>FWPU01005896.1_pt1 | contig 25309 bp, 19 predicted proteins | sample 2228361 | NCBI WGS metagenome assembly FWPU01 (sample SAMEA103939777, study PRJEB20133) | metagenome | reverse complement strand
AAATGATTATCTCGGGATTGGCTGCACGGGTATATTCATCATCAGGGGTCATCCATTCCACCGGTTTGGAAGAATAAATATTTTCACCACCACATATAGAAATCCCATCGGTAATATAACTGTATGTACCAAACGTCACAGGTCCGCCTAAATCAATTTCTACATAGACACGTGGGATGTTAGTTCTTGATTTTGAAGTCATTTCACAAAGTTTTTGAAGTAAAATTTTTTGCAATTTTCTTGCATCGTTTGCATATCCTGCCACCAAACCGGCTTCTACACATGTGGCTATCAAAGCCGAAATGGTCGGGGGCAATGCTACAGCATAGGCCGGATAACTCCCTTTGATTTTCTTTATCAACTCCCATTGATATCCGGTTGTGGTAAAAATGATGTCCGGGTTGACTTCTTTCAAATCTTTTTCTTTAAACGTATTATAACTGCCCAAAATTTTTTTTGTTCTTGCTTCCGGAGGACGGACACAATAAACGCTGACACCGACTATCTTATTTCCATGTCCCATAAAAAACAACGACTCGGTTATGGCCGGACTAAAACTCACTATGCGATTGCAATATTCAGGCAATTCCAAAGCTTCTCCCGTAATCTCGCAAAATATCTTTCGTTTATTGTTCATATCTCTTTATAGATTTATGGATACAATAAATATTTTTGTCTCAATTCCAAAAAATGGGCGATATCTTTTTCCCAATATTTTCTTAATTCATCGTCACTTTTACCTTGTTTTATCAATGATTTTATGGCAGGGTCACCGGTTAGCAAATCAAAAAACTTGTTGAAAAATTTATCTTTTTCAGGAAATGAATTGTATGCATCAATCACATATTGAAAAGTAAAAAATGGTTGTTCAAACCTGAATGTCAACTTCCTGCCATGACACAATTGTCCTTTCAAAGGAGGGTTCTTGGCGCCCGGTGCAGGCAAAGGAGTGAAAGTATCGGGCATATTTACCAAAGCAGGATGTCCAAAAACCTCAAAAGGAAAAGGTGTGCCCCTACCAACGCTAACGGGAGTCCCCTCAAAAAAACACAAACTTGGATAAAGATAAATTGCATTCATCGTACGCAAATTGGGAGATGGAGGCACAGGTACGGTGTATTTGTCTTGATGTGTGTAGTTTTTGCAAGTAATCACTTTTAGGGAACATACAAGCTTATTATGCAGCCATTTTTCTCCATTTATCATTCCTGCCAATTCGCCTAATGTCATACCATGAACCACGGGAATCGGATGCATTCCCACAAAGGATTTCATTCCCGGTTTTAACACAGGACCATCTACGTAAAAACCATTGGGATTTGGCCTGTCGAGCAATATCAGTGGTATGTTTGCTTCGGCACAGGCTTCCATGACATAATGAAGAGTGCTTAAATATGTATAGAATCGGCAGCCGACATCCTGCATGTCAAATAAAACAACATTGACATCCTGCAATTGCTCTTGTGAAGGTTTTTTATTTTTTCCATAAAGGGAAATTATGGGCAATCCGGTTGCCGAATCTCTTGCGTCGGAAATATGAAAACCCGCATCTGCCTCACCACGAAACCCGTGTTCGGGAGCAAATATTTTTTTAATATCAATGCCCAATCGCAATAACGTATCGACCAAATGCGTGTGCTCGATTAAAGCCGTGTGGTTGCATACCACTCCTACTTTTTTTCCTTTAAGCAAAGGCAAGTATTCATCGATAATGTATGAACCCGGTAGGATTTTTTTTTCTATTTCTTTTGTGTCATTTTTTGATTTATTCAACTCTTGTTGTAAATTTTCCATTTTACCTTCCGGACATTGAAAGGTAAAAAAACACATTGCAATTAAAACGGGAATAAACCGATATTGAATTTTTGACATACTTATTTAAAATAGATTGTAAAATTAGGAAATATCATAACCTTACAAACTTTTCCTTAACCAACCGATAATTTTGATTTTTCAGGAATTGTATATAAATGAAAATGCATTAAAAAATTGGATGCAAGGTCAAAAAAGCACACCAGTGGACGTGTGGATAAGTTTTCTTTCATCCGGAAATTTTAATCATACAGATGGCAGTTATCAGGAATTAACCATATCCGGGCTGTTATCAGAGCAAAATAAGAATTAAGCAAGGAAATGAAAATTCCGGATAAAATAATTAAGTTTGCAGCAAATATCCAATGCATGAGAGAAATTCAATTCAGAGAAGCCCTTAATGAAGCCATGCGTGAAGAAATGCGCAGAGATGAAAGAGTTTTTTTAATAGGCGAAGAAGTAGCGGAGTATAATGGTGCCTATAAAGTCAGCAAAGGCATGTTGGATGAATTCGGACCAAAAAGGGTGATAGATACTCCCATTTCAGAATTGGGTTTTGCCGGCTTGGGCATAGGAGCAGCCATGAAAGGTCTAAGGCCGATAGTGGAGTTTATGACTTTTAATTTTTCTTTGGTGGCAATAGACCAAATTATCAACAATGCCGCCAAGGTTAGAAACATGTCAGGCGGGCAATTGTTTGTACCCATCGTTTTCAGAGGTCCCACAGGTTCAGCAGGACAGTTGGCAGCGACACACTCACAAAATTTTGAAAATTGGTATGCCAACTGCCCGGGCCTGAAAGTGGTGGTTCCTTCAAACCCATATGACGCCAAGGGATTGCTTAAATCTGCCATCCGTGACGATGACCCGGTGATTTTCATGGAATCAGAGTTAATGTATGGCGATAAAGGAGAAGTACCCGAAGGTGAATACTTATTGCCCCTCGGAGTAGCCGATATTAAAAGAAAAGGCACTGATGTTACAATTGTTTCTTTCGGAAAAATTATAAAAACAGCGTATGCTGCAGCCGATATACTGGCCAAGGAAGGTATTTCATGCGAAATCGTGGATTTACGAACTGTTCGCCCAATTGATTATAAGACAGTGATTGAATCGGTGAAAAAAACCAACCGCTGTGTGGTGGTTGAAGAAGCATGGCCTTTGGCTTCGATATCAGCCGAAATTGCTTATATGGTACAAAAAGAGGCTTTTGATTATTTGGATGCACCAATCAGAAGAGTAACATCCGAAGATGTACCTATGAGCTATGCACCCACGCTCGTGGAAGCCACTCTGCCCAGTCCTGAAAAGGTAATCAAAGCAGTAAAATCGGTGTTGTATATGTTATAATTAGTCGGATTTTTAAATGATAACAAAAGAAAACATAGTTAAAGATTGGCTGCCCAGATATACAGGTCGTCCGCTCAATCAATTCGGCCAGTATATTCTATTGACTAATTTTAATAACTATGTTGAAATTTTCAGCCAATTGACCGGAGCAGAAATTCTTGGACGCGACAAGGCCATGCCCAGTGCCACAGCCGAAAATATTACCATCATCAATTTTGGCATGGGTAGTGCCAATGCTGCTACCATCATGGACTTGCTTTCTGCCGTAGAAGTGAAGGCCTGTCTTTTTTTGGGAAAGTGCGGAGGATTGAAAAAGAAAAACAAAATTGGAGATTATATTTTACCCATCGCTGCCATTCGTGGTGAAGGTACATCAGGAGATTATTTCCCTCCCGAAGTACCCGCATTGCCGGCCTTTACGCTCCAACGTGCCGTTTCTACAACGATTCGAAATTATGAGCGAGATTATTGGACTGGCACCGTCTATACCACCAACCGACGTGTATGGGAACACGACGAATCTTTTAAAGAATATCTTCGAAAAATACGTGCCATGGCCATTGATATGGAAACGGCCACACTCTTTTCAGTAGGATTTTTCAACAAAATTCCTACCGGTGCTCTATTGTTGGTATCGGATCAACCCATGATTGCTTCAGGTATTAAAACATCAGAAAGCGATAAAAAAGTTACCCAACAATATGTTGAAGAACATATTAAAATAGGTTTGGATTCGTTGAGAGAAATTAGAGACAATGGTATGAGTGTCCGCCATTTGTTATTTTAAGGTATGTCCGAAAAAGAACTTCTACAAGCTATCAAAAACAGGAATCTCAAACCTGTCTATTTATTCTTTGGCGACGAACCGTTTTTTATTGACCAATATACCGGCTTATTTGAAAAAAATTTCCTGACCGAAGAAGAAAAATCTTTCAACTATACTGTTTTGTATGGCTATGAAACCGACATGTATCAAGTTACAGGCGAATGCCGCAGATATCCTTTGATAGGATCACATTCTTTGGTCGTTGTCAAAGAAGCTCAAAAAATTAAAGATTGGACAGCATTAGAGAAATATTTGGAAAATCCGCTTGACTCCACTGTTTTGGTTTTGGCATACAAAGAAGGGGCTCCTGACAGGCGAAAAACTTTCTTCAAAGCAATCGAAAAGAAAGGTTTGGCCATTGAATTTAAAAAGTTATATGACAATCAGTTGCCAGATTGGATCAAAAAATATGTCTCCGGCAAAGGATACCGTATAGATGACAAAACGTCTGTTTGGTTGGCTGAAATGATTGGGAATGATTTGAGAAAACTTACCAATACGCTCGAACAAATATTTCTTTTATCAGGTCCGGATCAACCATTGACCATCGATTTTTTGTCCTTGCATATTGGTATCAGTAAAGATTTTAATGTTTTTGAGTTGATTGATGCCATTGGGTCGAGAAACATAGCGAAAGCTACTTTGATAGTCAATTATCTTGGACAACACAGCAAAGAAAACCCATTTATCATGATTAACAGCATGATTTTCCGCTTTTTTCAGCAATTGCTCATTTATCACCAGGGATTAAAACTAAAATGGGACAATAAAATTATGTCTCAAAAAACGGGTCTTCATTTTTATCATCTAAAAAAAATGCCCATGGTGACAAAAAATTTCAAACTTGAACAAGCAATGGCTGCTATTGAAATTTGTGCACAAATGGATGCCAAGAGTAAAGGGATAAACGCACCGGCCATTGACGATGCTTCTTTGTTAAAAGAATTGATTTTTAAAATTTTAAGTTTATGAAATATTGGCTCGTTAAATCAGAACCCGGGGCCTATTCCTGGGACACATTTGTAAAAGATAAAAAAACCAACTGGGATGGTGTGAGAAATTATCAGGCAAGAAATAATCTCAAAGCTATGAAAAAGGGAGACCTTGTGTTGTTTTATCACAGTGTCAAAGACAAAAAAGTGGTGGGTATAGCACGGGTCACTAAAGAATATTTTCCCGACCCCACAGCCGATAAAGGAGATTGGGTTGCCGTAGAATTAGAGCCGGTCAAACAGCTTAAAGATCCGGTTGATTTGGAACAAATAAAGTCAACGGATGAATTAAAAAACATCCCTTTAATCAAACAAAGCCGCCTCTCTGTCATGCCTCTTACCAAGGATGAATTTTTTAAAATACTGGAAATGGCAAATACCCAATTATAGTAAATCTATCTGCACAGAGATTTAATTCAATAAATACACATTGTTCTTCTTTTCTTGTTTTTATTTTATCAATGGCTTACTTGAGAGGTATGCTCAGCATTGCCGTATTTACATGCATGGCCAATTGTTTGGTAAATGAAGTGGAAAATAATTTTTGAATGAAGTTTCTTTTTTTATGCAATGTTACCAATAAATGTATATCATGCTCTGAGAGATAATCCAGAATGGCTTCTTCGGTTTTCTCATTTTTTTCCGACGACTGATAAATTTCAATATGACCGGGCAAATATTTCCGAAGTTCGCCTGCAACATCATCAAGATCTAGATACAATGGATCTTTGCTATTTTCAATATGTATAAGATGTAGTTTACTATTGAATTTTTCTACCAAATATGCCAATAATTTTGAGGCATCTTCCGGAATCTGATTTTGATTGACAGCCAAAGCAATGGATGTTGGAGCAATGATGGGTGCTTTTTCGGGAATGACAAATACGGGTAAATGAACATTTTGAATGACAGAAGAAGCGGTGCTTCCCAATAATACTTCTTTCAATCCCGAAGCCCCGGTAGTTCCCATGACAATAAAATCATATTGATATTCTTTATTTAATGCTTGAATATTAGAAGATATATTTCCGGGTTCAATAAAAAACCTGAATTGAGGATGCAAAATACGGTATTTTGTTGTCAAATTATCAATTAATTCTTTCATATCTTCCTCCCTACTTTGTTTAATCACTTCATGCATAGAAATCAAAGAACCTCCATTGGTGGGAGGAATATCATACACATTCAAAAGATGAAATTCGGGAGATTCATTTCCAAACAAAAGCAAAGCATATTCAATGGCATGCAATGAAGCTTCAGAAAAGTCGGTTGGTAATAAGATATGTAGCATAATTGTAAATTTATTTACAAACATAAAGAGGATGGCGCAGAAAAAAAATGACTTTTGTCATACTCAGACAAAAAAGTGATATTTAAAAAGGTAAATTTTTGAGTTTTTCCGGTTGTAATAAAGTGATGGTGCTTCCTTTGGATTGAATATAACCATCTTTGTTGAATTCCGACAATATGCGGATTGCGGTCTCTACGGCGGTTCCGGCCATTGCTGCAAGGTCCTGACGCGAAGCTTTGAATGTATTGGATTGTTGAATTTTTGCTAATTCCAATAAGGCAATGGCGATTCTTTTTCTCACACTTTGGTATGCAAGTTCTATCAATTTTTTTTCTTTTTCTTGTGACTGACCGGCCAATAATTTTATAAATTCTTCGGCAATATGGGCGTTTTTGTTTAACAACTGATAAAATTCATCTGAAGGAATCAACACTACTTCAGAATCTTCCAATGCCACGGCCTCGTTAGTGTGTGGTTGTTGTAATATCAAATCCACATACCCGATAAATTCCCCGGATTGATAGATATGAGTGATTAGCTCCTTTCCATCCTCGGCCAATTTGCTTTCTTTAATTTTCCCTTTTTTTAACAAATATAGAAAATATGCAGGATCCCCCTGTTGAAATAATGTTTCTTTGGTTTTAAGGTGACGAATTCTTCGATTTTCAGGTTGTTTTAAAGTTTTTTCAACACTGATTTCGGAAAGCCATTTTTCAATAGTATTCAATTTTTTTTCTACCCATTGATAAATGGAATTCTTTTTCTCTATACGTTTTTTTAACGCTTCCACCAAATCTTTTTCTTCAAATGGCTTTGTGATATAATCGTCAGCGCCAAGATTCATCCCCTTCCGCACATCTTGTTTGTCTGATTTTGCGGTTAAAAAAATAAATGGGATATGTTTTAAGTTTTCATTTTTCTGCAATTCTGCATAAATGGTATACCCATCGATTTTCGGCATCATGATATCACAGACAATGGCATCGGGATTAATCATTTCCAGTTGTTTCAAAGCTTCCCTCCCGTCCGAAAAGGGATATACCTCAAAATCATTCAATTCGAGAATCTCCACAATGTTTTCCAACATGTCTTTGTTGTCTTCAATCACGACCACCCTCATGTACCCAATCTTTTTTATACATCATAAATAATGTCCCTAAAATCATCACAAACCATAGTATGCTGCCAAACATTGATATTTTCTCTCCAAGATAATACGTATCCGGTTTAAATTCAAATACAATTGTATGATCACCGGCAGGAACGTTCATCGATCGCAATACATAGTTTGCACGGAAATAATCTGCCGGTTTTCCGTCGATATATGCTTTCCATCCTTTATCATAGTAAATCTCCGAAAACACCACCAATTGGTCTGTATTCGACTGAAAACGATAAACCAAACTATCCGGCGCATAGTAAACCAGACGGATAAAATCACTTTCCTGAGGTTTTCCGGCAACAGGTTTAAACGACTTGAACCTCTCATCTATTATGGCAGTTACGGCCGGATCAAAATTATTTAATGCATCAATCTCTTCATCGGCATTTTTGACCCAATGCACATCCGAAACCATCCACGCATTACCTAATGCCTCAGGATTTCTAACTGCCTTTGGTTGGCGTTGGTTATCAGGCACTATGTAGTAACGTGTGTTCAACATATTAACTACCTTTTTGTTTTGTTTGCTCAGATGATATTCAATCAAATCTTGATACCTTTTTAATTTAGCTCCGTGATAACCTCCTATACTTCTGTGATAATAAGAGGTAGATGCATCATTAAAAGTATTGACAGCAAGGTTAAACACCCGGTAATGCAATGTGGTATCCTGCAAAATTTCGGCATCGGCTTGTGTCATCGGAAATGGTTGATCGTAAATTTTTTTGCTGACAAAATCGTCTTTATTCAAATATCGTTGATTAATGCTCCACATATCTACCAATACCAAAATTCCTATAACCGACAATGTAACAGTTTGATTAATTTTTTTCTTCAGAAACATCAAGATGATTATCAATGCTGTGGCGCTGTAAAATAAACTTCTTAACACATCCGACTTAAAAATCTCCATCCTTGCCGTTTTTAATCCCTCCAAAAAAAGAGGCACTTCGGATTGAGGCAACCCCGCATTAACCAGCATCTGCGAGAGATTTTCATATTCCCCGGTTTTAAAAAAATCTGTAAATATCGATGGCATCAACCACATTACGGCACATATTCCCGGTGCCACAAGCCCGGCATACAGAAGTCGTTTAAAGTTTTTACCTTCTGCCCATCGTGTGTGATTTGTCATGATTTGATGCAATGCGAGCATTGCCATAAGTGGAAATGTCAACTCAACAATTACAAGAGTCATCGAAACAGCCCTGAATTTATTGTAAAGAGGGAAATGATCGAGCATCCATTCGTTGAATGCAGGAAAATTTTTCCCCCAGGCAAGCATCATGGCAAAAACCGACACCGCCACAATCCAAATTGTAAAACGTTTGGGAACAACAACCAATCCGGTAAAAAACAACAAAACGATAATGGCGCCCACATACACCGGACCCGATGTAAAGGGCTGATCCCCCCAATATTGATCCATCTGTCCAATATATTGACGATATTGCGGTGGATCGACTTTATCAAGCACATGCCTATGGTTTTGTGCTATCATACCGGACCCACCACCAACTACATTTGGCACCAACAACGAAAATGTTTCATTTATGCCATAACTCCATTGCATCGCATAATCCTTATCCAAACCGGATGTTTTCACCTCTTTATTTTTGGTTAATTCGGATTTACCTCTGGTTGTATATTCTCCGTATTCTTTTGTCAACAACAAATTTGTGGCATTAGGCAAGACACAAACAAGAGCCAGAAAAATTGCCCAAAGTGATTGCAAGGTAAATTTTTTGATTTCGCCGGATTTAAAATGAAAATATAGCTCTGACAATCCATAGGCCAATAAAACGAAACCAAGATAGTATGTAATTTGCACATGATTCGAAGCGATTTCCAATGCAGTTCCAATTAATAACCACAATGTCCCGATGAAAATCCTTTTTTGATAAAGATGGGCCATTCCGGCCATTACCCAAGGCATAAAAGCCATGGCAAATGTTTTGGATGTATGTCCGGCTTCAATGACAATAAAAAAGTAAGAGCCAAAAGCATAGGCAAATGACCCGATAATGGCTAAAACCGGATGCATTCCGAGTGCTGTCAACAGTATATAAAATCCTATCATAGCCATAAATACCACATCTACCGGATAATTGAAAATTTCGTTAATGGTCAATCGCAGGGAGTTTGGCCAATTATATTTGTATTTCATATATATTTGATAGGCCGGCATGCCGCTAAACATTGAATTGGTCCATAATGACAATCGTCCAATGATTTTTTCGTATTTCACTATTTCCTGCCGCATGCCCGCAGCATTCCGAAGGTCGCCCATATCAATCGTCTTGCCTTTATAAACCGGATGAAAATATGCTGCTGTTAATACAAAAAAAAGTATTATGGCTCCAACATGCCATTTTATCTTACTATTGAAAAAATGTTTCATCGTTATTTATTTTAAAAAGATTTATTGATTGATATTAACCAACGAAAAGCAAAATAATCTTCACCGGCAGGCGGCCTGTTCAAAAACAATGGGAAATCGGCCCGAATGGTAAGAGGAGAGGGTTTCTCAAATTGCCACCATTTTGTGATGGTCAATGTAATACCCGGCCCTGCATCCATTCTTGGAAGGAAATTGTTGTCAAATCTCCATTGGTCATTGATAAATCCGGCATCATAAAACACATACATATCAACATCCATCCATCCGGACAGTTTTTTAAATTTTAGAGGAATCAATTTGTCAAATTCAAGTTCGGTAGAAAATGAAGCACCTGATTTTCCTCTGTAGGTCAATACTATTGTATCTCCCTTGTTTTCAGGTGCAACGTAATTATTATATCCACGCAGGTTCAAACCTCCTCCTGCTTGAAAATGCCCGGTCGTACTTCCATATTGCGTAAAATCAACCGGTGTAATCATCCTGGAACGGAAAAATTTGTTTTCCATCATTTCTTCAGGATTTGCACCTGCAAGGTATAACGAGGACTCCAGGGGCGGTGTTCCGGTGCCAACCTGTGCAAAAAATCTTGTCCTCAATTCAATCTTGCCTATATTGTTGTAATTTATGGCTGTCAATTGTATTCTGCTGAAATCATTTTCGGCAAACAGCGAAGGTGTTCTTAATGCCAGTGTAATTTCTCCTTTTCCTTTGAAATATCTGTAGGTGTGCAGATACTCTATGTTAAATGAGCTATTGATGGAACTAATGGTCCAATCACCGGGATATAGCAAATATAAATCATTGGCATACCTTGCATTTCGTTCCATCCATTTCTGATATATGTATATTTTGTCTTTTTTTCCCCGATTATAAAAACTAAATCCCGCCTGATGAAGTGTCAAACCATCAATCCATCTGGTTTGCAATTCAAAAGTTGAGTTTTTGATGAACTTATGAGTATTTGTTTCATATTTAAATATATAGGAAAAAGGATTGTAGTTGTTCCTTTCTCTTGTGATGTCGTATTGAGGTGAACCGAAATTAAACCAGGCACTCAAATGAATGCGGTGAAACCGTTCAAAATAGTTGCCATTTACATGAAACCCGGCTTTTACTCCGTCAAAAGCATTATACCATACATCAGGTCTTGCATACAAACGGTATTCTTTCCAAACAGGATAATTATACAACTGATGGTCAAACATCACCTTTATAGGCAATTTCCGTGAATTGTCCAACAAATTCACATCCGCCAGTATTTTTGATGTATCTATCACCACATTTTTTATTCCTCCGGGAATGCTCACTTTGGCATCATAATAAGGTTTCAAATTCTTGTGCCATCCTATCCAGCGTGGCAGCACCTGTGCTTTTGTATTTTTCACAAACCATGTGTTGGGAATGTAAAAATCATGTTTACCACCTTCAAAATCATATACCGTAAATTCTATGGGCATCTGCATTGTGCCTTTACGTTTAAATCGTATGATATATTCGTCAGGAAACTTTCCTTTTTTTATTTTAGTAATGGCATAATCAATGTATTTTGTAGTTTCCATCCATTGATCAAAAAACCAGTTCAAGTCAACTTTGGTATATTGAATAATGGAGTTTCTGAAGTCCTCAACATATGGATGACACATTTTCCATTGATTAAAATAGTGTTGCATCGCTTTTAAAAAAAGTGAGTCCCCAAGCACATATTTCAAATTATACAACATTGTAGCCGTTTTATAATACACATGACGATACCCTCCACCATGACGTATTGCTCCATTGAAGTCATCCGAATGCGTATTCAACGGCATATCTTCTTCTATCGAAGCATCTAGCAAATATCCCATCATGGCTTCATTGTAGACAGTCGTTTCAGGTTCTCTAAACCTTGCTTTGTAATGCGAAAATTCCGGAAAATGTTTTACCGTATCTCCGTCAATTTCAGTCAACGCCCATGCAGTAAGAAACTGAGTAAACCCTTCATCCAAACATGCCCGATACGTTTCATTGTTTCCCACCATGCCAAAAAACCAGTTATGACCAACCTCATGAGCCAGCAATCCTCTGTATTCCGGATCAAAACCTCCATCAAGTGTCAACATTGGATATTCCATTCCATCTCGGGCATCGGCCACAACCATTTTCGGATAGGCATACATTCCAAAATCTCTCGAATATACCTCTATGACTTTAGCCGTAAATATAGCGGCATTCTGCCATAAAGCCGCATGTGGCTCTTGTGCAAGAGCAATTACCCGCACATGATTCCATCTAACTTCACCAATCCTGTATGTAGGATCTGCCGTAAAAGCAAAATCATGAACATTTTCTGCATGATAAATCCATGTTTTTCTCTTTGTCGGATCATAAGGAATAATCACAGAAGGTTCGCCTCCCCATTTCTTCCTGAAATTTTTCAGGTCGAGTTTCATTCGCAAACTGTCAGGCAAAACTTCTTTTTCATTTTGTAAAATGCCGGTAGCTTCCACCACAAAATCGGCTGAAAAATTGAGCCTCACATCAAACGTCCCAAAATCTCCATAAAATTCGTGTCCAAGATGTTGATCGGTCGTCCATCCAAACTTCCTGTCATAAACAGATATTCTCGGATACCAATGAACCCCGTCATAATGCTTATAACCCCAGGCATTAAATGTCTTCATTCTCCTCCGTATGTTTCCATAACCATCAAAGTAAGTTTTAAAGTCAATGTCAAACACGATTTCATCACCGGGCGGCAATGGCCTCGGTAGATATACCTTCAGCACAGTATTATCCAACTCCGTTTTCACATCCCGATTTTCAACCTTTAATGCCAAAATCTCTGTTCCTTTACCTTGTGACTCATAAGGTCCATATTTTGGCAAATTATAATTTCTGCGGTTTAAATCGTCATAATACGATCCGGGCTGAAAAGCATTCTGATATAAATGAAAAAAAACAAATCTCAGCGTATCCGGCGAATTGTTTGTGTATATCAAGCGTTCCTTGGCAGTTATGATATCGGTTTTTTCGTCAATGTAAGCATCTATGATATAATGAACATCTTGTTGCCAATAACCCGGCACAGGCAAGCGATTTTTCCAATAATAAGGATTTTCCCTTGTAGGATATTTATTTGGCGGAACAGGAAAATTTACGGTCAATTCTTGACCCAATACCCTTAATTGAAATAATACCATCAAAAAAACAAGCCATACAATAATCCTCTTTTTCATTTCTCTGATTTAGATGCGCTAAATTATGGATAAAAAATTTAGTATAACATCTCCACTTAACAAAAACCATCAAAAAATTCCATCCATCCTTTGACATTTCAAGTGTTCATTCCACTCATCTCACCAAATTTAGTCCACTGCAAGTCAACGATTCAAATCCTGCCTCAACGATGTCGCTTTTTCAATTCATTGTCAATTTAATTTTTATGGGCACGCACGGCCTTCGCTACTATTCCTCGCCCCTCAGCCAAACGGCCGGCATGGGCTGCCGGCGATCCTCCTGCCGTCGGCTGCCGGCCGCCCTGCCGGCCGGGCTTCGTGGCTGCGGGATATCCGCTCAGTCCGGCTGCCGTTTTTCATTTATTTGCATTTGATCCTCAACATGGAAAATAAATCTATTTTCTTCCCTGCAACAACATTCTGAATTTTCCGATTTAATCTTTTCAGGGCATCTGAAATTTTTTATGACAACTAAGCAATGTTCCTCTTAATTTTACAATCTAATTTTATACAGATATGAAAAAAATTTTTCTTCTAAGCGACACACATGGCTTTATTGACCCACATTTCATAAAACACATGCAATCTGCCGATGAAATTTGGCACGCAGGAGATATTGGCAATGTCGGCATCCTGGACCAACTCAACAAAATCAAACCCGTCAGAGCTGTTTATGGGAATATTGACGGGAATGATATCCGGAAATTATGTAATGAATATGAATTTATCGAACTCGACGGCTTCCGTTTTCTGCTGATTCACATTGCCGGGACATTTGGCAAATACAACAACAAAACTCAAACACTCATCAAGCAATATAAACCCCAAGCACTCATTTGCGGCCATTCGCATATTCTCAAAGTGGCTTATGACAAGAAATTTGACCTTTTATACATCAATCCCGGGGCTGCCGGAAATTATGGTTTTCATAAACAAAAAACTGCGCTTACATTCACTTGTCATGACGGTAAAATCACCAATCTTTCCATTATTGAAATAAACCGCCAATATTAACAATTCAATTATTCATACATCTACTAATTTTAGACAAACCACCCCTTTTGAACAATCAATGTTAAAAATTATTCTTTAAAAATAATTTTCCGGGCAACTTTTTCAATAACTTTACGTTTAAATATTATAAACCCATAAAACCTACAATTATGAATACCGAAGAAATTAAAGAATTGCTCACCAACGAAAATGTCATTGCAGCCATTATTACGTCGGTCATATTGTTGGCCGTCGGAATTTGGATTTGGATTAAAGGCAGCAAAAAAAAATTAAGTAACGACAGTATTTAACCGTTACTTATTGTGGCAGTACTTTTTTCAAATCAATTTGTTGGCGATCAAATATTCTGCAATTTGAATGGCATTGGTGGCTGCACCTTTTCTCAAATTGTCGGCAACTATCCACAGATTCAACGAATTTGGCCAACTATAATCCCTTCTTATCCGTCCGACAAAAACCTCATCTTTGTCTTTGCTGTATAAAGGCATCGGATAAACATTCATCTCCGGTTGATCTTTTACCACAACTCCGGGAGTATTTTTCAATATTTCGTAAATTTCTTCTAAATGAAAATCTTTTTCAAACGTAATGTTCACACTCTCAGAATGCCCTCCGATAACAGGCACCCTGACCGCAGTGGCCGTAACGGCAATTGAATCGTCTCCCATGATTTTTTTGGTCTCATTCACCATTTTCATTTCTTCTTTTGTATATCCGTTATCCATAAACACGTCGATATGTGGCAACAAGTTCAGGTCTATCGGATAAGGATAAGCCATTTCTCCCTTTTTCCCCAATCTTTCATTCATCAATTGATCCACAGCATTTTTCCCGGTTCCTGTCACACTTTGATAAGTCGACACCACTACTCTCTTGATGGTATATTTTTGATGCAATGGTTTTAGCACCACAACCATTTGTATAGTGGAACAATTAGGATTGGCAATGATTTTATCTTCCGATGTCAACACATACGCATTAACTTCCGGCACAATCAATTTTTTTGACGGATCCATCCTCCATGCCGAAGAGTTGTCAATCACTGTTGTTCCATTTTCGGCAAAGCGTGGTGCCCATTCCAACGACACACTGCTTCCGGCCGAAAATAATGCCAACTGCGGTTTTTTCTCAACTGCCTCGTTAAGCGATACAATTTTATATGACCTACCTTTAAAATTTATTTCTTTACCGTATGATTTTTCCGATGCCACCGGAATCAATTCTGTAACGGGGAAGTTTCTTTCCTCCAACACTTTTATCATGGTCTGCCCCACAAGACCGGTAGCTCCTACTACTGCAACTTTCATATTTTTTTTTAATTTTGATATTTAAAGCGGCAAATATAATTTAACAATATGAAATTACATCTTTTTGTCATCATAGTTTTTTTCAATTTTATGTCTGTTGGTTACAGCCAATTTACAGATAATTTCTCTGACGGTGACTTCACCAACAACCCTCCATGGTTTGGCAACACTGCGGATTTCATTGTCGACAATTTTCAATTACGAAGCAATGGCCCAGCGGTTACTCCCACAACCATTTATCTTTATACAGCTTCAACCAAAGCGACCGATGCACAATGGGAATTTTTTGCCAATCCCAAATGTGCCACATCTTCAGGCAATTATATGGATATTATTTTAATTTCTGATGTCAACGCCCTCAATGGTCCATTCAACGGTTATTTTGTAAGAATTGGCGGCACTCCCGACGAAGTAAGTTTATTTAGAAAAGACGGAACCAACGAAATAAAAATCATCGACGGCACAGACGGGCTCATCGCAAGCTCTTCCAACAATCCTACGAGAGTGAAAGTGATCCGCGACATCTCCAACAATTGGACACTTGAAGCCGACCCCACAGGCACCGGCAATAACTATCTTTTACAAGGAACCGTGGTGGATGCAACCTACACCACCGGCAATTACTTTGGTGTGAAAGTTACTTACTCTGCATCAAACAATATAAAATATTACTTCGACGACTTTTACGTAGGAAATATAATTTACGATACCAACCCTCCAGTTCCGGTAAATGTGGTCACCATCAATTCCGGACAAATCGATCTGTATTTTGACGAAAATGTCGAATTAAATTCATCGCAAACAACCTCCAATTACTCTATCAATAATGGCATTGGACAACCCGTTTCGGCAGTGCGCGATGCCGTAAATTTTAAATTGGTGCATCTAACACTGGGAGCTTCACTGCAAAATGCCCAAAACTACACTCTAACCATCAACAATGTGCAGGATTTGTCAGGCAATGCAACCTCCAATGCTACCATCGGATTTACTTATTATCAAATTTCACCACCATCTTTCCGGGATGTGGTGATCAATGAACTTATGGCGGACCCTGACCCTGCTGTTGGGCTGCCAAACAAAGAATACGTAGAAATTTTCAATGCCTCAAACAAAAATTTTAATCTCAACGGATGGAAACTCACTGATGGCACATCCACAGCCACTTTGGGCAACTATTTGCTACTTCCCGGGCAATATCTGATTCTATGTGCTATTGCCGATACAGGACTTTTCTCCTCCTACGGGCAAGTTATGGGCCTTTCTCCTTGGCCTTCACTCAACAATTCCGGTGATAATATCATCCTTTATTCAGATGCTTCGGTAAAAATTGATGCTGTTAATTATGATTTAAGCTGGTATAAAAACACTTCAAAAGACGATGGTGGTTGGTCTCTCGAACAAATAAACCCTTTTTTGCCTTGCAGCGGCATTGACAATTGGCAGGCCTCAAACAACACAAGCGGTGGCACTCCCGGTCAGGTCAACAGTGTTTTTTCCAATGCCGCCGACACATCCAAACCTTTTATGAAAAAAATTCAAATACTCACCCTCAATCAAATTGAGATACAGTTTAACGAATCGATGGACAGCTCCTCACTTGCAAATGCAACCATCAATATTTCCCCAAACATAAACATTGCATCACAAATTGCCGTAGGACCCGAATTCAAAAGCTTAATTGTGAATCTTGCAAGCAATATCGACTCTGCTACTGTCTATTGGTTGAAAATTTCCGGCCCTTCTGATTGTTCTGCCAATACCTTACTCATCGATTCCATTCGTTTTGCCATTGGTGTTTATCCACAACCTTTTGACCTTGTCATCAACGAAATTTTTGCCAATCCAAGCGGAACACCTGCGTTGCCCGATGCTGAGTTTGTCGAGCTCTACAATGCAAGCACCAAACCATTGCTCCTTAATGGACTTCGATTTACAGATGGCACCACTTCAACTTCCATCCCTAACACCAATCTTTTGCCCGGCGATTATCTAATCATTTGCCCTTCTTCTTCTGTTGCTTTATTTCAACCTTTCGGACAAACGTTAGGTTTGAGCAATTGGCCTTCGTTGAACAACTCAGGCGATAAATTGGCCATTTATTTTCCCGGAAAGATTATTCATAGAGTATATTATTCCGATACCTGGCATGATCCCTCAAAAAAACCGGGCGGTTGGTCCCTCGAACTGAAAGATCCTGCCAACCCCTGTGGCGAAGCCAATAATTGGACAAGCTCGGTAGATCCTGCAGGCGGAACTCCCGGTAAGATCAATTCCGTTTTTCAATCAAATCCTGATATATTCCCTCCTGTCTTATCAAAAGTTTTTGCTTTATCGCAAGATTCGGTTGTCTTAGAATTTAACGAAATAATCGATTCCTTGTCAGCCACCCTTGCGAACATCTCCATAAGTGGAAACATCAACATCGCATCCCGTGTTGTTTATTTTCAAAATTCTGTGAAAAAACTTTTGTTGAATTTGTCAAACCCATTACAACCCAAAACCGCCTATACCGTCACTGTTGCCGGCGTCAATGATTGCAAAGGAAATTCTGTCATAACTCAGGCTGAATTTTACTTGTTCGAAAAAAGTGACCCCGGCGATGTCATTATCAACGAAATACTTTTCAATCCTCGTGGCAACGGAAGTGATTATGTAGAAATATACAACAAAAGCGATAAGTATATTAATTTACAAAATTGGTTTCTTGGCACAATAACTGATGAAAAGCCCTCAAGCTTGAAAATTATCAGCACAGAACCTTTACTTTTCAAACCCAATGCTTTTCTGGTCATCACCAAAGATTCGGCCAATGTGCAAAATGAATATTTCACCCATGCCAAAGGACGTTTTATACAACTCTCCACACTACCAACATATGCAAACGAATCCGGAAATGCAATTGTTTGCAGTCCCGATACTCAAATCATCGACCGTTTTGACTATAACGAAAACATGCATTTTGCCATGCTTAGCTCATTTGACGGCGTGGCTTTGGAAAGAATCCGCTACGAAGCGCCTACACAAGACCCTTCTAATTGGCACAGTGCCGCCGAAAGTGTGGGATTTGGCACTCCGGGTCTGGAAAATTCTCAACACAATGTAGTCAAAGAAACTACCGACTTCCAACTTGACTTAAACATTTTTTCTCCGGATAACGATGGCTATCAAGACATTGTTACTCTTTATTATCAATTATCCGAACCCGGATATGTGGCCAATGTTTATATTTACAATCACGAAGGCAGGATGATTAAACATTGGGTCAAAAATCAATTGTTGGCTGCCAAAGGATTTTGGACCTGGGACGGCATCGACGACCAACAACAGAAAGCCCCTATGGGCGCTTACATTGTGTTCATAGATGCCTATAATACTCAAGGCAAAGCGATCAAGAAAAAACTTACGTTGGTAGTAGCCGGTAAGTTAAAGTGATTGTTATTGAGATTACATGATGAAATATCAACACATATTGTTTGATTTGGACCGGACATTGTGGGATTTTGAGACAAATTCAAAACTCACAATTTTAGAAATTTTCGATGAATTGCAATTAAACAAATATGCCCGTTTTGAAGAGTTTTATCCGGCATATCTTTCGATAAATCAAAAACTTTGGCAGCTATACCGTGAAGGCAAAATTGGCAAGGAGCATCTACGCACCGAAAGATTCCGGTTGACACTTGCAAAATTCAAAATTCACAACCCGTCCATGGCTGAAGAATTTGCCGACGAATACATTAAACGTTCGCCAATGAAAACTTCATTGTTGCCCGGCACTTATGAAATCTTGCAATATCTTTCTCATAAGGGCTATTTATTGCACATTGCTACCAATGGTTTCAAAGAAGTGCAATGGATAAAACTAAAAAATTGCAGAATTCATCATTTCTTTCAGCATGTCTTTATTTCCGAATTAATCGGTTACAATAAACCGGATTTGCGTTTTTTCAAATATACGCTCAAACGACTGAATACTCCGGCAGAAAAAATTGTTATGATTGGCGACGACTATGAAGCTGATATCGAAGGATCAAGAAATGCCGGTATCGATCAAATATACTTCAGCCCTCATGACCAACGACAAGCCACTTACCACATTAGAAATTTATTGGAACTTCAAAAAATACTGTAGGAACCAATTTCTCTTCAGTCATTTTATTTCTCTTTAATCCTGTTCAATTAAAATGACAATATTAAAACATCATGCCTTCAATTAATACATAATCAAGAATAATACAAGATGAAGAATAATTTGAAGTTATGGAAAAGTTTGATTATTTCAAGGTTAATTTAGTACGTCCTATGTCTACCCCATCGCAATAAATTTCCAAGACGTACTCACCCGGCAAAAATTCATAATCATCATTTGGTTTAGCCCAATCTAAGCATGCTTCAGTTTCTTCATTTTGATAATTAATGGATTTTCGATCGCTAAAAATTCCTTTAACTCCATTAAATGTAAACAAATTTGACTCATCATTTTGATAAGGAAGCACCTTTCCGTCCGGTGTCAAAATTCTTAAATAAAGATATTTCGTCCCCGGTTCGGTTACTTTATTTTCTGCAATGGTAAAACAAACACGAATTTTATCAATACGTTTGGCACGGTTTAGTTCTTTTCCGGTATTGTCATTCTTAACTTTTACACCAAATGCTTTGATGTTGACGGCTTTTAAATAGGAAGCTACCGTAACTTTTTGAGATAGCTCTTCTTTCGTTTTTTCAAGCATTTGACTTTTTGATTTTTCTTGTTCGAGTGCTTGACTAACCATTTCTTTTTCTTCTTTCAATTTTTTATTGACAGTGTTAAGCGAATCTATGGTTCTGACATATCCTTGCATGATTCGTCTCAAAGTTTCAGTTTCTTTCTTAAGTTTAGCAATGATATAAGCGTCGTTTTTGTGTTTTTCGGCTTGTTTCAGCAACTCTTCAATCTTTTGTTTTTGTTCTTCCAATTGTGCCTGTAGCTGTGCATTATCAGTTTTCAGGTTTTCATATTGTTGCAACATTTCTTTCAATTCTGCCTCAACTTCTTCTTTTTCCCTGGTTAGATCCACATTTTCTGAAACAACAACTTGAATCTGCTTGTTTTGATTGAATAGAAACCATGCTTCAACTATGGCAAGCCCGGCAAACAACAACGCGAGTATCAACCATACCGGTTGTCCGGATTTTTTTACATTTTTGGAATCCTGATTTGAGTTTCCGGGATTTTTTTCGGGATTTTCCATAAAAATTTACTTTTTGTTTTGCAAAAATATAAGGAAATTTAAAATCAACTCTAAATGTAACAAAAAACTTAAGATTTTATTTGTAAAATCTTGCAAAAACTCCCAAAGGAAGAATTTTGCCAAATGCATCTTTTAAACCCAATTCGCCCCATTCATAGTTTTCTGCGTGTCCGGCTTTTTCTTTCACCAGATTATGTAAAATCACCGATGAAAAGCCCAACGAATAAGTGTTAATTATAAAAAAATGTCTGTCCGGATGCAACAATTCAAAAGTAATGTCCAACAAATCTCTCAAATCGCGTTCCAACTTCCAGGTTTCACCTTTTGGGCCATGTCCAAATGCAGGGGGATCCATGATAATACCATTAAACTTTTCTCCCCTTTTTTTTAATCTTTTGACAAACTTCATGGCGTCTTCAACTACCCAACGTATATCGCGCACACCGGTCAAAATCTGATTTTCATTTGCCCAGGTCACTACCTGCCTTATGGCATCAACATGATAAACATCCGCACCGCTCAATTTTGCTGCTAATGATGCTCCACCGGTATAAGCAAAAAGATTCAACACTTTGAAAGGTTGCGTCCAATGGCTTGTTATATTTACGATATAATCCCAATTCTCTGCTTGTTCGGGAAAAATTCCAACGTGTTTGAATTGTGTAAGAGATAATTTCATTTTTATGGCATTTTGAATACCTTGCGGACGATACTCAATGGTCCATTTTTCAGGAGCTTTATTCAATGAAGTCCACTTGCCGTTTTGAGGCCCTGTAGGCAGAAATTGCCAATGGGCCTTTTTCTTCCAATATTCCAAAGGTTTCGACAACCTCCAAATGGCTTGAGGTTCAGGACGTATGGTTATGACCCCTGCGAAATTTTCTATTTTGATGAAATCCCCACAATCAAGCAATTCATATTGCTTCCAATTCCCGGGCACTAACAACACAATTTCTTTTTCTTTCATATTTACAAACTTGTTGCAAAAATCCAATTATATTGCCAAAAGATAAAATGAATTTGAAAATATTTTTACTTTAGGTATTTAAGAGTTTTGCTTAATTTTACTGATAAATTTTTTCTAATCTATGGATAGTGCAATTTTATTGACAATCATAATAATTGCTGTTTTTGTTATAGGAATAATTTATTTGCTAAAATTTTTTTCCAATAAAAAGAATGCCATATCTGAAGAAGATAAAGCAAAAATAGAAAAATTCCCACTTTTGGAATATCAAGTAACTTCATTGACAAAGCAAAATAATGATTTGACACAACAGATTGCCCTGCTTAGAGAAGAAATAAATAATTTGCAAAAACAAAACAGCGCCCTGGAAGCATCATTAAAAATGCTGGAAACCGAGAGGGAAAACGAAAAAAAAGTTTTTGAAGAAAGATACAAGCAACGTGAAGCCGAATTGCTTGCTCTGTTGAAAAAAGAAGAAAATATGGTAGAGTCGCTTAAAGAACAATTTAAAAATATCTCCCAAGAAATTTTAAAAACCAATGTGAAAGATCTTGAAAAAGAAAATGCAGAAAAACTAAGCAACATCTTAAACCCTTTTAAAGAAAAAATTGACGAATTGAGAAAGGATTTTGAAGCCAAAATCATACAACAATTTAAAGAACAAAGCTCATTAAAAGAACAACTCAATCTATTACACGAACTAAACAAAAGTTTGAGCGAAGAAGCGCATCAACTTACAACGGCGCTCAAAGGCGACACAAAAAAACAAGGAACCTGGGGAGAATTAGTATTAGAGCGAGTGTTGGAAGCATCCGGTTTACAAAAAGGCAAAGAATATGAAACCCAAAAAAAATTTCAAAACATCGAAGGTAAAAGCGTTATTTTGGATGCCATTGTTTACCTGCCCGAAAATAAACATCTAATAATTGATTCAAAAGTTTCTTTAACCGCATACAAAAACTATGTTAATGCCGAAGACCAACAAAAAATGCAAGAATACCTTTCTGACCACTTAACTTCCATGTCCAATCACATTAAATCTCTTGCCGGAAAAGCATATTATTCTGTTTCTGAATTAAATACGCCCGATTATGTCCTGATGTTTGTCCCCATTGAATCTGCATTTGGTGTTGCCATGCGTGCAAAACCTGAAATTTTTGAAGAAGGCTGGAAAAACGGTGTGGTAATAGTAACCCCTTCAACACTATTGGCTACACTAAAAACCATCGAAACCATGTGGCGAATAGAAAAACAAAATATCAATGCAAAAAAAGTTTTCGAGAGTGTAAGTAAGATTTACAATAAGTTTGTCGGTTTTTTAGAAGACATCGAAAATATAGAAAGAACAATGAATACTCTTAACAATCATTTTGATAACGCAAAGAAAAAATTATTCACAGGAAAAGGAAATCTCATAAGGCAAATGGAAAATTTAAAAAAGATGGGGGCATCTACTACCAAAAAACTCCCCGGTCGCTATCAAGACGCATTATTATACGAACTCAACAGTAGTGATGACTTAACAAAACAAGACAGCAGTTTTAATGATGTAGAAGATGAACAAGATGAAATTTAACAATATTTTTTATTTGACGGGCTTAATATTTTTTGCCATAGTGACATTCCATTGTCAAAGTACTGAAAAATTAAACCGCAAAAACATTTCGTACATCTACAGCAACGACCCTACGGCTCTTTTTCCGCAATTTAAGGTTTATCATCATCATCCGGACAGTTCACGGATTTATATCTTCCTCGAATCTTCCAGATTATTGTTTCAGAAATTGCCAAACGACACTTTATATAAGGCATTCTTAACCTTTCATCTTGCCAACAATCCCAAAAACATTCAAAAATATGACACTCTTGTTAAAAAGTTACAAATAACATTACCCGATATAAACGAAAATCAAATGATTGTCACATGGATAGACCTCCCCTGTAAATCAGGTGAATTAAAAGAGATAAACCTGTTGATTATCGATGAAAAACGCAACAACCCATATTGGCATTATTTATTGTTGGATAAATCAGGCAATGGAAATGAACAATATTTTCTACTCAAAGATTCTATGAATAACTTCATCACAAACAATTATGCCCCCTCAAGCTTACTTACGAAAGTAAAAATTTATTCATTTTTTTATGACAAAATATACATAAAATACTTTATTGATGATGTCCCTCCTGCCTTACCACCTTTTATCTACGAAACTCCTCAAATTAAATTGAAAAAAATTTACACCGACAGCATTCGGCTTACAAACCATGAAGCAGATATAATTATTCAAAATCACCGTGGATTAATTGGCTTTTCTAACCAAACTACAGACAATAACGGTTTATTTATATATTCAGGTTATGAAACCTTTCCCAAGCCATCTCAAATTAACGATATGATTTATCCCATTCGTTATATTTCTTCCATGAAAGAATTTGAGAAAATTCAAAATGCTGCCAAACCAAAAGAAGAATTTGACAATTTCTGGTTAAAAATTACCGGATCATATGCAAGATCTTCCGAGTTGATCAAAAAATATTTTACCCGAGTTGAACAAGCCAACCTTTTTTTCACTTCTTATACCGAAGGTTGGAAAACCGACAGGGGAATAATTTATGTAGTTTTCGGCCCTCCTTCTTTGATCTATAAAAACAATTTAACCGAACGCTGGCTATACGGTCAAGAAAACAATGCACTTTCTTTTTCATTTGATTTCAAAGCCAAACCCAACTCTCCATTTGCTAATGATTATTACCTGATAAGAGATGCCGATTACAAATCTTTGTGGTATAGAATTGTAGAAGGTTGGAGAACAGGACAATTATATTTACCTTAATCAAAATCAATGGATTCATTTATTATTTATGGCATACATCCGGTGATTGAAGCCATAAAAGCCGGAAAAAACATAGAAAAAATCTACTTGCAAAAAGGTATGCGTCATGAAAAATTGACCGAACTCAGAAAACTTATTAAACGGCATAAAATCCCTTCCCAGGATGTGCCGGAAACCCGTTTACGATTGTATGCCAAGAATCATCAAGGTATTGTTGCTCTTACAACTCCTATCCCTCTCGTAGATTTGGAAAATTTTATTCCTCAATTATTTGAAAATGGGATTCTTCCATTTGTTTTGATATTAGACAGAATTCAAGACGTAAAAAACTTTGGTGCCATTTGCAGGTCAGCATTTTGTTTCGGTGTAAATTTAGTGGTTGTTCCAAGGAAAAATTCTGTTGCCATAACACCCGATGCTATCAAAAGTTCTGCAGGTGCACTGAATAAGTTACCCATGGCAAAAGTCAATTCCATGACACAAGCAATTCAATATTTGAAATCTTCAGGATTTACCATTTATGCAATAACAGAGAAAGGAAATATCGATCTCGACAACCGTCTTAAACCCGGATTTCCTTGTGCGTTAATTTTAGGAAACGAACACGAAGGCATTCACAGAGATTTGTTAAAATTAAGTGACCATAAAATCAAAATCCCCATGAAAGGGGACTTTGACTCTTTGAATGTCTCCGCTGCTGCGGCTATAGCGCTTTATGAATTCTCTAAAAACTTCACCTGATCAAATTGACATTTCCAATGTATTCATGTTTCACATCAAATATATCTTTTAGAATAATCCGGTAAATGTATACTCCTTGTGGCGCTAATTTGCCATCTACTTTTCCATCCCAGGGCTCAAATTTTTCTGTGTAATATATCATATCTCCCCATCGGTTGAA
>FWPU01005967.1_pt1 | contig 25314 bp, 29 predicted proteins | sample 2228361 | NCBI WGS metagenome assembly FWPU01 (sample SAMEA103939777, study PRJEB20133) | metagenome | reverse complement strand
GCCGACTGATTAGATCTATGTCTTAATCTTACAGAATTTTCAAATCTTACAGGGTATGGAGCTAACCCTATACGTGTAGCAGTTTCATGGTTTAAAATTTGGCCAAGAACAATACGAGTATTATAGGAGTTTAACTGTCCATAACCTGAATCATAAAGTGTAATTCCGTCAGCACTAAAGACTACCTGCGCGTATGCACTGGAAGATTCATTTACTTGCTGTACTCCTAAGACCCAGCCACTAACACCGTTTAAATATATAACATCGACAAGTGTGTCACTTGCATCACTTAAAGAAATTGTTCTGAGACCAAATCGTTTATCCAAAATTCCACTTCCTGTAGCAGTAAGATAAAACCATCGAGTTACATTATCATTCCCTATGCAATAAATTTCCGCTGCAATCCCGTTAGTTTCAATTTTAATTTTCGGCGTCGGGGTTATTTGGTCTAATTTTGCTGCCCTCGCTGCTGTGTAGTTAACATTACTTACTGCAGTCGATGCCGGTGCCCGCGAGGAAATGGCTACATCAAGCTGGTCTAATTTAGATGCTCGTTCTGCTGTATAATTGGCTCCATCGGCAACATTGCCTGTAATGTTAAGTTTATTAAGATAGTTTGATTTTTCTTCTGTAAGACGACTTAATAAAATTTGTATGTTTGATAATATTCCACCTAACATTGTTAGTCTCCTTTCAATTATGTGATGTTTAATTCTATTTTATTCATTTTCCCACTCGAATAAATATAAGTGTATGTCAATGTCTTTCCATTGATGGTCCACGCTTCTTCTGTTAATTCATCCCCTGTATAAGTCAAAACAGCAGTCCCTTTTGTTGCGTCTGTACTGTCTTTAACTGTAATACCTGTAAGTTTATCCCCAGTATAAGAAAATTCTACGTAATAGCCATTTCGCATCAACTGAGCAAGAAGAAAAAATGACCGCTCTTGATATTCGAAGTTTTCTCTAATTTCAGCTAAATCATCTTCTACATTGTTGCTTGATGCGTTTGGTATGTTGCTTGTGAATTCTCCATCTGTCATGCTTGACTACCTCCTTCTTAATATCCCTCTGCTTTCCATTTTACTGTTCCTGCCACTTTGTTGTTGTTATGGTCAAAAAGATATAAATCGAATCCTGATAATGTTAAATTATCAGCTATTGGATTAAGCGCCGTATTACCAATGGGGGTAAGCAATAAATTTTCCAAAAAGTTAAATGAAATGTTGAATGTAATATTTAATGGTTGAGATGTCCCTGCTGGGACAGAGGCTTCACCCATGTCAGATTTCGGAGTCATTGCAATATTTATATATGGATATTTCACAATATAATACGATTTGTCTGACGAGGATTGGAAAATGAATTTTACTTTTACGTATCTGGCACTGGCGCTAAACATAGTGGAAGCATCATATTCAATATAGTCTATCCCATCAACAGACAATAATAGTTTTCTTGTTATCATTGCCCCTGAATCAATTAATTGAGAGTGAAAGTTAAGTGTCCACCTTCCGCTAATTATGGCTCCTAAGTCTATTGCTTCACTTATAAGAGTCATTGTTGTAGGGTCAATAGGTGCTGGCTGATTCCATTTTGGGTAAGTTGAGAGTGGGTATGGCTGTAATGTATCACTCCACACCTTTGTAATATCGAACCTTTGTCCCCACAATAGGGAGTTAGATGGATAAGCCCAATCTTTAAACAACCCGTCAACTAAAACTTTTTCAATATTTACATTAGTGACAGTTGCTCCTTCTAAATTAAAATTTTGGTTTTCTTGAAAGCCAAGATTTGGATTTTTTGTGACTTGTATTGATGCTGTTAATGCTTGATTTGTGTAATTCCCAACACTATCTTTTGCTTTTAAGAAATACTTACATTCTGTTGATGGTGCAGTATAGTCTACATAATCTAAAGCATCTATAAAAGCGATATGGAGTGCAGTATTCCATGTGTCTGTGGTTAAACCCCGTCTTAATTCATAACCAACGATATCTAAATCGATTGTGGGAGGCGTATAGTCAGGCATCGACCATCTTAGAAAAACAATGCCACCGGCCTCTGTAATATCTAATGTAGCTCCATCTTTCCATATTGGAGCAGCGTATTTCCCTATAGGTATAATCTGACCTGTTATACCTGCAGACTTTTTGCCATATGTTGAAACTGTGATAATTTTGATTGTGTATTCTTGTAATTCTGTTATCGTAGGTGTTTGATAATCGGTAGATGTTGTAGTTCCTAATAGTTTAAAAGCTTCAGACCCCTGTTGTATCCATACCTCATAGTGTTTGATAAAAGGAAACTCTGACTCGGACCACTCAGCCTTAATTTTTGTAATCCATGTTTTGTCTTTTAATTGCATAACATTTTCTTCAAGTCTGAGATTGCTCACATCAGTTGGAATATCAAGTGGATGTGGAAGCTCGGTATCCGGGAATGTTGGTTCAGTCATAATTACGTCATTAAAGACACCTGGATCATATTCCTTACCACTGATTCTACTACTTCCATCATTCTGAAATTCCACAGTAATACACATGAAGAGTTTATTTGTCAGCCCAATGCTATGAGTCAGACTAAATATATCGGTAGGTTGAAGACCTTTGTCATCGTAAGTGATAAAATCCACATAAAGGTCATTGATATTTGAATTCAATAGATAGTGTGCAATACTTCTTGCTTGAGCAAGCGTGAGACATCCAGTAAGGTCGAATTTTGCTTCTCTTACTTCTTCACCATTTATTACTATATCGGGGTGCTCAAGTTGCACTTCTTCGGTTTCCCATTTCTCGTTGGTCCATGTGCATACAACACGATTGAATGTTTCATCAACATTAGGTCTTTTTAATGAAACTTTCATTACTTCTGATTCTACAAAATCAGCAACTTTATTTTTTGGTCTTGCGTATTCAATATAATATTTTTCATTCGAGAATAAAACTGTCCCAATAAAGTGTTTTGATATCGTGTTTATTGCAGTCTCAATATCCATTTCGCTCTCAAAATAATAATTAAATTCATACCGTTTACGCTGCTGACCCTCAGTTCCAGTCAGTATATAATCACAGTAATTCATTGCGGCAATCACAGAATCCCAGTTTATTTTTTCTGATGGGATTCTTGCACCATAGCGGTTATTGGTGAGTAAATCAACAAGATGTAAAACGGGATTGGTAGAATATATATATGTTTCACTTACCGGGTTATAAACCTTCAGCCCCTTCACCACTGCGTTGAGGCTCGGTAAGTCAGTGATTTCCTCGTTTCTTGCAGATATTCTCATATATATATATGCAGTGCCAGCAAGTCTATCTTCCCATCGAGAATCATAATTTTTGAGTGCGCATACATCTTGAGTCATTGATCCAATGTAACATTCATAATATAAATAAATGCCATAATCAGACGGGGGTTTCCCATTTATTTCAATGCTTTCTATCTCTTCAATTTCACCTTCACAAAGAAGGTATATTACATGTAGTGCACCAGCTATTACATTGATGTAAATTGGTAATCCTTTAATTTTTCTTCTGCCATAAACAATAGGGATAACCCCGTTAGCAGGCGAAAAACTGGTTTCTTGATCTTTACGATTTCTATCTCTATTGCCTCCTTGCCATTCGAATGGATAATCTGTTAAATTTCTCAAGTCATTACCTCCATAATGGAGAGCCCAATTGTGTGAAGGGCTGTTACAAAATTAGTGCTGGTAAGATTGTCATGAGTAAATACACATTTTGCATAATACTTTCTACCTTTATAATCAAGTGTTATCAGCTTGCCATCTGGAGGCTCATTCCCTGTGGTAAAAACTATTTGATCTTGCCCATCAGTGCCTGTGTTTACAGAGACGTTGTAATGCACTCCTTCGGTTTTCTCAATGCCATCAACATACACAGTATAGTTACTAATATTTTTAGCTCCTGTATTAAATGTATTTTCTACTCCATTGCCTATGCCGATATTCTGACCTGTGTACACTCTTTCAATATCAAAGAAGGCAAAGCTCTGGAATCCGCCTGACATGTCTGAATAAAAATTCCATAACTGTCTTTCATCATCAGCAGTAAGAGCTCTCCATTTTATTATAAATTCATGCAGAGGGGTTGTTCTCTTTTTTCTCCTCTGCAGAAAATCACCATCAGTTAATCCAATCCGTAATGTACGCCAGTGTTGTGTTATAACATAATCATACGAAGGAGATATATCAGGGAATACCGCCATTTTATTTTACCTCAATTATAATTCCTTTCCATGTAAATTTTGTTCCTCGCACAGGGATAAATCTAAATCCCCCAAACCGTGCATTATTGTTTAATTCAACACACCTCTGCCAAGTCTTTGAACACCATGTTTCAGAACCACTATAATTGCAATCTGCATCTTTAAACATCCAGCCACATGTACGATTAATTCTGCGATTTGGTATGTATGTCTTTTGATTATATCTATACGCAGATACATAAATCGTAGCCCAGTATTCATCATCTATTGTTTGCCCTTCAATCCTACCTACAAAAATAGTGTCTACATCAATAATTGTATTGTTAGAATCAAAGAATGCTTCATATATAGTTACGTTTTTATTTTTAAGAAGATTATTTAAAATCAGTGATGAAACAACTAAATCCACATTTCCAAGCAGAATATTCCCCCCCTCAAGTGCCATATCAGCAGAAGATTGAAAATCTTGTAGTTGTAGTGGTATTGGCATATATGTATCACCGTTATACATGATAGACACATCGCAGTCTGTATAGCAGTATGTATCAAGTTTTACGAGATAAAAGCTAATTACCTCTGCTTTTGCTTTTTCTGCTCGAAGTTGTTGTGATAATAGTTTCAAATTATTCCCTTACGCTTAAAAAGATTAATAACTTTACCTGTTGCTTTATTAACTGCTTTATTTATTACTGATGATACATCACCGTGAATTTCTATAATAACAGGTTGCCCTGAACCATCAGCCTTTTCAGCCCATGCTGCAAGCTTACTCAATGCCTCATTACCTTTCGCTGTAATCACTGCCTCACCTCGATGTAAAATCGCAGGGAAATTATTGTAAGGCACATAATCAAGCCCATGTTGATATGACGACCCATTGCCTGAATTTGTTGTAAGTGTAGATGTAAAGGCAGTTAGGGCATTAGCAGCATCCTCTGCTGCTGTAGTTAATTCTGTAAGTGGTGTCCAGTCTATGTTTAACAACATTTCTTGCAACTTTTTAACGACATCCGCTTGTTCTATTACAGCTTCATTCAATTTTTCTTGAGCGATCTTATTTACTTCGTTAAGAAACGCTATTGCATCGTCAATAGCAGCCTGTTTCTCTTCCTCAGTAAGAAGGCTCCATCCAGCAGACATATATTCCTGTATTTTTGCCACGAGTTCCTCTATCTGTTGAGGGTCTGTAGCAACAAGCAATTGATTATATAATTCTTGAACTTTAGCGTTGTAATATTTTACCTTCTCTGCCGGGCTCATCACGTCAAGCTGGAATTGTTCAATTTGTTGTTGAATAGATTGAGAAATTGATTGGGTGAGCATTTTGATATGTGTAAGATATTCAATCTCAAGCTGATATCGCTGTTGTATTAATCCTGCAATCTTCTCAAGTCCTTCCCTATATTCAAGACCACTTAGAGAATTTAAATTTTTTACTGTTTCTTCTATTTCTTTATCTAACTGTCTTAATTGTTCAAGCCTGCTAAGTTCAGTAGTTTGAATACGATCATAAATTGCTTCGATTGGTTCTGTTCCAAAATTAGTAATTATCATGACTGATTCAACAATGGCTTTTACAGTATTAACTAAATCTTCTCCACTTTTTTGAAATTGCTTAAAATCTATTCCTGTTACAAATGTTGCATATTCAGTTATCCATTCGTTGATAGCTTCTTGTAACTCTTTACCATCTTCAAACCCTTCAAGCATTTTTTCAAATGGCAATTTAAACTTCGATACATCTCCTCCAATTTTTTCAACAAAATCTTTAAGTGTATTAGCCATATCTGCAAACATCTGCTCATATTGCTGTTGCGCTTCGTCAGGAAAGTCAATATTCCATGTTCTTATATTCCATCCCTGCACTCCTCGACTTAAATCGTCAGGGGTAAATTCCAGTGTTACTTTTGGTAAATCCTCGTCTTCAAAAAGGCTACCGATTAATCCGCCAAGAAGAGCTCCGACTATAGTTCCAATGACAGGAACTACACTACCTAACTGCCCCCCTAAACCTATTGAAGCTCCTATACTTGCTGCAGTTGATGTTGTCCCTAAACCATATCCTATAAGTCCGCCAACTGCTCCACCCCAACCACTACCAACCATTGAGCCTATACCGTAACCCATAAATGGTGCAGTTAAAAACCCTAATAAACTTCCTGAGTTCGTAATAAATCCTTTACCTGGCTCAGCAACGAAACCACCAAGCGTCGATCCAGGTGATAAGGAGGTGGCCTGATTCTGTTGCGGCGTAAGACCAACAAGCTGACCCAATGAAGTCATTCCCATCTGCACTGGGATTATTATGGGTTGTGCGAGGGCATGTGTAATTATATCAGCAAGAAACTTTGCAAAAATGCTTCTCATCCATCCCAGAGTCTTTTCCCACGTGAGCTTCGCCCTCCCCATAAACACATCTTCTAAGAAAGTATTGATTGAACTTAAAACATCTGTTGCAATCTCTTTCCCTTTATCAAAACCCCATTCAATAGATTTAACAAATTCATTCATTCCTTCAGCAATTCCTTGCTGAAAGGTTTTGGACTCTTCCTCATAGATTTTTGCCCTCATTTCTGCAGCAATTTCTAATATACGAGTTTTAGCCTTCTCAAAATCCTCAAATGCAGTAAAAGATTCCTTAGCTAATTCAAGTTGTCTTTTTGTCCAATCTTCAACGCTCAATAATCTCTTCTCAATCTCTGAGGCAGTTGCAAGCGTTAAATTGCGTTCCAGCTCCTCTCTGCTGGCTATTGTCTTAGCAACATCTTGAAGATGTTTTTCGTTTAACTTCTCAAGCTCCATTGCAACCCATTGTTCAATTTTTACTTTATCTGCTCCTAACTTCTCCCACTCTTTTGCCTGCTTCTTGATAAGCTCAACCTCAGACATGGATCTTTCATCAATGAGATCTTGAATCTGTTTATTGAGTTTATTAACTTCTTCAAGACGTTTTTTATCTAACTTCTCAAGCTCCATTGCAACCCATTGTTCAATTTTTACTTTATCTGCTCCTAACTTCTCCCACTCTTTTGCCTGCTTCTTGATAAGCTCAACCTCAGACATAGTCCCTTTATCAATGAGATCTTGAATCTGCTTGTTGAGTTTGTCAATATCTTCGCTTGTATTTCCTGCGGATACTCCAATATCCTTAATCCTTTTCCCAACAAGCGCTATATCTTCTGATTTCGCAATCATGGCGGAGAAGTTATCAACCATTCCTTTGGTATATTTTTCAGCAAGCCTCTGTTGTTCTTTGAATGTGTCCTGCCAAAAAGTTGATGACATGCCGAGCTTGTTTAAACCCTTTTCAAGAAGAGCAAATGGCGCAACTAACATTTGTGCAGTTTTTATAACAGCAAGCATTAATGCGTTGAATGCCCCAACAAGTCCCACTCCTACACGAATTATTAACGCTCCTGCGTGAAGCTTTAAATCCTCTATAGTTACTTTTAATCGGGTCATTTTATCATCTACTGAATCTGATGAGGATCCAAGTTGCGACATAATATCTGAGCCTTTTGCTAAAACTGCATTAATAATTGCTTGCTGTTTTTCAGCTTCATTTAATTTCTCTGCTGTTTTACCAATGCTAACTGCATATTTTTTGTATGCTTCGTTCGTGTCAAGAATGATACCCATTTGCTGTAGTGCTATTTCCCTGCCTGTTACAGATGCCTCAATTATCCTTTCAAAAGATTCAGATACGCTTGCTCCTGTAATATTTGTTGTTGCCTCAACAATTTTCATAAATTCTACAAGTTGTTGAGGATTTAGCCCCATCATTAGTGCCTTTGCTGAAACAGATGCTGCATCCGCCATTGAGATAAGTCCGTTTGAGGCTTCTTTAACACTATTGATTATTTGACTCGCTGTAGTATTGTATTGCGCTGCCAGAGCATTTAATGATGCCTTTTGCTCTTCAAATTGTGCTGCCATCTCAGCCAGATTCCATGCTTGATTAATTACAACCATTGCGCCTGCAATTGTGGCAGAGATTCCAAGCCAATGAGATTTGATTCTCGAGACAATGCTTTTTGTCTCGGACTCCATCTTTTTCACAGAGTTAGTGACCTGCTCGACTCCTTTTATAGCTGCAGTGCCATCTGCATTTAAGATGATTTTTATTTCGGTTGCTTTAGACATACCTTACAATTTTTACACGCCCATTCGATGAATTCACCAAATTCAATTTTACATTTCTCTTGCTGTTCTTTATTACATTGCTGTTCATCTTTACTATTCCAAATTTTTAACACTTCACTTTCAAAAATTTTAATTTTCTCGAAAAATGACCGGGTGATGGGGATGCGGAGGGCTTTTGCAATTTCGATAATAACAGCGTAGTCAAGTCCATACGCCTTCCCAAAGCTGACTCTCCACTGTGTGCCTGCAAGCCTAATAACGCTCCAGACGTCTTCGTTGCCTAATAAAACATTTACTTGCTCGCCCCCAGCGCAAAAATATCGGGCGAGCTCTATAAGTTTTTTATTTCTGACTCTGCAGTTACCGCCGCCAACTCCATGGCCTTATCAAAAATTAATGAACGGAAAAAACGTATCCGTTTTTGTTTGATATACGATTTTCCGCCTGCCTCATCGAGAATTTCAATATCCTCGACATCCTCAACTTTTACAGACCCCAATAGTAATTTGTTCTCACGCACAGTACCATCAAGGGGATTGCCATTTTCATCTGAAATCCCCTTGAAATTTTTTACAATTTTATCGAGTAGATTATCAGTAAAAGAGAGATACTCAGGGTCAGTATCATCAATATAATGCTGTATTTCCATCTGTTTGGAAATGGGATTATATACATTCCTCCATTTCCGAAATTTTGTAAACAGCTTTACAACTTCAGATGGCTCTATTGGTGTAAGCTCTATCTCAAACTTACACCCTGCTAATTCCATTTCAGTAACAACGGGGGTATTTGTCTGATGTTTTTTGAGTTTTATCATATATCCTCCTTTTTATATTTATACAGCTGAAGCGTATTTCTGAACTTTGTTGGCAACCTCAATTCTTACTGAACCATAAATATCGTCTTCAAGCACTATAATATCTCCTGCCTCAGCAAGTAATTTCCCACCAACGCTGAAAGGTGCTTTTAGAACATTGCACCTTGGAAATACAATTTCAATATAATAGTTTTTCCCTGTTTCAAATTCCGCACCGGTAGCTTTCATATAGACACCAATATATTCGTTGTCTTTAATCTTTTGCTGCATAATAAACTCTTTGGCAAGACGGTTGAGTGTGATGGTTTGCTGCCTACCCTGCCTAATAGCGAAGTTTGCATAACTACCAGTTCCTCCAACTCTATATTCAATCAACATCTGATTATTAAGGCTATACTCAATAGAGTCTATCTCTGCTGCCAATGTTCTGCCACCGAGAAACGCACTACCATCCCATTTGCCACCAATTTTAAGAACAAGATCAGTGACGCGTAGTGGAGGTTCGGATATTCTTGAGGGAAATGCACACCATGCAGGTTCTGTAGGCACATAAAGTATCTCATAATCAGTGGTAGTTGCCTCCGATCCCGGGGCTACAATTGTAATTACTGCTGGCGCATTCGCTGTTACTGCAGTATATGTAACTTCCTTCCACTCCCCTGTGGTTGGCACTTTTACTCTAATCATGTGCACATTATCAAGTCTCTCTGCATCTGTAGTGCCATGCACTGCATTGCTGGCAAGGGTGAGAGATGTAGCATTGTACGCAGCATTCACCGTCTCTTTATACATATTGTCTGTGTATTTACCAGTACCTTTTAGCGTGGCACTGATTTTAGCCCATGAATCTTTTGCAAATACAGATGTGACTGTGTCAACAAACAAGGATGCAAAACGACGTTTCATAATCGTCTTCCCAAGCCTCATAGCAGCAGTCATTGACGGAAGACTCATGTCAGATGTCGGGGTAATAACATGTTTATATCCCGTTCCCCATGTTGATGACGTAATTGCCCCGAGGGCATAAGCATATAACAAAGCAAAGTGTTGTGCCTGCGCCTTATCGAAATCAAAAGAGCCGCTTGCGAGTGCCCCAAGATCATAAACTGTATCTGGTTCTTCTTTGCCTGTTAGTTCATCACTGTTGGTTTCTCGTCTATAATCGAGCTGTAATATATTGCTTTTCGCTACCAGCAGAGATGTGTCAAGTGTTTGTTCTACATTTAATTCTGATTCTTTTAAATTCGCCGATACAGCGAATAAATTATAATCAGCAAGATAATTTCTCATTGCTTTTTACCTCCCTCACCCCCATATTCTTTATCCCCTGCATTTTTTTTAGGAGGTGACTGTGTTTTAATTACTTCAAATTTATTTTTTTCCTCTTCTGGGATTGTCTCATAGACCTCCCCAGACTTAAATTTTCTGCCTGCGAATTTCCCATCTACAACAACAAAATCTGGGACATTGTTTTTTAATCTGTACATACATACCTCCTTTTTTTAGTTGTTGTATGAAAAACTTGTTTGAACATCAAAAGTATATATACTAATGACTTTTGTAATAGCAACCGCCTCGATCCGCACTGGATGCATCGGTTGTATATCAAGATTTAAGTCATTATCTATCAATGTGTCTTTTATGATTTCGATTATTGGATATATTGCTGCCCGCAGTTTGTTATTTCCCCGTAAGTCTTTTGCGATTACTATAATACTGAAAATCATATTCTCATCATATGATCTATTAGCAATTTCCTCAAAGTTAGAGCTGTTATAAATTATATATATCGCAGGCAAGGGGGCAATTAATTGCCCGGCACGAGAAACAATATCATCAATCTCACCATGGTACGGTTCAATAGTTGGGCACATATTACCTAACGATGTCTTTAACACCTGGATTATTGCATCTTCTATATCTTCAATGCTGTACATTGCTTTTAATCAACAATTACCCATCCACCACTCTCTCCAACAATTGTAATAGATTGATTCTGTGAGGTAAGAATATATGTTGATGCACCCTCAATTGTTTGAGTGCCATACGGATCTATTGTCACCCCTCCAGTTCCCATTTGTTTAATCGTTATCATCCGCCCTATATAAGCACCAGTTGCATTCGGTAAATTCACCGTAACCGCTGAAGTGCCATTGTAAACTTTAACGATTCTTTCCAAACCCACAGTGTAAGGGAACGATGTTGGCTCTGAAACGTATTCTTGAGTAGGCTGTAGAAAAGTAGACTGATCCCCATTATTAATAAATAGAGTTGTTACATTGAACACATTGCGTTCCATCATGGTCTTAGAAGACCCAGATGCTATGTTTATCCCAGTTGATGCTGTTATAACATTGTCTTTAACTCTATTTTTTTCTCCACCTAATATCATTATTCCTGTTGTATTTGTGCCAGAAACTTTAATAGTATTTTGAAATATGTTGTTATAATCTGCCGTGATTGATGGCCTTATGCCCGCGGCATTTGCAGTGGATGTATTTATTATATTGCGTGCAATTATATTACTGTCTTCAAAATCTCTGATGCCATACGTATAATTACCGTCAATTATATTGTCTGTAATAGATGAATTAGAAGCAATAATCTGCAAGCCTATCTCTCCTGTCCCATAAATTTGATTGTTGTTGATTGCCGTATAATCTGCTGAACTTGCAGATATCCCTACTCCATCGATACCTGTTGTTAATTTTATAAAATTATTTTGTATTTCGTTATGCTGACCATAAATGGTTATCCCATAATTGAAATCGCCGTTTATTATATTGCCTGTAAATGATGAGTATGTTATTGGTGCATTGACATCACTATATATTCCTGCAACCCCTGAACTATTTGCTATATGATTATTTATAAACTGCAAATTTGTGAATGGAACAGTTGTGTTTACATTCGAAATTTTTATTGGGGTAGTTGTCGCCCCATAAATTGTATTATTTTCAATAAGCAATTGAATATCAGAATTATTGCCTGTTTTTCGTATGTCTATAACAGGTTCTGTTGGTGGATTGCTGAAACTGAATGTGTTGCCACTTATAATTGCACCTGTGATTTTACCTGTATTGTTTGCTCCAACAAAAATCTTTGAATTATAAAAAACATTATTTTTAATGTGTATATCCGTTCCTGCGTTTTCAGAAATATCAAGATATACGCTTGAATCTCCATTTGGCCCGCCAATGAGCATGTTTCCTTCAAAGATTATTCTTTGTATTGAAGGCATGTTTGCATGAACATGGGGGAAAAAACTGTTATTACAATTTATCACGATGTTATTAATATAAATAATATCTCCAGACCCATCCTCTGGCTCTAAACACGACGACGCATCACTATCCCAACTCATATAAATATCATAAAGATAATTGTTTCTTACTATTCCGTATTGTGTTCCATTTACTGACACTATTCCGTCTTTTCCAATACGGCTCATAGTAATACCTTCAATTGTGTAATGTTTTTTGTTGTAACTTATCTCAATCCCAACCTCTGCATTCTCATAAATCCCATTGCTGTTTCCATCAATCCATAAATCCTTTACCGTTACATAATCAGCCTTGATATGAATTACAACAGTTATATCATAATTCGGGTCATCAAGCACAAAGAGTTTCGTTGCACTGCCTTCACCTGACAGTGTTGTGTTATTTTTCGTAATCTCAATATCAGTCTCATAAGACTTCGGCTGTAGATTATAAGTCCCCGCACGTAAATGAACCCTACCGCCTGTTGCAGGCAGAGCATTTAATGCAGCTTGTATGGCTGGTTGTGCGTCATACTGCAATGCTGTGTAGTCACAGCCTTCTGTGTTAACAGTGTCATAAGCACAGACAATATAAGTAACTGTATTTGTTTTTGTATCCCCAACGCGTTGATATGAGATATCAGGGATATCAATATATTTTGCATGCAGATGTGGTATATAAATCAACAAAAACAGAAATATTAAAAATACTTTTTTCATTGCATTATCCCTTCAAGGTATATTGATATCTTCCCTGCTGTAATTGTTGAAGTAAAATACAGCTTTGAGATAGGATGTGTAATCGCATATCTATAGATTCCTGCAGTATCAAATGTATATGTTTTTACTGATGCTGCATTCTCCCCTTCTTTAGCTACGACGACCATGTCTACTGTTTCAGGGGTGCCAGTGCCAGCAATTTTAAATTCGAGTGTTTTGACCCCATTAATAGCCCCAATTTGAACCGCGGTATTGCTATCTCCTGTAGATACCTGATCTTCCGTAAGCGTCCATACGCAATACCATACGTTACTTTGTCGTTCACATATTGGATAAGCATCTGACCCAAATGTCTGGCTTTTTATAAGAGTGATAAGTATTATAATAAACATAAAAATCTTGCCTTTCATCTTTCCTCCTAAAATGTATCTAAAAAGCCTTTATTGAAGACCCTGTCATCTTCTGTTTTTTGAGTCTTATATTCTCCTTGTGCAGGAGAATCCCCTGAATCTGTTCCAATTGTTATAATTCCATCTTGTATTTGTTTGAGAAACTTCACTGCGTTGTTATATCGAGCCAACATTGTCTCTGGCATCTCCAGCTCAAGTCGCCTGCTATATAGATGAAACACTGCAAGATCAATTGAAAGTTTCTGTATCAGCGTTGGCACAGGGTTGAGGGGAAGGGCATATCTTCCTCTCAGATAGCCATTTATAAGTTGATCTGCATAACTAATTGCCTCATTAACTCTTTCTTCGTTTATAACACCGAGTTCTTCATCATCTGTTAATTGAATAAGATTTACCTCGGGTATGTGAGCTTTTATGTCTGTAAGTGTGCTATAAGACATTTTTTGTGTCCGTTATTCGTGCCCGTTTCTACTATTCTTCCCCTTTCCTGTAATCTTTACGTTATTCCCCAACAATTGAGCTTCTTTTTCTGTTAGCTCTATTTCGTCCCCAGGTGCGTAAGTCACAGCTTCTTTTTCTCCCTTACCTGCATGCTTGATATGGGTATGCTGAACTATATATTTATGCATTTAAATCCTCCTGTTTTAACTCCCCCATCCCCCTCTTTGATTTAAGAGGGGGATTAGAGGAGGTGTTAGTTACTTATGCAACAGCATTCTCAATAAAATATCCGAGGTCAGGTGCAACTACTTTTTCATCAGAGTTCCATGCAACTTTGATGTAGTGAGCCCCTTTGACCCCACGCTTAGGGTCAAAGTCTCTCTGTGTCTGTCTGAGCATCTCCACAAAAGTCATGCCGAATGTGATTCCCTTAATGCCTGGATTTTTTTCTACATACAATGCTGCGCAGTGCTTACCCCAGAGTCTTGTGTAAGTAGGGGTCTGCCCTTCTTTTGTTGTGATATACCTTGCACGACCTACAATGACATTATCTACTTCAAGAAGTGATGCAACTTCTGTTGTAGTTGCCAGACCTCCTGGTGAGCCTTGATACCTCGTTGCTCCTTTTACAGCATCAAGAACCTCTGGGAGTTTTCTGAAAACCTTCCATGCATCCGCACCAAACACAAGTGTATTCGCTCTGATAAAGCAAGTCTCAATGGCTGTCAGCACATCACCAATTGGGTCATCCGCGGGACCTCCCCACTGTGCGGTACCTGAAAGCTGGACCTTGTTGCCTGTTGGATATGTGTTTGCTGAAAAAACTATATCAGCAACTCTTTTCTCTTGTGCGATGTCAAGCAGAAGGTTCAGAAAATCATTTGTATCTATCTCTGGCTGAAGCGGGTTGTCTGCATTATCAATTGTCTCTTGTGGAAGCCAATCTCCAAGTGCATGGTCTTTCACAGAGTAATTGTCTGTGCTTACTCCCCAGTCAACCTCATTAGGCAGACTCTTTGGACCAATTTGATCGTTTGCGAGTTTATAGCTGTCTGCCTTTGAGTAGACAAAGAACTTATCTGACCTCTTACTGACTTTTACAACAGGCATGAGCAATGGCCAGAGCATTGCCTCATTGCGATACTTTAATGAAAGATCACTCAGTACCGCATCAATGTGTAATGTCTTTGGTTCAGGCATAATTTATTCCTCCTTTCTTTTGTTTTATCTTTGTTATCCTTGTATTTTCCCAGGCGATAGAAACACTGGTATGATGTCTCCACTTACTCCAGATGCAAGCGCCTTACCAATAACATTTGCGTTCACGCCTGCTGCAGGAGTAGCTGCTACACCTTGACCATTTGCGTCTGATGTGATGTAGTCGCCTCGCGTCACTGTGCCTCCAAGCTTGACCTTGCTAATACCTGACAGCATTACCCTTACTTCATCGCCTGCTGCATTTGTTGTGTGCTGAAATACGCCAACAAGTGAATCTGTTGAGTCTGATGCAATCGATAGCGTATCATCATCCGCACCGAATTTAGCAATTGTAAATGCAGTGGCTATAGCAGTAGTGCATTTAACTGATTTCTCAATACCTGAGGTTTGTCCCATCATGGTTTTATCCCTCCTCTCTTAATTCTGGCTGTTCTTTCAAGACTGCAAGAACAGCCTGTTTATACGTTGTATTTGGATTTTTCTCCATATATTCACTGATTAATTTTTCACGCCTGCTCTTTATATCTCCTGTGTCTTGAGCCTTGTTTTTCGTTGCATATTCACTGAATTCAACATGTTTTGGAAGGGCTTTTAAAAAGGTTTTAAACGCCTCTAAAGGCGCCTTTTTAACCCTCTTATCATCCGATTCTGCAAATTCATATTCAGCAGATCCATGCAGAATTTCCATAAAGTCAAGCACTGCAGGTAGGATAGCAGGTGTGATCTTACCTTCTTTCATCAGCTCTTCGCAGAAGGCTTGAAACTCAATTTTTCGCTTTTCAGCCTCAAGGATTGAGACCTTAGACTTTAGCTCTGCTATCTCAGAGTCTTTAGACTTACTCTCCTCTGAGAATTTTGCGAGCTGGTCTTTTGTTTCTTTGAGCTCTTTTTCAAGCTCCTGAATTTTCTCCATATCGTCCTCCTTTTTAAAGAATTCCTTGTTTACTTCAGTAAAGATGGCTGATTCTGATTCTTCAGTCTCAGCCCTAAGATAGTCAATGTCATAATTGTTTATGATCTTATCCGCCATTTCAATCCCAAATTTTTCAATAATCCAATCGCGCAATCTCTGAAATATATTACTGATTACGTTAAGTCGATAATCTGAAAATTCGTAACTCATAAACTCATCTTGTTTTGCAAACTTAATATCTGCAAGCCCCTTAACTGATGGAGGCACTGCACCGAGAAAACCGACATGCCTAAGTGTCATATCGGGATAGAGAGAGATTGAACGTTTTTTATACATGCCTTTTTTGACCATGTCCACAAACTCAGGGACAAGATCTTTGAGTTTTGCATAAAGGACACTCCCCTTGCGTTGCAATCCCTCTACCCAGCCAAACGCTGGTGCATTATCTTTTGGATGCCCAATCACAACAGGAGCTTCATGTTCTTGAGGATTATATTGAGCAATGATGGCGTCAAGGTCTTTCTCAGTCCATGTCCTTGTGTTGCCATTTGAATCTGTATGTGTGCCTGTCTTAAAAATTTCGATTAACATAATTGCCTCCGTGCATACTTTAAACCCAATAGACAATTAATTTTCTGATACACTATCAGCCTCTTCAATAATTTCGTCAGCAGGTCTAAGCCTCAAACTTTCAAGTTTCCTAATTTCATCCTCAATACTCTGTGGTTCTGACGTTGTCAACACTTTATGTAACTTGAGACTGAGTGACGCAATCACAGAGAGTAATTCTAATGCCATTACAGATGTTATCTTCATTGAATCCCCCTTATCCTTATTCTAATAAGTGATATTTTTGTGCTAATTGTATAAGCTCTCTTAAAAGACGGTCTATCTCTGCTACTGCAACTCTATATTTTTCCTCTGCCTCTGCAGTGTCGTATTTCAACATCCCTAATCTCGCATCAATTACAACATTCTGCCCGTCTCTTACTTTTTCATAGATACTTTTTATGAGATTAAAATCCTGCTCTGTTATCTCTCCTTTATTCATCAATATCCTTGCTTCAAAAAGTATTTCCTCTGCTATTGTTTTATTGGTCTCCAATGGCTTCACAATATTCTTATTACACCCAACAAAAGACAGCATCACAGCACTTATTACAAGTAAAAGCACCAGCGTTTTTAATGCAGCACTGCCGCTATTGCCTTGATTGATAAAATTTTTTGATGCTGACCACAGCCCACTTGCACTAAGACCGAGAATGACCCCAACAACAACAGATTGACCTGAAATTCCGATAATCATTAGCGCAAATAAAATGCCGATGATTAACGGTATACCTGAAAGCCACCGCCCTTCTATGCCAACGGATCTCTTGATGATTTCCGTCACTCCGATGATGAGCGGCACAAGCAGTACCGCATAGCTTTCCACTAAACTTATTAACACTTTAATATCCATTTTACCTCCCCTTTTTAATGACCATGATCTTTAAAAAATTTATGCTTACCTATCACAGCTACGAGTTTCATGTTGTCGTTCCATTTTGGATCTGAATCTAAAGCATGATAATGGTCTGCATCCTTCACATTTGACTGTAGCCAACCATCGAGAAAACCGCACGATACCCAAAAACATTCCCTAAGTGATTTGTTTATCTGCAGTGCGTCATAAAATGTTTTAGCCAGACTTTCAAGTTGTTTTTTGTTTGGGTCATCTTCATTGAAACAGCTAAATTGCATCGGTTTAAGAATTACTTCTCTCAAGCTTCTCCCAAACCGTCCACCTTTTTTAATGCGATTAATAATTACAGACGCAACAGCCACTTTCCCTTCAATTGCCTCTCCCCTTGCTTCACCATAAAGACAGAGTGCAAATAACGCCCTTTCGTCAAGGTCTTCAATCTTCATTGATTTAATTTTGATTTAAAAATAAATTAATTTCTACTGAACTATGCAGTAGCAATTGAAATAGCAAAAAAAGTAAGCTGAATTTAAAAACTGGTAGATGTATGGAAGATATCAAATCACTTTTGCCGGTTGTACAGGTTCTAAGCCAAGGCGGGCTGGCAACAATTATTTTTATAATATGGTATGTAACATTCAAAAAAGCTAACGACACTTCAAAAGAAGCCTTTCGAAAACATGACGAATTATCTTCAATGTTGATACAACTGATCAAGGATGAGCAGGAATATAAACTACAACTTGCAGGCATCTTAGATAGGATATCTATTAAGCTTGATATACCAGCACAATGTCCTATCTTAATGTCAGGCAAAAAAATCAAATTTGAGGTGCAGAATGAGTAATCTCAGGAAAGAAATTCTGCTTAATAAGGCACGTTTAACTGATAAGAAAAAACGTTTTACAGAGTTAGAGCTTCGTGCAGATTCATATATAAGCTTTATTAGAGATATTATTGACCCTTACGGTGGGCATTTCACAGAGTTTGATATGGAGAAAGCACTGGTTATTATGAATGATTTTTATAATCTCTGGATTGAGGCGAAACGATTAAAAACAGAAATTATAAAATTGGAGAAAGACCTCAGTGGCTAAGGCTGCTATCTATCACGAAGAAGCAAAACGTCTCTATGTGGTTGAGGGGTTCAGTCTTGATGCTATTGTTGGAATGCTTAATAAAAAGGTATCAAGAAAAACCTTATATAACTGGAAAATTCAAGGTGAATGGGATGTTAAGAGAAAAGAATATCTAAAACAGACCAAAGACCTGCATGAGGAGATTCTTGAAATAGCCCGTCTCACAATCAAAGAGGCAAAGGCCAATCCCACACCACATAATATTTATGCGATGAGCAAGGCAATCGCAGCCCTTAAGTCATACCACGGCGTAAAGGTCATAGAGGAAGAGACAACACCTGCAGAAAGAAAAGGGCTTACACAAGATACAATTAAGCAGATAGAGAAAGAGGTGCTTGGGCTTGAATGAAAATAAGCAAATCAAAAAATATTTTCTCCATTATCAGGAACAATGGCTTAAAGATAAAAGCCCGATTAAGATATGGGAAAAGTCCCGTCGTATCGGTGCCACCTATGTTCAATCTTATGAAGATGTAAGGGATTGTGCAGGTGGAAAAATCCCAGCTGTATGGTTCTCATCTGCTGATGAATCTGCTGCAAGAGAATATATAGAGTACTGTGAGAAATGGACAAGGCTCTTTCATATAGCGGCAAAGAATCTTGGGCTCGTAGTTCTTGATTCAGAGAAAGACATTAAGACATTTGTTATAGAATTCGCTAACGGTACTAAAATTCATGCTCTGTCATCTAACCCAAAAGCTTTTCGTTCAAAAGGCGGTAAAGTTGTGCTTGATGAATTTGCATGGCATGAGGACCAAGATAAAATGTGGTCTGCGGCAAGACCTTGCATCACATGGGGATTCCCCTTAAGGATCCTTTCAACTCATAATGGCACAAATAGTCGTTTTTATAAGTTCATCAAGGCAATAAAAAACGGCAGACTCAATTGGTCATTGCACACTATAGATATTTTTAAGGCAGTAGAACAGGGGATTGTAGATAAGATTCTTGGCAAAAAGGCAACTGAGGAAGAAAAACATGTATGGATTAAGGAACAGCACGATAACTGTTTTGATGAAAATACATGGCTTCAGGAGTATTGCTGTCAGGCAGTTGATGAGACATCAGCATTTCTCACTTATGATCTCATCACAAATTGCGAGATGGATAATCTTCTCGCTCCACTTCCAGAGACACAGGGAGATTTGTTTGTCGGAGTTGATATTGGTAGAAAAAGAGATCTCACGGTTATCTGGGTTTTGGAAAAACTTGGAAGAGTGAAATATACAAGAATGGTCAAGATTCTTGAAAAAACCCCATTTGCAATTCAAAGAGAAACCCTTTTTGAAATCCTGAAGCATCCAAGATTAAGGCGTGCGTGCATTGATGCCACAGGGCTTGGCATGCAGTTAAGTGAGGAGGCTCAGACTGCATTCGGTAAATATAGAATTGAGGCTGTAACTTTCACAGCTAAAACCAAGGAAGATATGGCATACAATCTCCGCACGCAATTTGAAGACAGAGTGGTTTATATCCCTTCTGATTATGCAATCAGGGAAGATTTACACTCTGTGAGAAAAGTCACAACTTCATCGGGCAATATCAGGTTTGATGTGGTCTCATCTGAGAGGCTTGACTCTCATGCTGATAGATTCTGGGCTCTCGCCCTTGCCTTGCATGCAGATAACCAGCAGACAGGACCGATTTATGTGACATCAAGAAGCAGAAGAGAGACAGTGGGAATGATGAGGGGGTATTAGTTAAAAGCGAAAAGAAAAAGTGAGGCTTAAAAATGCATTTTAAGGCGTTTTTGGGGTTAGGTAATGGTATTGGTCGTGTTTTTAAAATTATTTAAATTTAAAAGAGTTTAAAAGGCAATAACGGGGGATTTTAAATAAGTCACGGAGGTGTTATGGCAAAAAAACTCAAAATAACCGAAAAAGACTCTATAACCTTTGCTAATAACCCGCCGTCTATTGCTGAGGAGATCGCGGTAAGGAAGCGTTCAATAGACTTTTATACGCTTGGCATGTATCTTCCCAACCCTGACCATGTGTTAAAAAAACAGGGCAAGGACATTACAATCTATAATGAATTGCTATCAGATGCACATGTAGGCGCATGTGAAGATAGCAGAAAATCAGGCGTTAAGTCTCTGGAGTGGGAGATCGATAGGGGTAAGGCAAAGTCACGACAGGCAAAGCTGATAGAGGATTGTTTTAATGGACTTAATCTTGAACACATCATGGGGGAAATTCTTAATGCTCCACTTTTTGGCTATCAAGTGCTTGAGGTTGTATGGGAGAAGGTAGGCAATTACATTCTTCCAAAAGATGTCGTTGGCAAACCGCAGGAATGGTTTGTATTCAGCGAGGAGAATGAGCTTAGATTCAGAACTAAGGACAACTATAATGGCGAACCATTACCTGAAAGAAAATTTCTTCTTGCAAGGCATAAGCCAACATATAAAAACCCCTATGGATTTCCTGTACTTTCAAGATGTTTTTGGCCTGTCACATTCAAAAGGGGTGGTTTAAAATTCTGGGTCATCTTTACTGAAAAGTACGGAATGCCTTTTCTCGTTGGTAAACATCCAAGAGGCACTACAAAAGAAGAGACTGATAAACTTGCAGATATGCTTGAGGCAATGATTCAGGATGCAATTGCAGTAATCCCTGATGATGCCTCAGTTGAAATTCAAGAGGCAGGAGGCAAAGGCTCATCGGCCCAGATATATAGGGATCTTATAGACACATGTAATTCAGAAATTTCAAAAGCCATCCTCGGGCAAACACTCACAACACAGCAAAGTGATGTTGGCAGTTATGCCCTCGGCACTGTGCATTTTGAGGTAAGAAAAGACATCATTGATTCAGATAAAAAACTTGTTCAACAAACCATGAATCAACTTATTCAATGGATATATGAGTTGAATTTCTCAGCTGGGGATAGACCTGTTTTTTCTCTCTATGAAGAAGAGGAGGTTGACAAGGCCCTCGCAGAGCGTGATGAAATCCTTTCACGGCAAGGCGTGAAGTTCTCAAAAGAATATTATCAAAGAGAATACGGATTTGAAGATGGGGATATCGAGGTAGATCCTCAACCATCAATCACACAATTCGCAGAGTCTGATATATCTTCTGACCAGCGAGATATTGAAAATCTCATTGATAACATCCTCTCTGAGACATCTATTAATCTTACACCGCTTCACGAGATAATTGACTCTGCAGAATCCTATGAGGATCTGCAGAAAAAAATAAAGAATGCATACGGGAAAATTAATTTAAAAGAATTTAGGGAAATCCTTGAGAGAGCATTGTTTTTAGCGGAGCTAAAAGGAAGGAGCCTTAATGCCTGAAGAATACCTTAATTGCGTAAAAGCATTAATGAAAAAAGGTAAAGCAAAAGAAGATGCACAAAGAATCTGTGCTATTGCATATTATAAAAAATATGGTAAGACCCCTGAGGAAGCAGAGAAAGAACAGAAATCAGAATTTGCAGAAGTAGAATATAAGCCCCTTCCTTTTGAAGAGGCAATAGAACTATTCAAAAATAAAGTCATCCTTACAAAAGATCAATACAAAAAACTTCTTAATGAAGTGAAAATACGTGCATTCACAGTTGCAAGAATTATGGAGGCAGATATCTTAAAAGATGTCTATGATGAGCTTTTGAAAGCACTGCAGAACGGCACTACTTTTGAAGATTTCAAAAAATCTCTTGACCTTGAAAAACTTGGCTGGACAGGTGAGGCACCTTATAGGCTCGATACTGTTTTTAGAACAAATATTCAATCAATGTATCAGGCAGGGCATTATAAACAGCAGATGGAGGTTGTTGATACAAGACCTTACTGGCAATATGTAGCTGTGATGGATTCTCGCACAAGACCATCTCATGCAAAAATGAATGGAAAAGTATTTCCAGCAGACCACCCATTCTGGGAGAAAAATTATCCTCCTAACGGATTTAATTGTAGGTGTACGGTTCGAACTCTTTCAGAAAGAGAGCTTAAGCGGGAAGGATTAAGTGTCTCAAGAAAAGCCCCTAACATTGCAGACACTGGTTTTGATTTCAATCCGGGCAAGGCGGCGTGGGAGCCTGATTTATCAAAATATCCAGATTGGCTAAGGAAAAAAATAACATGACTACGATTGATGTAAAAATAGATGATAAGGAAGTCAAAGCATTACTTACAGAACTTCAGACGAAGATGAAAAACCTTACCCCTGCCTTTCGGGAAATAGGGCAGATTGTCCGAAGCTCTGTAATAAAAAATTTTATGGAGGGTGGAAGACCTGAAAAGTGGAAGCCTCATGCAGAATCTACAATTCTCGGGAGTATCCGTAAGGGATATTTCACAAAAAAAGGAAAATTGAGAGAGCCTATCAGCAGGAAACTGCGTAAGGGTAAAGTTCTCATAAATACGGGGAGGCTTATGAAATCAATTAAATCAAAAGCATTTTCTGATCGTGTAGAGGTTGGAACGAATGTTATATATTCAGCGATCCATCAGTTCGGAGGCAAAGCAGGAAGGAGAGGACAGATTACAATCCCAGCAAGACCATTTTTGCTAATCCAGGACGAGGATTGGAAGGAAATTAAATCTGCATTGACATCATATTTAATGAAGTAAATGTGATATGAAAAGCTTTATTGGATGGGTTGGTGGAAAATCTATATTAGCAAAGCATATTGTATCTCTAATGCCTCCTCACCGATGCTATGTTGAAGTTTTTGGTGGCGCTGGGTGGGTATTATTTAAAAAGAATCCCTCAAATATAGAGGTCTGGAACGATTTAAATAATGATTTGGTTAATTTATTCAGGGTTGTAAGAAATAATTTAGAAGAATTCATAAATAGGCAATATTTTCTATTACCAAGCCGTGAAGAATATGCCTTATTTACAAAAAATTATCGAACAAATAATTTTAAAGATGATATAGACCGTGCAATAACGTTTTATTACTTAATTAAAAATTCTTTTAGTGGAATGATTTTTAGTGGATGGAGTTACAGCACAGTTAGAGCGTCAAGTTATCATCTCGACATAGAACACTTAAAAGCCGTGAGGGAAAGGTTGAAAAGAGTCTATATTGAGAATTTATCTTTTGAAAAGCTAATACCTTATTGGGACCGGAAAGAAACACTTTTTTATTGTGACCCACCATATTTTAAACTTCTTAACATGAAAGGAAGACAATACTATCAATGCTCATTTACCTTAGATGACCACATAAAGCTTAGAGATATACTCAAAAAGATTAATGGTAAGTTTATCCTATCTTATGATGACCACCCTGAAGTCAAAAAACTTTATAAAGATTTTCATATAATACATACTGAGCCAGTGCGTTATAATGCCGTAAATTTACGCGTAACATCAGCTAAAAGGGTTAGCGAATTGCTTATAACAAACTTTTAAGGGGTGTTTAAAATTCGTGGCGTTAAGTTACATCTAAAAAAGCAATTGTTGAAGGTTGTGTACTATTCGGTCAATTTTTACACGCGACTCTGCTACTGTTGCACTTTTGAAAGCGCTTCGAGTTTGCAAAAGACTCTTACTAATGTTTTCCAGTTGCTTGATGATTCCATTCAGTATATTTGCAAGATTGAGTTTGCCTTTGATATAATCGTCCAGCTCGCCCGGTTGATTTGTACTCATAGCCCAAAACCCACTCGCCCATAGCTCGACAAGAGCCCTGCTGACTGAGTCAAGCGCCTTGATTTTTTCTATCATCTCTTCTTTTTTCACTCCCCATTTTTCTTCATAGTAGTTTGGATAAAGATTAAAACTATCCTCCACCCAAACAATCAATGCATTACCAATCAGATGGGGTGTAAGATTCACACCTTTATAGATATCAATTAGCATTTTTTGCTCATTGATAGATAAGTTTTTACGTGAAATGTCCATTGCATGCGTTATGACTGTTATTATTTCCATACTACCTCCTTGTCTGTGAAGTTTTGTGAAGTTTTGCAACAACTTCTTTCAACAATGATGTGAATTCACTGCAGTTATGGCAGGAGACCACATGGGATTCGAATTTTTCCATGTCCCAATTACCACCCTCATCCTCTATCCCGAGAATTTTTGGGTTATTCCCGCAAACAAGCTTATAAGTCATTGAAACCTCCTTTCTTCAGGCACTGTAATTGCGTTGAAATATATGCGACAAAGTATGTCGCATTCTCATCTTTATTGAAAACAACATCTTTAATGTTAATTTCATCATTATTTATCATTGAAACAATCGTTCTCTCGTCAAGATCGTCTGAACTCTTGCACGTGAGTTCGAAACTGACATTACAATCGAGAATTCTTTCATCTATACGTTTTGTAATCACTTCAGTATATCTGTTTTTAATATCGTCTTCGAGCTCATTAAAAATAATATATGCAATATGATCAGATAATGAACTTTCAACAATGTCATAATAGTGCTCTTTAGCATGTGCGTGTTCATAACACACAGCATGCTTATAACTTTTGAGTAAGTTATCATATTTTTTCATTTTCTACTCCTTTTGTTCATTTTTTACTAACGCTGTGAGCGCTACGATCTTCATCTGTGCCTCGACGCTAAAAAGTTCTAAATTTTGTGTTAAA
>FWPU01005964.1_pt1 | contig 25318 bp, 16 predicted proteins | sample 2228361 | NCBI WGS metagenome assembly FWPU01 (sample SAMEA103939777, study PRJEB20133) | metagenome | reverse complement strand
CTGCCGTTCTGGGCCAGCTCCTGGCGGAAGTCGGGTCGGGTGGGGAACTCGGCCGCCAGTTGCTTGCGGAGGTCAAGGGCGTCGCGGTAAGCCGCCTCCGCCTCCTTCAGCCGGCCCGTGGCACGCAGCAGCACGCCCAGGTTGTTGTGGCTTTGGGCCAGCTCCTGGCGGAAGTCGGGTCGGGTGGGGAACTCGTCCGCCAGTTGCTTCTGGATGTCCCGTGCGGCGGTGTAGGCCGCCTCCGCCTCCTTCAGCCGGCCCGTGTCGGCCAGCAGTACGCCCAGGTTGTTGTGGCTTCGGGCCAGCGCCTGGCGGAATTCGGGTCGGGTGGGGAACTCGTCCGCCAGTTGCTTGTGGATGTCCAGGGCGGCGGTGTAGGCCGCCTCCGCTTCCTTCAAGTCGCCCAGCCGATACCGCATTAAGCCGACCCGAGCGTGACCCTCGGCGCGGATGGCCCGGCTCTCGGCGTCATTGGCCGTGATCGCCGCGAAACCCTCGAAGTGCTCGATGATCTTCTTCAAGAACGCCTTGTTTTCTTCGGTCAGGGTTTCCGCTCGGGCCATTTGGTTCTCGACGATGTCGTCGGTCAACGTCCGCAGGGCCGTCATCGCCCTTTGCCGGGCAATGGTCTCTGCCTCGAGCGCCTTCGCTTTGGCGTCGCGCTCCTCCCTAGCGGCCGCTTCCGCGGTGATGGCCCGGTTCATCTGCCATAGGCTGATGCCCAGGCCCAAGAGCAGCACCGCGGCAATCAGCCCGCCGGCCCACTGCACCAGCCGCCGACGCTTCGCCTGCTCCGCCGCCGCCACCTCGGCCCTGGTCCGCTCCAGCTCCGCTCGCCTAGCCCGCTCTTCGGCCGCCTGCCGGATCGCCGCCACCTCCGCCGCCACCGCGTTGCCGTCCCTCGGCCGGTCCTCCTGCCGGAACGCCAGACAGCGCTTGCACAGGGCGACCAGCTCCGGCTCCGCGCCACAGGCCTCCAACCGCGCGAACGCCTCCCCCAGCTCGCCACGCACCGCCTTGACGCGCCGTTCATTGTCGTCCGTGCCCTCATAAGGGGGATGGCCGGTGAGAATCTGGCACAGAATCGCCCCCAGCCCGAACACGTCCGAGCGGGCGTCGAGCCGGCGAATCTGCCCCGCCGCCTGCTCCGGTGCCATGTACGCCGGTGTCCCCAGCACACTACCGGTCCGCGTCGCCGAACCGCCACGCTCCGGCGTGTCAATCGCCGTGACGAAGGCGGCAGTGGCCTCCGGATCGTCCTCTTCCTCCGCCGGCCGCTCAGTCTTCCGGTTTGGATCAATCACCTTGGCCAGGCCCCAGTCCATCACCTGCACCTCGCCAAAGGCCCCGACCATGACGTTCGACGGCTTCAGGTCGCGGTGGATGACGTGGTGGGCATGGACATAGCCGACGGCGTGACAGATTTGCTCGAAGATGGCGATAAAGCGGCCGCGCTCCGCACCCTCACCCCCAGCCCCTCTCCCCGAGGGAGAGGGGAGATCGTCGCGCTCCTTCAGCAGCTCCTGCAAGGTTCGGCCCTTGACCAACTTCATCGCCAAGAACGGCCGGTTGTCGGGCAGCGTGCCTAGTTCGTGTACGGCTGGAATCCCGGGATGCTGCAACTGCCCGGTCAACTGCGCCTCGGCCTGGAAGCGCGTGGCGACGGCGGAATCGGCGGCATACTTGGGGTTGAGTGATTTAATGGCCACCTCGCGGTTGAGCCGCAGATCCCGGGCGCGATAGACCACGCCCATGCCGCCGCGGCCGATTTCGTCAACGAGTTGGTAGCCGGGGACAGCGGGGAGGAGAGGTTCGGCGACGGACGTGAGCGACGCCATGGCGAGCCTCCCGGGCCAAGAGTCACGGACCATGTGAACCGAAGTGTACCACGACTGCTCATGCGCCGCAACCGTGCAACTCATTTTTGCACAATGGGGAGGTGAGCGAAGATCCCAGCCGCGGCGAGGCCGACGTGACCACGCGCGGCAACGCCGGCTGGCGGGCCACGGTCGCTACGCTCAAGGACGGCTCCATCGAGTTCGAGATGGTCTGGGACACGGCTGACGACGACTTCGCCGCCATCCGCGATGCGTTCCTCAACCGCGGCGCTATCGAGTTCGCGGTCATGGACGGCGACATCACCACGTCCGGCTCACAAGGCCTGCGGGCGACCTGCATGGTCACCAGTTTCAGCCGTAACGAGGCCCTGGAAGAAGCGATCACGGTCAGCGTCACCGTCAAGCCCACCTACTCCGTCAACCCGCCCAGTTGGATCGTCGTCCCCTGAACCATCCCCGAGGAGTGGATATGCGTTTCCTGTTCGCCGTGGTTCTGTTCGCCCTGGTGCCGCTGGCCGCGAACGCCGAGCCGCTCCGCATCGTCGGCGAGACGAAGTACAAGCCGCACTCCCTGGTCCGGCTGCGTGCCGAGAACGTCGATCCCAAGGCCGCGCTCTTGTGGCGCGTCTACCCCTCGCAGGGCGTGCAGCGGGCTTCCTCGCCACGCGGCCTATTGGAGTTTGCCGCCCACCCCGGCACCTACGAGGTGGAATTGCTCGTCATCAGCAACACCGACGGCAACCTCTCGGTCGAGGAAGCCCGTGTTAGCGTGACTATCGAGTCCTGCACGCCAGCGCCACCCAAGCCGCCAGGCGATGGCAAGCTCGACCCGGTGAATGCCCTGGGCCGCATCCGCTTCGGCAACGCCGGCTGCACGGCCACCATCATCGGTCCCCGTCGCCCCGACGGTCGTTGGGACGTGCTGACCGCCGCGCACTGCGTGACCGGCGTCGGCCAGCGGGGCAGCCTTATGCTCAAGGACGGCCGGACGCTGGGGATTCGAGTCGTGGCCCACCACAAGACGCCCGACGTGGCGTGGTGCGTGACCGAGGAGCAAGTCGCGGACCTGCCCTACGCCGTGATCGCGCGCGAGAATCCCAAGCCGGGCACGGCGATCTGGCACAGGGGCTACGGCGTGGATCAGCCGGGCAATCGCGAAGAGGGCGAGGTCGAGTCGGGTGAAGACGCCAACGGTCAACTGCGCATGAGGTTGAGCGTGTCGTCGGGCGACTCCGGCGGCGGCATCTTCCGGGCCGACACCAACGAACTGGTGTCGGTCGTTTGCTGCACCAGCGACATGGCCCGCAAGGCATGGATGTGGGGCGCTGCCACGGAAGTGATCCGCCGCACCCGTCCTCGAGCGGATGCCGGCATAGGGTGGGAGCCCGTGCCGATCCCGCTGCGGTCGTGGCCCATCGACTTCGCCGAGGATTGGCAACCGCTGCCCATCCCGATCCGCGTGGCCCGTTAAGGAGCGACCACCCATGCACACCTTCACTGACAACGCCGGGCGTGTCTGGACCATCGCTATCAGCGTGGCGGCGATCAAACGCGTCCGGGGCCTGCTCAACGTCGATCTGTACAAGCTGGTGGACGATGGCTTCAAGAGCCTGGGCGAGTTGCTCGGTGATCCGGTCCGACTGGTCGATGTCCTCTACGTCCTCTGCCAGGACGAAGCGAACGCTCGGCACGTCAGCGACGAGGACTTCGGGCGGACCATGTTCGGCGATGCGCTGCACCAGGCGATGGACGCCTTCGTGGAGGAATTGATCGATTTTTTCCCCGATCCGAAGGTGCGGCAGAGCCTGCGGACGATCATTGCAGAGGCCACGAAGGTCCGCAAGCGGATGCTGGACCGGGCGGAACAGGTGCTGGAGACGTTCGACGCCGACCGCGAAGCGAACAGGCTCTTGCGCTCCTTTGGCATTGCGCCGGCCTCCTCGGCATTGACCCCGGACCTTTCACCCTCCGGGAACTCGTCTTGATGGCCGAGGCCCGTTGCCGGGAACGCTGGTCCCACACGTCGGCGGTGCTGGCACTCCTGGCGAATTGCCATCGCGACCCGCGCAAGAAGCCGACGCCCTACAAGCCGGCGGACTTCAACCCGTACCTGCGCCAGCGCGAGCTGCCGGTGCGGAAGGCATCCATTGACGTGCTCAAGCGGGTGTTCGTGGACCGGAGGTGACGATGGCCACCGCTTCAGGGATTCGCGCCGGCGCCGCCTATGTTGAGCTGTTCGTCAAGGACAGCCGGCTCGTCAAGGGCCTCAATGTCACAGTGGCCAAGCTGAAGGCGTTTGGCGCGGCTGTCACGGCGCTGGGAGCAAAACTGACCGGCTTGGGGGTGACGCTGGCGGCCCCGCTATTCGGAGCGGTGAAGCTGTTCAGCGACCTGGGCGGCGACATGAAAGACCTGTCGGACCGCACGGGCGTGGCGGTGGAAGCCCTCTCCCAGCTCCGCTATGCCGCCGAGCAATCGGGCGCTAGTACGGACGACCTGGAAAAAGCCCTCCGCACGATGAGCCGCAACATCATCGAGGCTGCCCGCGGGTCCGCTCAGGCGCAGCGGAGCCTGGGCCGACTGGGCCTGACCATTGCCGATTTGACCGGCCTCTCGCCCGACCAGCAATTCGAGCTGATTGCCGATCGCCTGTCGCGGATTCAGAACCCGGCCCACCGGGCCACGCTGGCGATGGAGATCTTCGGCCGGACGGGGGCCAACCTGTTACCGTTGCTCTCCTCGGGAGCCGAAGGTATCCGCGAGCTACGCGACGAGGCGGATCGTTTAGGCCTGACCATGAGGACCGAAGATGCCGCAGCGGCGGAGGCCTTCGGCGATGCCTTGGATGCTCTGTGGAAGGCGCTCAAACAGGCCGCGTTCTCCGTCGGAGCAGCCCTGGCCCCAGCCATCCAGCAAGTGGCTCAGTGGATCACCCGGGTGGTAACCCTCATCGGCGGGTGGCTCCAGGAAAACCGCGCGCTGATCCGCATCATCGGCGCGGTCGTGGCTGGCATCGTCGGTGTCGGTGCAACCCTCCTGGTCCTCGGCCCGCTCCTTTCGGCCATCGGCTCGGCGATTGGCCTGGTCACGTTCGCTCTTTCCGCGGCCACGACCGCCGTCAGCCTATTGGGCGGAGCCATCGCCTTCTTGCTGTCCCCCATCGGCCTGGTCGTCGCCGCCGTGGGCGGCATCGCGGCCGCCGTCCTGTTCGCCACCGACGAAGGAAAGATGGCCTTGGACGCGCTGGGCCAGGGGTTCCATCAACTGCTCGGCGTGGCCAGCACCACCTGGCAGAGCATCCAGGATGCCATTGCCGCCGGCGACCTGGCTGGGGCGATGGAAGTCGCCTGGCTCGGCATCCACGTCGTCTGGGAGACCGGCATCGCTGCGATCACCAGAGCTTGGCGGAACTTCAAATCGTTCTTCGTCGAGCTGTTTTGGAGCGCCGTCTACGCCGTGGCCCGCGCCTTCAACACCGCCTGGACCAGCATCGAGGTCGCCTTCTGGACCGTGGTCAACGCTTTGGCCGACGGCTGGGACTGGTTCGTCTACGGACTGACCGTCGCCTTCAACGAGTTCGTGGCCTTCTTCCGCCGCGCCTGGGCCCGTGTCCGGAACCTCTTCAATCGTGAAGCCGCCCAGCGCGAGGTCGAGGCGATCAACCGCGAGGTGGAAGAGCAGAACCGCGAGGCCCGCGCGCGGCTTGACCGAAGAGTGCGGGAACGGGCACCGCGTGTCGAGCAGGCGCGGGAGGCCGGCCGGCAGCGCGAGGAAGCGCTGAACCAGATGCAGGAAGAAGAGCGCCGTCAGCGGCAGCGGGAGCTGGAGGCGGCCAACGCCGCCGACCAGGAGCGTGTCGCCGCTGCCCAGCGGGCGCTGGAACAGCGCGCCGCCGAGCTGGCCGCTCAGCGGGAACAGATGGAGCTGGAACGCCAGATGGCGGCGATGGAGCGTGAGGAGCCTCTGCGGCGTCGCCCCGAATTTGACCTCGAAGGGTTGGACGAGGCCGAGGCCAAGACCGACGTCAAGGGCACCTTCAGTGCCTTCGCCGTCGCGGGCCTCGGCTCCGACAGCCTGGCCGAGCGCACCGCCCGGGCCAGCGAACAGATCGCCAAGAACACCGACAAGCTGGTCCGCGAAGCCCAGAACGGCGGCCTGGTCTTCGCGTGAGGAACCGAACATGCCGGTCATCATCGAGCGCTACGACAGCCGCGAGAGTACCGTGGGGGTCGACAACCCCTCCGTCGACCTGATCTATGTGGTCGATGGGACGGAAAGCGATGCCGTGGTCCGGGCTCTGGTCGAGTCCACCATCCCCGCGCTGTATGCCGGCCTGGTCTTCCAGAGTTACCACATCGCCCACCAGGGCGGCGGGCTATGGGAAGTCACCGTCCGCTACGGCAAGAAGGAACCGAAGGAGCCGGGCGAGTCATCGTTCTCCTTCGACACCGGCGGCGGGACCACCCACATCACGCAGAGTCTCCAGACCGTCGCCAGATACCCCTCGGACGCGCCCGACTTCAAAGGGGCCATCGGCGTCAACAATGACTCGGTCGAGGGGACCGACATCACCATCCCGGTCTACCACTTCAAGGAAACGCACTACCTCCCGCTCGCCTTGGTCACGCCCGCCTACAAAGCGACCCTGTCCTCCCTCACCGGCAAGGTCAATGCCGGGCCGTTCAAGGGCTTTGCCCCGGGCGAGGTCCTCTTCCTGGGGGCCTCGGGCTCGCAGCGTGGCACCGAAGACTGGGAGATCACCTTCAGTTTCGCCGCCAGCCCCAACGTCACAGGGCTCGTCGTCGGCGACATCGCCGGCATTGCCAAGAAGGGCTGGGAATACCTCTGGGTCCGCTACCAGGATGCCGAAGACGCCGACGTGCTGGTCAAACAACCGGCGGCGGTCTACGTGGAGCAGGTTTACCCGGATGGGGATTTCGCGCTGTTGGGGATTGGCACCTGATGGCCGGGGACGCCTTCAAAAAGGTCCAGCCGGGCCAGCGGCTGGAGATCACCGCCGAGGCTTACAATGCCTTTCTCGACGCCGCCCGCGCCGTACGCAAACACAAGCAGTTCGGCACCGAGGCATCACCGTTCTTCCGCCAAAGCGGCATCGTCAAGGTCAAGAACGCCTCCGGTTCCGACCAGGCACGCTTCGCCGTCCTAGGTCTGACGACTCCCATCATCCTGCCTGCCGACAACCTCGACGAGTTCAAACGGCAGGTGACGTTCCAGGGAGTGGTCCCCGTGCCGAACCAGCATGCGGGGCGGTTCGCCGTCCTGCTGGAGCCGGTGGCGGCAGGCCAGATCGGCCTGGCGGTCATCGCCGGCGTCGCCCCCGTGCGGCTGGCGGTCGATCCGGCGCAGCTCTACGACGGCGCGGAGATCATCCCCGGCGATACCGAGAAGTTGCGCAACGTGCCGCATGGTTCGGCACGGGTGCTGTGGATTCAACCCTACGATCCGAACGATCCGTCGTCGCTGTATCGGCGGTGGGCCATTGTGCGGCTGGATCACGGCGACGCCCAGGCCCACGTGCTGATCACCAGCAACGTGCCGGATGAGAACGGCTACTACCCCGGCGAGGTGCAGCGCTACGACGTGGCGACCAAGACCTGGCAGACGCTCTTTCCGTGCAAGGTGATGGACATCAACCAATGATCCGGGAGCAACGCTACCTGGCCCGCTGCGTGGGCTCAAAAGACGACGTGCCGTTCTACGCCGTCGGCTGCCCGGGCTCCGGCTCCGGGCCGGCGGCATTCCAGGCGTCCGTGCCGCGGGTGCTGGCCCGATTCCTGGGTCTGGTCGCGGGCGTACCCCTGTACGGTTATGCGACCTGCGAGTTCCCGCGCATCGGCCGCTACCTGATGCGCTTCGTGGGCCTGGCGGCGGACGGTGTGCCGGTCTATGCGCTGGGCTGCTGCCCAGAGGGTTCGAGTGGTTCGTCGGGTTCAAGCGGCTCTTCGGGCGAGAGCGGCTCATCTGGTGCAAGCGGCTCGTCGGGTGAAAGCTCCGGCATCAGCGGTTCGTCAGGTGCGAGTTCCGGCCTGAGTGGCTCGTCGGGGTCCGGCACGTCGGGCACCAGCGGCTCCAGCGGCAGTGGCGAAAGTGGTTCGGGGAGCGTCAGCGGCTCGATCGGTTCAAGCGGTTTCGGTGGCTCGTCGGGTAGCAGCGGTTCGGGGAGCGAGAGCGGAACGGCCAGCGGGAGTGCTTCCGGCTCGGGATCGGTCCCCGGTTCCGGATCGCAATCGGGATCGGGCAGCGGCTCCGGCAGCGGCTCGGCCTCCGGCAGTGGTTCGGCATCGGGCTCGGGTGCCTCGGGATCGCTCTCCGGCAGTGGCAGCGGCTCCCAGTCGGCCGGGACGAGCGGCCCGGCATCGGGTTCCACTCCTGGCTCGGCCTCTGGGTCGGCTGCGGGCTCTGCATCGGCCGGCGGATCGGCTTCCGGTTCGGGCAGCGGTTCTGGGGCCGCAAGTGGGAGCGGCTCGGATGCCGGCAGTGGTTCCGACGCCGGAAGTGGTTCGGGATCGGGCGGAAGCAGTCCCGCCGGTTCTGGCAGCGCTTCGGGTCCAGCGTCTGGCTCCGGCAGCAGTTCGCCCTCGGGAGCGCCGCCATCAGGGCCGGCGACCGGCGTCGCTTCCCTTCCTCATGACGACGTGGTGTAGAGGCCCCAGCGCGTCGGTGTTCGGAAAACGGAGAGAGGTCTATGGCGCAACTCAGCCCAAGTTCAGCACGTCAAGACATGAGCGTTGAAGACATGATCCACCTGATCGAGCATGCCCCGCCGGGTCCCTGGCCGCCCGGCTGGGCGGCGTGGCCGAACGTCAACGAGGCCCACCGCGTCATGGCCCGGCGCTTCGCCGACAACCTGCGCCCGGGCCGGCACGCCTACCCCGAAGAACGCGGCATCGTCATCGCCGGCGGCGGGCTCAAGTACTTCCCCAGTGTCTGGGTCAACGTCCACCTCGTGCGGCACTTCGGCTGCGAGCTACCGATCCAGCTCTGGTACCTGGGCGATGGCGAATGCGACCCGTATCTGAAGCGGTTGCTCAAACCCCTCGGCGTCCAGTGCGTCGATGCCCGCAAGATGGAACAGGAGCATCCCTGTCGCATCCTGTGCGGCTGGGAATTGAAGCCCTACGCGACGCTCTATTCGCCCTTCGCCCAGGTCCTGTTCCTCGACGCCGACAACGGCCCGGTGCGCGACGTGACCTATCTCTTCGACACGCCCCAGTTCCGGGAGCACGGCGCGGTCTTCTGGCCCGACTACGCTTGCTGGACGCTCAAGCCGGACGTCTGGCAGATCTTCGGCATGGACTGGATGGTCGAACGAGCTGGACAGGAGGTCGCCTTCGAGTCGGGTCAGTACCTGATCGACAAGACCCGCCGCTGGCGTGAACTCCGCATGGCCCTCTGGTACGCCGAGCACTCCGACTTTGTCTTCCGCGTCGTCTACGGCGACAAGGAGTGCTTCCATCTCGCCTGGCGCTTCCTGGGAACTGAATACGCCATGCCACCCAAGGGGCCTGGCTGGAACCAACACACCATCGTGCAATACGACTTCGACGGCCGGATCGTCTTCCAGCACCGCTGTCAAGACAAGTGGAAGCTCGGTGGCAGCAACCGCCGCAACAACTCGCTGGCCAACGAGGAACTGTGTTTCAACCTCGTGGCCGAGCTGCGCCAGCGCTGGGACGGCGTCCTCTGGCACAACCCGGACCCCACGGCCGAAGAGCAGCAGGTCATCGACGAGTTGACCGGCAGGCGCTTCCTGTATCGCCGCGTCGGCTATGACGAGCGACCTATGTGCTTGGAAGCAGGCCACAAGGTCGGCGAAGGCGCGGCCGAGTGCGAACGCCGCTGGGACGTCAACATCGACGACGGGCGGGCCATCCTGACCCTCAGCCGGCTCGACCGGCCCACGTGTCACTTGGAGCGTAACGGCGACGGCCTCTGGACCGGCCGCTGGCTCGAGTTTGAGCGGATGCCCGTCGAGTTGATTCCGCTGGAGGGTTGAGCATGCCGCTGCCGCCGCATGTCTTGTCCAGCCGGGCCGACCTGGAAGAGGTCAGCCGCCGTCGGGCCACGGGAGTCTACTACAGCGAGCATCGGATGCTCTGCCGGCTTTTGGGCGAGTACCTGGCGTTCGTGGACACGCGCGATTTAATGCTCGGCCCGCGCCTGGTGCTGGACGGCTTTTGGGAGTCGTGGGTCACCCTGGCCATTGCCCGCCATTTGCGGCCCGGCATGTGGTGCGTCGATGTCGGCGCGAACTACGGCTACTACACGCTGCTCATGGCCGCCGGGTGCGGCCCCGAAGGTCGGGTTGTGGCCTGCGAGCCGAATCCGATCCTGACCGAGACCTACTTGCCCTGCAACCTGGCGCTGAACGGCTTCCAGGATCGCGTGGAAATCTGCCCGAAGGCCGTCGGCAATCTTCACGACTGCACGGTCGATTTCGTCCTGCACGACGGCGACTTCGCCACGTCGTCCCTGGAACGCTGGTCATACTCGCACGCTTCCAGCAAGGTCCAGGTGCCCGCGATTACGCTCGACCGCCTCTGCGCCGACTGGCCGCGCCTCGACCTGGTGAAGATCGACGCGGAGGGCGCGCGGAGGCCCTCGTCTGGGAAGGCATGCAGCAGACGCTGCGCCGCTTCCCGCACGCGGCCATCGTCCTGGAACTGCACCTTCAACGCGACCTGCCACAGACGGTCGGCTTCCTGCATCAACTTGAGATAAACGGCTACGCCCTGCGGTATGTGAACTACGACGGCGACGTCGAGCCCGTCGATGCTGAAACGATCCTCGCTCACCCGCAAGAGCACTGGATTCTGTGGCTCGTTCGATGATCGAGTGCGACTCCGAGGCGAGACGATCGGTCGATTCAAAAAAATTGGAAAAATTTACTTGACAGGGGGGGGGGGGTAGGGTGTATTTTTGGGTCGTGGCACGTTCGGCCGCGATCTCGTCTTGGTCGGATCACATCTTCGATCGTCGCGCGTGCCCGCTGGTGGAGACGATGCCATGCGCCAGCACCCCATGCGAAAGCCCCTCTCGTCCTGGGTTCGGAAATGGTTCACGCCACGGCGGTCACAGCCGATTCGCCGCAAACCCCATCTGGAACTCGAACCACTGGAGCCGCGCGAGATGCCGGCGGCCAATCCCGTTCTGGCGCTGGGAGCCGAGACCGGGCGGCTGCCGCTGGTGCGTGTGCTCGACCAGCAAGGGACACTGATCCGCTCGTTCGCCGCCTATGACGCCTCGGTCACGGGCGGTGTCCGCACGGCGGTCGCTGACCTGAACCGCGACGGAGTCAATGACATTGTGACTGCTCCTGGTCCGGGTGCGGCTCCGTTGGTCAAAGTTTGGGACGGAGCCAGCGGTTCGTTGCTGAACCAGTTTTGGGCGTATGACCCTGCCTTCCGGGGTGGTGTGCAGGTGGCCGCGGGCGACATCGGACGCGGCGAGGTTGGCGTCGTCACCGGTCCCGATCAAGGCAGTTCGCAGGTGCGGGTGTTTAACAGCCAGGGGGTGCTCCGCACCGGTTGGGACGTGTTTGGCCCGTCGTCCACGAGTGGGGTACGCGTGGCCCTCGGCTATGCGGCCAACGGTAACGCGGCGGTGTTCGCGGCCGCGGGGCCTGGGAGTACCCCACAAGTCCAGAGCATCGAGATCCGCACGGGCCAGACCCTGGCCAGCTTCACGGCGTATGCCCCGACGATGACGGGCGGAGTCTGGATCGCGGCCGCCGACCTGACCGGCGACGGCGTCAGCGAGATCGTCACCGGGGCCGGGCCGGGGTACGGGCCGCAGGTCAAGGTATTCAGCAGCACCGGCCGGCCGCTGACCGAGTTCCTGGCGACGTCCGCATCGGACCGCAACGGCGTGATGGTGGGTGTCGTCACGGGCCGGGAGGGCCAGCCGCAGATTGCCACCCTGGTCGGCAGCAGCCGCAGCAAACAGGTACGGCTGTTCGATCCGCGTTCCAGCGGCACGCCGACTGCGCTGGCGTCATACCGGGCAACCGGAGCCGGGTCATTGGCGACGCCAAGTGATCGTTCCGAGGTCAAGCGGTTCGATGCGAGCAACCCAACACCACGGACGCTGCGGCAGTCCTATCGTCATCGCGCGATTGAGGTGACGGCCGCCGGCTACTCGGCCTTCCCGGTCCGCTACGGCGATGGGGTGGTGCGCTTCGGCGAAAGCGACCTGGCCTCGGACGGCTTCGGCACCGCGTGGGGAGTGACGCGGAGCTGGACCAATGAGGGAGCGTACAGCCAGGGGCAGAATGTCGGCCGCGGCTGGATCATTGCCGAGACGCCGTCGCTGATCCGGGAAGTTGATCCGTTCTCGGGGGCCGTGGTGCTGACGGTGGTCACCGGCGGCACCGCCCAACAGGTCTTCGATGAGCAGCCCGACGGCTCCTATGTCGGCCGCGGCGGCATCCTCGACACCTTGGTGTATGTCTCCGCGTCGGGCCAGTACCAGTTGACCGCCCCGGATGGAACCAAGCTGTGGTTCTGGGACTTTGACCCGGCTAAGCCGGCCCAGCAGCAGGGTCAGTTCGCTCGGCTGGAAGACCCGAAGGGGAACGTCACCGAGGTGACGACCCTCCTGCCCGATGGCCGCATCGGCGAGGTGCAGCGCTCGGCCCCGGCCAGCGGTTCGACCGTCACCGAGTCGTACCTGTTCAGCTACGTGACCGGTGGGGTCAACGCCGGGTTGATCGCCTCGATCACGCAACGTCGCCGGGTGGGGACGGGGCCGTGGAGCACCGTCCGCAAGGCCGAGTACGTCTACTACGACGGCGTCGAGCCGCACGGCAGCGCCGGCGACCTGAAGAAGGTCGTGGTCAAGGACGCCGCGGACGCGATCCTAAAGACCAGCTATTACCGCTACTACGTGGCCGGGGAGGCGAGCGGCTACGAGGGCGGGCTGAAATTCGTCTTCCGGCCGCAGGCCTACGCCCGGCTGGCAGCCAACGTCGCGAACCCCGAGACGGCGACCGATGGCCAGATCGCCCCGTATGCCGATCACTACTTCGAGTACGACGACCAGTTCCGCGTGACCCAGGAGATCGCCGCTCGGGCGGGGGATGACGCCAACGGCGGCCGCGGCACCTTCAGCTTCAGCTACACGACCAACGAGCTGGCCCTGGGCGGCGACCCGAACGCCTGGCTGATCAAGACGGTGGAAACACTGCCCGACGGCAACCAGAACATCGTGTACACCAACGCCAATCGTCAGGTGATGCTGAAGGTGTTCCAGGACACGGCCACCAGCCAGCAGTGGCGGTCGTTCTATCAATACGATGCGGGCGGGAGGCTGATCCTGGCGGCTAACCCGTCGGCGGTGACTGGCTACGACGAGACCTCGCCCGACCTGCTGGTCAACCAGTGGGGCAACTATCAGTACTTGTCCGACACGACGGGTCTGATCACGGTCTGGACCTATGGGACGCTCACGACGGCCACGGAGACGACACCGGGCGATGCTACCGGCCGGCTCAAGCAGGTGGCGGTGCAGCGTGGCGAGTTCGGCACGGCGGTCCCGCAGCAGGACCTCACCTACATTCAGCGAACGGCGGGTGGGTCGGAGCTGTTCTTCGAAGCCAACGTCACTGCCTACCGCAATGACGACGGCACCGGGGCGATCACCACCAGTTACGCCTACACCTGGCAGGGAACGACGGCGCAGCCGGAGTCAGTCACCGTCACGCTGCCGGTGGTTTCAACGGAGCAGAACGGTCCGGGCACGGCAACGACGGTCACCACGGTGTTCGATGCGTATGGCCGGCCGATCTGGCAGAAGGACGGCGACGGCTTCCTCACCTACCTCGAATACGATCCGGCGACCGGGGCGGTGGTGAAGGAAATCCGCGATGTGGACACCACGCAAACGTCCACCTTCAGCCATCTGCCCAGCGGTTGGACCACACCGGCCGGCGGCGGCCTGCACCTGACGACGACCTACGAGGTGGACGCCCTGGGCCGCGTGACCAAGCAGGTGCATCCCAATGGTCGGGTCGATTACTTCACCTACAACGACGTGACCCGGGAAGTCCGCACCTACGCCGGCTGGGATACGAGCACGAACGCGCCAACCTTGCCGACCCAGGTGGTGCGGGCCGACTGGGCCAACGGCTACGTTGAGACCCTGACCATGTCGGCCACGCCCACGGTCACTGGTGGCCGGCCGACCGGGACCGAGGCCATCAGCGGGCTACAGACGCTGGCGCGCATCTATTTCAATGCCAGCGGCCAGATCACGCATCAGGACGTGTACTTCCATCTGGCCGGGCTGAGCTATACCACCTCGCCGAGCCTGGGTACGGCCAACACACACTTCTACCGCACCGAGTACGGCTACGATGATGCCGGCCGCTTGGACCGCACACTCTCACCCACCGGCACGATCTACCGCACCGTCTGGGACAGCCTGGGGCGGGCGGTGAGTCAGTGGGTCGGACTCGACGACACGCCCAGCAGTGGGGAATGGAGCCCGACCAACACCGCCGGCACCGACCTGGTGAAGGTGAGTGAGAACGAGTACGACAACGGCGGCACCGGCGACGGCAACTTGACGAAAGTGACACAATTCGCCGGCGGCGGTGCGGCCCCGCGCGTGACGCAGACCTGGTACGACTGGCGCAACCGCCCGGTGGCCGTGAAGTCCGGCGCCGAGACGAGTGAGTCGGATACGGTCAATCGTCCCCTGTCGTATGTGGAGTACGACAATCTCGGACAAGTGACGGTCGCCGAGGTCTACGACGGTGACGGCGTGAGCGTGGTCGATGGCGATGGCGACGGCGTGCCCGACCGACCGGCCGCCTCGTTACTGCGCGCCAAGAGCGTCACCAGCTACGACGACCTCGGCCGGGTCTACCGGACCGCGGTCTACAGCGTCGATCCGCTCACCGGGGCTGTCTCGACCCACGCGCTGACCAGCAACACCTGGTACGACGCCCGCGGGCAAGTGGTCAAGGTCGCCTCGCCCGGCGGGTTGGTGGAGAAGTACCGCTACGATGGAGTAGGTCGGCTCACGCAGGTGTTTACCAGCGACGGCGGCGGGGACACCAGCTACGCCGACGCCTTCGATGTCGGCGGTGACATCGTGCTGTCACAGGCCGAGTATGCCTACGACGCCAACGACAACCTGTTGCAGACGACCGTGCGCCAGCGGTTCCACGACGCCAGCGGCACCGGTGAGTTGGGCACGCCGACCAGCGGCATCGGTGCCCGTGTCAGTTATGCAGGATTTTACTACGACCTCGCCGACCGGCTCATTGCCACCGTCGATGTCGGCACCAATGGCGGCACCGCCTGGACACGGCCTGGCACCGTACCGACTCGCTCCGATACCGTGCTGGTGACCAGCCAGGCTTACAATGCCGCCGGCTGGGTCGAATCGACCACCGACCCCAAGGGCATCGTCAGCAAGACCTATTACGACAACCTCGGCCGCACCACCAAGACCATCGCCAACTACGTCGATGGCATTGTCGGCAACGACAACGACATCACCACCGAGTTCACTTACAACGCGGTCGGCCAAACCAGCCTGACCAGCCGTCGGCCCGACGGCAGCGGCCAGACGACCCAGTGGGTCTACGGCGTCTCCACCGCCACGGGGAGCGGACTGAACTCCAACGACATTGTGGGGCAGACCCGCTGGCCCGATCCGACCACGGGCAATGCCAGCAGCGCCGAGCAGGAAACGGTGACGGTCAACGCGTTGGGCCAGACGCTGACGACCACCGACCGCAACGGCACCGTCCACACGCTGACTTACGACGTGCTGGGCCGCGTGACCTCGGATGTAGTGACCACCCTGGGCGCGAACGTGAACGGCTCGGTGCGGCGGATCGAAACCGCCTACGACGGCCAGGGCAATGCCACCCTCATCACCAGTTACGACGCGGTTACCGGCGGCGCTATCGTCAATCAGGTCAAGCGGGAGTTCAATGGCCTGGGCCAGCTCACGAGCGAATGGCAGGAACACGCCGGGGCGGTGAGCGGCAGCTCGCCGCGGGTGCAGTATGCCTACAGTGAGATGGCCGGTGGGGCGAACCACAGTCGGCTCACCAGCGTCACCTACCCCAACGGCAAGGTGCTCAACTACAACTACGCCGCCGGCCTGGATGATGCCATTAGCCGCTTGTCCTCGCTGTCGGACAGTACCGGCGTGCTGGAGAGCTACGACTACCTCGGCGAGTCGGTGGTCGTGGCCCGCAAGCACCCGCAGCCGGGCGTGGACCTGAGCTACGTCAAGCGAGCGGGCGAGGCCAACGGCGACGCGGGCGACCCGTATACCGGCCTGGACCGTTTCGGCCGGATTGTCGATCAGCGCTGGCTGAAAAGCACCACTGGCTCTGCCGTGGATCGTTTGCAATACACCTACGACCGCAACAGCAACCGCCTGAGCCGGACTAATCTCGTCAACGCCGCCTTCAGCGAGAGCTACAGCTACGACCACCTGAACCAGTTGACCGGCTTCACCCGTAGCTCGCACAGCCGCAGTTGGAACTATGACGCCCAGGGGAACTGGCAGAGCGTCACCACCAACGGCAGCACGCAGACGCGAAGTCACAACGCCCAGAACGAGATCACGGGCATCAGCGGGGCCGTGACGCCGACCTACGACGCCAACGGCAACCTGACGCGCGATGAAACCGGGCGGCAGTTCGTTTACGACGCCTGGAACCGCCTGGTGGCGGTCAAGGACGCTGGTGGGAATACGCTGAAGAGCTACGCCTACGACGGTCTGCATCGCCGGGTACGGGAGACGTCGGGCGGCACGACGACCGACCTGTACTACTCCGCTGCCTGGCAGGTGCTGGAGGAGCGCGTCGGCGGGCAGGCGAAGGCGCAGTACGTCTGGTCGCCGGTGTACGTCGATGCCCTGGTCCTGCGCGACCGGGACACCAACGGCGACGGCACTCTGGACGAACGCTTGTACGTGGCCCAGGACGCCAACTATAATGTCACGGCGATCTTTGACAACTCGGGCAACGTCGTCGAGCGCTACGTCTACGACCCGTTCGGCCAGGTGACGGTCCTCGACGTCAACTGGAACGTCCTGGCCGCCAGCGCTTTCGCCTGGGTCCATCTGCACCAGGGTGGCCGGTTCGATGCCACGAGCGGGCTGTACCACTTCCGCCACCGCGACTACTCCTCCACCCTCGGCCGCTGGACCAGCCTCGACCCGCTGCGCTACACGGTCGGGGATGTCAACCTCTACCGGGCGCTAGGAAACAGCCTGGTCAACACGCTAGACCCATCGGGTCTAGAGGATTATCGCTCAAAATTCTGGAATGGATTTAGTGATAGTGCCAAGAAAGCTGAACAGTTCACGGCGCTGCGAGCTACGTCAGACGTTCACCATACGAAGCCTCAAATTCTGAGAGAGCTTTATGAGCATTGGGGAATTAACATTGATGATCCTGAATACCTGCGTGGCGTCCAACGTGGAAAAGTGCATCAGGCATTTACTGACCAACAACGAGCATGGATCCAGTCAGAGATGGATATGCACGGAAAAGGTTGGCAATATGGCAATAAGGATCACATGAGGCAATTCATCAATAAAGTCAAAAATGACAAGGATTTTTTCGCGAGGCTCAATAAATTTACCGATATGCAAACGCAGCTCGGCGAAGAAGCCGGTATTCTGTTCAAGAATAATCTGACAGCACGACAGGTTAACAGTCAGTTTAAGCGACTAGATGGCGCAGCCAGGCAGGCGAGAGCGGTGCTCAGCGTTAAGAGTTTTAGTCCTAAATTGTTGCCAAGAGCTGGAACTGCAATGGCGGTTTTTTCTGTGCTGGTTGTACCCGAAGTCGCGTTCGCAGGACATAGCCCTGAGCAGGAAATGGCATTTCAAAGACTAATGAATCGTTATGATTCAGTTTATGCGACTGCGGCCAAAGGCGGTAGAGTCGATCAGCTGCAACTCCAATTGCTCCAGGGTGACTTTATTACGTATTTGAGAACATTGGGTCTCGGCGATGCTGAAATTGCAATCATAGAACGGCAAATTGCTATTTATTTATCAAACAAATAATAATGATTGATTTGCATAATTATCTTAGCTGCGGAGTCTGATATGTCTCTAGATTATCTAGACATTGTTTCGCTAATGCATCCTCATTCATTATCTAATGAGGAATTGCAACAACTTATTCATGAGATTCTTGAGAATGAATTAAATCGATATTCAGCTTGTGCAGCGCTGATAAGCCATGGCGACCGAGTTCGTCATGAAATTTGTAAGCTACTTCAATCCGATAATGATAATATAGTATTAGCCATGCTAGAAGCATTTGATTCACCTGATATTGAACGTGCCGATCGTTATCGATGGGATATTAGTGTAGTCAAACAGGTTGAGTCTTGCTTAAAATCGGCTAATAATAATGTGCGTAGTCGAGCAATGGTATTGCTCGCCAATATAACTCATAATCCCGAGCAATATGCACATTATTTGTGTGATCTAGCCTCTGTAGAACCAAAGATGAAATATGTGTGTATGGCGGCTCTATCATATATTACTCCTGTACCTTCATCTTGCAAAAATAAATTGGATAAACTGTTAATACAATATGCAGATGATAATGATTTTCGCGAAACCGTTATGAATCGCCTTTCAGAGATTGCATGAATATAATTTTATTATTATCAACATTGATCGATTAGTTTGCCATCGCATCTTAGAAAGCGCGGCGTGTGAATTAGTGCAACTCCTTAGTCTTTGACTGAGTAATACCACTGAGTTAATTTTTCAGTTTAGGCCAATAACAGGACAACACGGGTCCGGAGTTTTTTTGATGACCTTCTAGGCGGTCACTGTGCCGGGCCAAATTGTGGTCGCATTTGTTGCCGAATTCTGGCCGCACGGATTTGGCGGCTTGAGCAGTCGGTTTCCCGATTGTTGTGAATTCTGGAGGTGGCCCGCGCCGGGAAGGGGACCCGCTGTTGCGGATCCGCTCACGTGCACGACGCGGGCGGTTTACTTCGCCTCTGTTGTCCGGCTCTCCGACCGCTCCGACCGGTACTGCTCCAACCAGCCTTCAAGCTGTGCGACGGCACTGCGGAAGTCGTAGTCGCACGCCAAGAGAACGCCCTGGGTGAAACGGTCACGCTGACCGACCGCAACGGCAACGTCCACACCCTGAGCTACGACGTGCTCGGTCGGCTCGTGGCCGACGCCGTCACGACGCTGGGGGCGGGCGTGGATGGTTCCGTGCGGCGGATCGAGTACGGCTATGACGTGCTGGGGAACCTGGCCCTGATCACCAGCTACGACGCGGCCACCGGCGGCAACGTCGTCAACCAGGTGAAACGCGACTTCAACGGCCTGGGCCAACTGGTCAGCGAATGGCAGGAGCACACCGCAGTTGTGACTGGCAGCTCGCCGCGGGTGCAGTACGCCTACAGCGAGATGGCCGGCGGGGCCAACCACTCCCGACTCACCAGCATCATCTACCCCAACGGCAGGGTGCTCAACTACAACTACGCGGCCGGGCTGGATGACACCATCAGCCGCTTGTCGTCGCTGTCGGACAGCACGGGGGTGCTGGAGAGCTACGACTACCTGGGCGAGTCGGTGGTGGTGGCCCGCAAGCACCCGCAGCCGGGCATCGATCTGAGCTACATCAAGCGATCCGGCGAAGCCAACGGCGACGCGGGCGACCCGTACACCGGCCTGGACCGCTTCGGCCGGATTGTCGATCAGCGCTGGCTGAAAAGCACCACTGGCTCTGCCGTGGATCGTTTGCAATACACCTACGACCGCAACGGCAATCGCCTGAGCCGGACCAACCTCATCAATACCGCCTTCAGCGAGAGCTACAGTTACGACAACCTGAACCAGCTGATTGGCTTCACGCGCGGCTCGCATAGCCGCAGTTGGGACTACGACGCCCAAGGGAACTGGGAGGGCGTCACGACCAACGGCAGCACGCAGATGCGGACGCACAACGCCCAGAACGAGATCACCGGCATCAGCGGGGCGACCACGCCGACCTACGACGCCAACGGCAACCTCACGCGCGACGAGACCGGCCGGCAGTTTGTCTACGACGCCTGGAACCGGCTGGTGGCGGTGAAGGATGCTGGCGGCACTACGCTGAAAACCTACGCCTACGATGGCCTGCACCGCCGGATCAGCGAGACGGCGGGCGGGGTGACGACCGACCTGTACTACTCCGACGCTTGGCAGGTGCTGGAGGAGCGTGTCGGCGGGCAGGCGCGGGTGCAGTACGTCTGGAGTCCGGTTTACGTGGATGCCCTGGTGCTGCGGGACCGGGACACCAACGGCGACGGTACCCTTGACGAACGCTTGTGGGTGGTGCAGGACGCCAACTATAATGTCACTGCGCTCTTTGACAATGCGGGCAACGTGGTCGAACGCTACGTCTACGACCCGTTCGGCCAGGCGACGATCCTCGACGCCAACTGGACGGAGCGAGCGGCCAGCGCCTTCGCCTGGGTCTACCTGCACCAGGGCGGCCGGTTCGACGTCACGAGTGGCCTGTATCACTTCCGCTACCGCGACTACTCCTCCACCCTCGGCCGCTGGACCAGCCTCGACCCGATCCGCTACGACGCCGGGGACGTCAACCTCTATCGGGTATTAGGCAACGGTCTGCCGAACCGGCTCGATCCGTTGGGGCTGTTCGACCTCTGGGACTGGCTCGCCAACGATGTGATCGGAACGGACAACGTGCGCAGCTGGGATTCCGTTCTGGGTCACCACCGCACCGGCTGGTTCGCTCAACTCAGCAACGGCGCGGCAGGCATGGGCGATACGGTCAGCATGGGGCTGACCGGTCGGGTGCGGCAGGGCCTCGGCTATGACGATGTCGTTGACTACCACTCGGGAGCCTACGCTGTCGGTGAGGTTGCCGGCACGGGGGTCAACCTCGGGCTAGCCTTCGTCAACCCCTGTGCCGTCGGCGGCAGCATCGGGACTGGCGTGCGGGTGATCAACGGCATCCAGGCGTTTGGCGGTTCACTGAATGCTGGCGACAATCTGGCGGCAGGGAATTATGGGGCGGCGGCTCTGGACCTGATCGGGGTCGCGGGCAACAGCTTCCAGATGCTGCGGCCGTGCTTCCCGGGGGAGGTGCAAGTCCTGACGCGGCGGGGTTGGGTCCGCTGGGATGCATTGACGACGAGTGACGAAGTGTTGTCGCTGCCGGAGGATCAGCCGGAGGGAGAGTTGGCGTATCGGCCGGTGGAGGAGGTGTTCCGGCGATGGGGTGTGATCTGGGAGGTGACGGTTGCGGGGCGGGTGCTGCGGACGACGGCGGAGCATCCGTTCTGGGTGCGGGGCAAAGGCTGGACGGCGGCGAAGGACTTACGGGCTGGGGATGAGTTGCGGTCGCACGACCGCCAGTGGCTGGCGGTCGAGGGCGTTCGGGACACGGGCCGCGAGGAGGCGGTGTACAACTGCCGCGTCGCGGAGTACCATACGTACTTCGTCGGTGACGCCGCCTGGGGCTGGAGCGTCTGGGCGCATAATAGTTGCTACAGTTCGCCCGAACTCGCCCGGGCTGGGCGGGCCTTGCGAGAAGGCAGGACGAATGAGGTCATTGTCAGAGACGCGAACGAGGCACGCGAGCTCTTCTTCCGAGAGTTCCGCTCTGGGCATGGGGTGCCATCTTACCGCGATACAACGGGGTGGAGCAAAGCCCAAGTTGATGTCCACGGCAAGGCGGGTACATACCACTGGGATACCGTCTTCGACAGGACCAGCGCCCTCAAGAGTATGAAGGGCCGTCAGGTGCTGCAGGGGCACTACGATGATGGCAAGCTACACAACTATACGCCCCATCTGCAGATTCACACTTTCGACGGCCGAGTCGTGCGAATCTTGTTTGGCGGGTAATCCAGAAGGCGTCCTATGATTGTTCAGGATATTGCAGTGAACGTCTCGCGGCTGGAAGCCGTGTCGAAGGAAGTCCCGTCGGACCGCCCCGGTTGCCGGGCATGGGCAGTGCTGTACCCGTTCGTGGCCCCTGGTGCGAGCGACGATGAGCGCAGCATCCTGATCCGTGTTCGAGTGGTCGATATCCCGTTGCAAGAGCTGCAGGCGAAGGGTGGCGATCTAGACGGCGACGAGCCTTTCATCTACGACCGTATCAACCAAGTGGTGCAGAGCGTCGAGGAGGTCGTCCAAATGCTGTCTCAGGCGGGGATCAGTTGTGAAGGGTTCAGCTCGTCCTACCAATCCGGGTTGCCGTTCTGAAACCCAAAGAGATCCAATCATGTCAACGGCCGTTTCGTTCCTGTGGGCATCCACGGTCGCGTCATCCGTATGACGGCGGATCACTGCTTGCTCGTTTAAGGCCGGGAGTGAACGCCGCTCGGCTATCGAGCGATTGAGATCATCTGGGCCGGTGACCTGCTCCTCAACTGGGACAATTGGACGCGAACGGAGCAGTGAAGGCCAAGCTGGTCGAAGAGGTGTTCTAGCGGTTCGTCTTGGTGTTGTGGCTCCGGATCAAGTAGAACGTTCCAAACGATCGAGACGACGGGGGAGCATCCGTTCTGGGTGCGGGGCAGAGGTTGGACGGCGGCGAAGGACTTACGGGCTGGGGATGAGTTGCGGTCGCACGACGGCCAGTGGCTGACGGTCGAAGATGTTCGGGACACGGGCCGCGAGGAGGCGGTGTACAACTGCCGGGTGGCGGAGTACCATACGTACTTCGTCGGCGACGAAGGGTGGGGCTGGAGCGTCTGGGCACATAATGCTTGCGTTAGCCGTATCCACGACGATCCAGGCCTTGTTAGGCACGCAGAGGCTGCCGGACGAACGCACCAAGCCTCTATCGACAGATTGACAGCACAATTGGGGAGAGGCAACTTCAATCCTGGTATCGGAACAAGAGGGGTGTTTGGCAACGTCCTCGAAGCACGAGCAAGGGACGGCGCCAGGGTGTATTTCCGAATCTTGGCGAACGGGGATGCTGAGATTCTTGCGAAATCATCGAAGGCAAACCAAGAGGCCGTAATCAAAATCCTGCAGCGGTTGTATGGAGGATAAAATGGTAAAGGGCCAGCACTACAAGATTACGGTACATGCCGGGTTAGAAGGGCTAGACCCAATCACGGACAACGTGGATGTTGAAGTTGTCTTCGATGATGGCTCACACTACATGGCGACCTTTTTCACATTGGAGAACATCCAGAAAATCATGGAAAATTACCAGCAATCCGGGGAGTGCATGAAAGGATCCTATTTCTGGGCGACTGACATGATCTTAGTCCGCAGATTAAGCCGGGAGAACATCGCAAAAGTCGTTGGCGACCTCATTGGTAAAGGTGAGTTTGAGAAAGCATTTTCCCTAGCCTCATCCACTCCAAAAGAATGACCATGTTCCCGACCCGCAATTGCGTCGTGTTGCTGTACCTGAGCGGCAACGGCAGCCGCACCACGGAATATCATCACTTCTACGTTCACGGCCAGGGCTGGACTGCCGCCGCCAACCTGCACGCTGGCGACAAGCTCTGCAGTAGCGACGGCTAGACCGTGCAGCTGGACGAGCGCTTGTACGTTGTGCAGGATGCCAACTATAATGTCACCGCGCTCTTTGACAACGCGGGCAATGTCGTCGAGCGTTACGTCTACGACCGTCCTGTACAAAAACGATGGCGCACGCAAGTGGCGGCGCTGAAAGGGACAGCGGCGGCCGAGTTGAAGGTTGGTTGTCGCGAGCAAGGAGAGAGCAGAGCCGGCAGCGCGGCGGAGCAGGCAACGAGAACCCGCGGGGAACGACAGGGGGAGGTCGTTCCAGGTCAAGCGCCCCGAGGCAGTCGCAGCCTCGAACCCGGACCGGGAGCTACCCGTGGGGAATCGGTGGAAGGGGAACCGCCGACAGAATCAAGCCGCGCGGGAATAATGCTTGAGCAAGCCGCCCAGCCTCTCTTCGCAACGCACCTCGCTCAGGATCAACGGCTTGTCCTCCGGGACTGCGGGAAGCCCACCCAGGGGCATGTTCCCCAGGCCCTGATGTGGCCGGCATTCGTGATAATGGATCAGGAACTGCTTTAAGAGATAGCGCAGATGGGCTTCTCCGAAGACGATGAAGTGGTCGAGGCACTCTCCCTTCACCGTCTGCACGAACCTCTCCGCCACCGCGTTCATGTTCGGCGCCTGCACGCTTGTCGGCACCACTTCCATTCCCTCCGCCTCCAAGACCGCATCGAACTCCGGGACGAACTTGCTGTCGTGGTCCCGCAGCAGATACCGGGGCTTGGCGGGCTCTTCCCCAAAGTGCATCGCCGCATTCCGCGCTTGCTGGATCACCCAAGGGGCGTTGGGGTTGGGCGTCATCCCGGCCACGTAGACCTTTCGAGTCCCGACGTGGATGAAGAAGAGGACGAAGTACTCCACCACGCCCGACATCGTCCACACCTTCGTCGAGAAGAAATCGCAGGCGATGAGGCTTTCCTTGTGCCGCTTGATGAAGTCAAACCAGGTGCCCTCCCCGCGCTTGGGCCCGGGGTCGAGGCCGTTCTCCTTCAGGATGTTGACCACGGTGGCCCGGCTGATCTTCTTGATCCCCAGCTTTTTCAACTCCCCGAGGATGCGCGTGTAACCCCAGTCATTTTCGCGGGCCAACCGCAACACGAGTTCGCGGACCTCCTCCGGCGTGCGTTTCCTCCCGCGCTTGCTCGCGGCTTCCTTGGGTCTGGTTTCACCGTGGAGCCAGCGCAGGAAGGTCCGAGGGGAGACGATGGTGATGAGGTGGCGGATGGCGGAGCCGAGGGGCTTGCCGAACTTGAGCAGGCGCTGGCGCTCGGTTGGAGTGACCTGGATCCGCTTGGGGAGCCGGTCGCGGAGGATGCGGTTCTCCTCCTTGAGGAACTGGATTTGGCGCAGTCTGTCCTTGTCCGTGCCGCTGGCCAACAGCAGCAGCAGGGATTGGAGAAGTTTGGTCATCCGGGTACAATCGCAACCGTCAGGGAAAACACCGACAAAACGAATGAGGACAACATATTTGCACACCGGCGGGATCGAGGGCAATCCCAGAGGAAGCACTCTCCCAGCCGTGGTGTCCAGTCGGGGTCGGGTTGCGCGGGCCTTGCGGGGGCGATCGAGTCGGGGGGAGATCGGGAATGGACAGACAACCGTTGTCGCGCTCGCGCGGGCTGGTAACCGGAGTGTGGAAGTTTTTGTTGAGGGACGAAACCGACAGACGGGTTAACAGGCGGCGCGACGTTTTGGGTTCGAGGAGTGTGCCAGTCGGACACCGAGACGGATTCGGAACTTCGGCGCCCCTTCGCGGACCTCTCTCATCTCCCACGTCGTAAGAACCAGCAAATCAAGAGCTTGCAGCTATCCTCTCGCGACTCTCGCGCCGGTTCTGCGCGCGATCGAGTTCGAGGAGTGTTGCAGACAGGGAGCTTTCACTTTTTCAACGAACTCGCCCACCACACCAGTTACCAGCAAACGCCGAGAGTCGCGGACCT
>FWPU01005963.1_pt1 | contig 25321 bp, 23 predicted proteins | sample 2228361 | NCBI WGS metagenome assembly FWPU01 (sample SAMEA103939777, study PRJEB20133) | metagenome | reverse complement strand
ATCGTCCCTATGTTCACATGAGGCTTAACCCTCTCAAATTTAGCCTTAGCCATAATTCCTCCTTAAAATTAGACTCCATAAATAGAAAGGTTATTATAATACCTATCTACCAACAAATTTTGCAACAATCTCCTCCGCAATATTCTTTGGAATCTCTTCATAACTCGAAAATTGCATTGTGTAATTTGCCCTTCCCTGGGTCATTGATCTGAGATCAGTAGCATAACCAAACATCTCAGAGAGAGGAACGAATGCCCTTATCACCTGAGCATTTCCTCTTCTTTCCATTATATGTATCCTTCCCCTTCTGGAATTTAAATCTCCTATAACATCACCCATATATTCTTCAGGTGTGACAACCTCTACACTCATTATAGGTTCAAGTAAAACAGGGTTTGCTTTTTTAACCGCTTCCTTCACCGCCATTGAACCAGCAATCTTGAATGCTAATTCAGATGAATCAACCTCATGATATGAACCATCATACAGAATAACCTTTACATCAACAACAGGATAACCTGCAATAATACCACTCTCAAGTGCCTCCTTCACTCCCTTTTCAACAGCAGGAATGTATTCCTTTGGAATTACTCCACCAACAATCTTATTGACAAATTCAAATCCCTTACCCTTCTCAAGGGGATTAATCTCAATAAAGACATGACCGTACTGTCCTCTGCCACCCGTCTGCCTTATAAACTTACCCTCTGCCTTAGAAGAGCTTCGTATCGTTTCACGGTACGCTACCTGGGGTTTTCCAACATTTGCGCTCACCTTGAACTCTCTCATCAATCTATCGACAATAATCTCAAGATGTAATTCTCCCATTCCTGAGATAATAGTCTGTCCTGTTTCCTCGTTATATGAAACCCTGAATGAAGGATCCTCCTGAGCAAGTTTCTGCAGGGCAAAGGAGAGTTTCTCCTGATCTGCTTTTGTCTTTGGTTCTATAGCGACCGATATAACAGGCTCAGGGAATTCTATGGATTCAAGAATAATTGGTGCCCCTTCATCACAGAGCGTATCTCCTGTAAGGGTATTCTTAAGACCCACTATCGCACCTATGTCTCCAGCCCTGATCTCCTTGACCTCTTCTCTTTTGTTCGCATGCATTCTTAAAAGCCTTCCTACCCTTTCCTTAACATTCTTCGTGGAATTATAAACATATGTACCTGCAGTAAGAATTCCAGAGTATACCCTCACATAGGTGAGTTGACCAACAAATGGATCTGTCATTATCTTGAATGCAAGTGCAGCGAATGGCTCCTCATCAGCGGGTCTTCTCGATATCTCTTCTCCTGTCTTCGGATCCATTCCCTTTACAGGAGGTATGTCGAGTGGTGATGGCAGATAATCAACTATTGCGTCAAGTAACAATTGCACCCCTTTATTCTTAAAAGCAGAACCGCAGAGAACCGGGGTTATCTTCATGGATACAGTTCCCTTTCTCAGGGCACTCTTTAACTCTTCAACAGATATCTCTTCTCCTGCAAGATATTTCTCCATTATCCTATCATCCACATCAGCAAGTGCTTCTATCATCTTTTCCCTGTATTCCATTGCTTTATCCATATATTCTGGAGGAATGTCAGCCTCAACATATTTCGCTCCAAGGGTTTCATCATCAAAAAAGTAGACCTTCATTTTGATGAGATCTATCGGTCCTCTAAAGGCATCCTCACTTCCATAAGGTATCTGTACAGGAACAGGTCTTGCTCCGAGTTTCTCAATCATGGAGTTTACAGACATGTAAAAATCTGCGCCAATCCTGTCCATCTTATTCATGAAGGCAATACGGGGAACCATATATTTATTCGCCTGTCTCCAAACAGTCTCTGACTGCGGCTCCACACCATTAACAACATCAAATACAGCCACTGCACCATCGAGTACTCTTAGTGATCTCTCAACCTCTATGGTAAAGTCAACATGACCAGGTGTATCAATAATATTTATTCTTTGCTCTCTCCAAAAACATGTCGTAGCAGCTGATGTGATTGTAATTCCCCTTTCCTGTTCCTGAGGCATCCAGTCCATCACTGCGGTTCCTTCATGCACCTCTCCAATCTTGTATGTAACACCTGTATAATAAAGTATCCTTTCAGTAGTTGTGGTCTTTCCCGCATCTATGTGAGCCATGATGCCAATATTGCGTATTCTATCTAAGGGATATCTTTCCACTTTAACAAACCTCTCTTTCTTACCATCTATAATGGGCAAATGCCCTGTTTGCCTCAGCCATCTTATGTGTCTCTTCCTTCTTCTTTATTGATGCACCTGTGTTGTTGAAGGCATCAAGAAGTTCACCCGCTATTCTTTCCATAGCGGTTCTCTCAGGTCTTTTCATGGCTGACCGCTTGATCCATCTCAAAGCAAGTGCTATTCTCCTTTGTGGTCTGACCTCCATGGGAACCTGATATGTCGCTCCACCAACCCTTCTCGGTCTGACCTCAAGAACAGGCTTCACATTCTCGACCGCTGTTTTGAAGACTTTAAGTGGATCATTTCCTGTCTTATTCTTAATAATATCAAAAGCACCATAACATATCTTCTCTGCAATAGACTTCTTCCCGTCCCTCATCAAAACATTTATAAATTTACTCACGAGTTTATTGTTATACTTTGGATCCGGTAAAATATCTCTTTTCTGGGCTTCTCTTCTCCTGGGCATATCTTAATACTCCTCCACTCTCATCACTTTATTTGGGTTTCTTTGTTCCATACTTTGATCTACCCTGCCTTCTGTCATTAACACCCGCTGCATCAAAAGTACCTCTGATTATGTGGTATCTGACACCTGGAAGATCCTTAACCCTTCCACCTCTTATAAGAACAATGGAATGCTCCTGAAGATTATGTCCGATACCAGGTATATATGCTGTAACCTCTATGCCATTTGTTAATCTCACCCTCGCAACCTTTCTCAAGGCTGAATTCGGTTTTTTGGGAGTGGTAGTATAAACCCTTGTACACACTCCCCTCTTCTGGGGACATCCCATCAATGCAGGACTCTTTGTCTTCTTCCTTACAAGTTTTCGACCTTCTTTTACTAACTGCGCTATTGTTGGCACAATGCCTCCAGCAATAAAAATTTTATTTTATCGGGCAATGCCCTGAATTCAACTTCTAAAACAATAAATCCTCAATCTCAATTATTACCCTTTTTAAGGGAGAGATCTAAGATTTATCTTCCCATAACCAGCGTGGCTCGACACCTGCCTTTTCGGGAAGATTTATTAAATTACCAGAAGAAGAAAAATTTGTCAAGCACCCCCACAATATGGTATTAATAAATATGTCGGAGATTCTGAAAGAGATACCATCTGTTGATAGTATTATAAAAAGTGACGAGATAAGACAATACCTCTCACTCTATCCAAGAAACCTTATTATTAAGGCGATAAGAGAGGCTCTTGAGTCTTTAAGGGAAGGTGTATTAAAGGGCATAATAAGATCAAAAGAAGAAATATACCAGAGCATTTATCTTGAGGTTGAAAGGTTCCTCAGGAATATATCAGCATTCAGCCTAAAAAGGGTCATAAATGCTACAGGTATCGTAATCCATACAAATCTTGGAAGAGCCATCCTTTCAGAGCGTGCAATAAAGAATGTATCTTTTATCGCTGGTTCATATTCGAACCTTGAATACAATATCGAAGAAGGCAAAAGAGGTAAAAGAGATGTACATTGCATTAAATATCTCAGAGAGATAACATCTGCTCCAGAAGCCTTTATAGTTAATAACAACGCCGGAGCGGTTCTCATCTCCCTTAATACAATAGCACAAGGCAAAGAAGTAATCATCTCAAGGGGTGAACTTGTCGAGATAGGTGGTTCATTTAGGATGCCCGATGTGATGAGACTGAGCGGCGCAATCCTAAAAGAAGTGGGAACAACAAATAAAACCCATCTTCATGACTATCGAAATGCCATCACAGAAAACACAGCCCTTATACTGAAGGTTCATACATCGAATTTCAGGATGAGTGGATTTGTCAAGAGCGTTGAAATAGAGGAGCTCGTAAAACTTGGCAGAGAATACGGAATCCCTGTTATGTACGACCTGGGAAGCGGATGCCTTATAGACCTGAAAAGATATGGTATATATGGAGAACCTTCTGTTATTGACATACTTGGTAGTGGTGTGGATCTCCTTACATTCAGTGGAGACAAACTCCTCGGAGGTCCACAGGCTGGAATCATACTTGGTAAAAAGGAACTGATTGAAAAGATCAGAAGATCACCCCTTGCAAGGGCATTAAGGATAGATAAATTGACACTATCTGCACTTGAGGCAACACTCTTTGATTATCTTGACCCTGAAAAAGCTGTGGAGAATATTCCTGCACTCAGGGCTCTCCTTGATAAACCTAACAACATAATGAAAAGGGCAAAGAGGATACTCAATCTCCTTTTAAGAAAGGATGGGATTATTTCAATAAAAAAGCTAAGGGATCGAGATACTCAAGGTGAAGACATAAGAGCATATGCAGGTATCATAGAAGATTATTCACAGGCAGGTGGAGGTGCACTTCCTGAGGTAAATCTTAAGACATATGCTGTTGCAATAAAACCTGTAAAGGTATCTCTTAACCATCTGATAAAGAGAATGAGATTACAGGATCCGCCTGTGGTGGGAAGAATCAAGGATGACCTCCTGTTACTTGATGCAAGGACTATCCAAGAGAAAGAGATAAAGCCCCTGGTAGAATCCATTATTAATGCACTCTTTTAAAGGAGACTACTCGCTCAACTTAACTGATAATGCACATGACATAAGTTTTATTACCTTTAAAAGGAGGTTATTCCTCAACCCACTCCTTACCGTACTCCTACTACAATATATAGATTCCATTTATCATTGATAATACAATATATAGCATCCATTAAAAAAATTAATTTGTCTTTTATGGCAGAATGTGGTATGAAATATAATAAATTTTTAAAGGGAGGACTAATAATGGAGAAGATTTCTAAGGATAAGGAACTGAAAGAACATTCAATTAATGAACTGCTTACCAGAGTGGAGGTGAATCTCAGTCAGAATGCACTCAAGGTTCTTGAAAAGAGATACCTCACAAAGAATGAAGATGGAATCCTTGTTGAAACACCTTATGAGATGTTCCTGAGAGTAGCAAGGCATGTTGCCTCTGCTGACCTTGAATATGGAAAGAGTATGGAGGAGGTTTCGGACATCACACTGAGTTTCATGGAGATAATGACAAATCTCGAATTTCTACCAAACTCTCCAACCCTGATGAATGCAGGAAAACCACTCGGTCAGTTAAGTGCATGTTTTGTCATCCCTGTTGATGACTCGATGGAATCCATCTTTGATGCTGTAAAGGCAGCAGCAATTATCCATAAAACAGGCGGTGGAACAGGATTTAGTTTCTCAAGATTAAGACCTAAAGGAGATATAGTTGGCTCTACTAAGGGTATATCATCAGGACCTGTCAGTTTTATGTCTGTATTTAATGTCGCAACAGAGGCTGTAAAACAGGGTGGCACGAGAAGGGGAGCGAACATGGGCATATTGAGAATAGACCACCCTGACATACTTGAATTCATCACATGTAAAGATAAGGAAGAAAATCTCGCAAATTTTAATATATCAGTCGCAATCACAGAAGAATTCATGAGATGTGTAATCGAGGATAGGGAGTACGAACTCAGGAACCCAAGAACAGGCTTGGTAGTGAAAACCCCTCGTGCGAGGGAGGTATTTGATCTGATAGTCAATCATGCATGGCAGAATGGAGAGCCTGGTATTGTCTTTATAGACAGGATAAATAAGGTAAACCCAACACCCCATGTGGGTGAAATAGAGTCCACGAATCCGTGCGGAGAACAACCACTTCTTCCGTATGAATCATGCAATCTTGGATCCATAAATCTTTCAAAGTTTGTAAAGGATGGAAAGATAGACTGGGAAAGGCTGAAAAAGGTGGTACACCTTGCGGTTCACTTTCTTGATAATGTCATAGATGTAAACAGGTATCCATTCCCTGAGATAGAGAGAATGACAAAGGCGAATAGAAAGATCGGACTCGGCGTGATGGGATGGGCTGACATGCTTATAAAACTCAGAATTCCTTACAACTCAGAAGAGGCTCTAAAACTCGCAGAAAAGGTAGCAGGTTTCATCCAGACTGAAGGCAGGATTGCATCAACCTTACTCGCAAAAGAGAGGGGTGTATTTCCTAATTTCAGGAGCAGTATATATGACCCTCACCTTTCATTGAGAAATGCCACCATCACAACGATTGCTCCCACAGGAACATTATCTATAATAGCAGGTTGTTCCAGTGGTATTGAGCCACTCTTTGCCATCTCATTTGTGAGAAATGTCCTAGAAGGCACAAAACTACTTGAGGTAAATCCCCACTTCGAAGAAGAGGCAAGAAGGAGAGGATTCTGGTCAAGGGACCTCATGGAAAGAATTGCCGAAAAGATGAGCCTCAAAGACTTTCCCGAGATACCTGAAGATGTGAAGAGAATATATCTCACTGCCCATGATATAACACCAGAATACCATGTAAGGATGCAGGCAGCATTCCAGAAATATGTGGATAATGCTGTAAGCAAGACAGTTAACTTCCCAAACAGTGCCACACCTGAAGATGTAAGAAAGGTATATGTGCTCGCCTATGAATTAGGACTCAAGGGAGTAACTGTATACAGAGATGGTTCAAGGGAAAAACAGGTCATAACAAAAAGAAAAAAAGAGAGAGATGAGAAGATAGAAACAGAAACAGTGAAGGAAGGAAAGATTCTACCAAGGAAGAGACCCGAACGTGTTGATGGTGCAACACTAAGAATGAAGACAGGCTGTGGAAATCTGTACATAACCATCAATCAGGCACAGGACGGCCATCTCTTTGAAGTATTCACGCATATGGGAAAGGCTGGAGGATGTGCAGCGAGTCAATCAGAGGCAATAGGGCGACTCGTGAGCCTGGCATTAAGATCAAATATTGCACCTGAGGAGATAATAAAACAACTTAAAGGCATTTCATGCCATCAACCTGCATGGGATGAGGAAGGAAGAATTCTCAGTTGTTCTGATGCAATAGCAAAGGCAATAGAGAAATATATGGGAAATTCCCATAATGGAAATGGGAAAAACGATTGTAATAAAAATATTAATCTCCAGAAAACTACCAAGAATGAACAGACAATCACCCTTGGAAGATGCCCGGAATGCGGTGGTCCTGTGGAACACGAAGGTGGATGCGCTGTATGCAGAAGTTGTGGCTTCACAAGGTGTGGGTAAAGATTAAGACTTGACAAGTATAATCCTTTAAATATATAGTTAATTTGTATGGCACCACAAAAGCTCGGACAGTTACTTGTTACAGCAAATTATATAACGACTGAACAGTTGAAAGAAGCCCTTGAACTCCAGAAAAAAGAAGGAGGCAGGATAGGCAGTAAACTCGTAAAACTCGGATACCTCACTGAAGAAAGTCTCGTTTCATTTCTTAGCAAGCAGTATGGTGTACCAGCCGTCAATCTCAATGATTATAAGATAGAACACAATGTCTTAAAACTTATTCCAAAAGAGATGGCTCAAAAACATATTATCATACCTTTAGCGAGGGTTAGTGCTACCCTTACAATCGCGATGGCTGATCCAACAAACTTTTTTGCTATAGATGATATTAAATTCCTGACAGGATATAATGTCGAAGTTGTTGTGGCGAGTGAATCAGCAATACTCGATGCTATAAACAGATACTATGGCGCACCACTCATATCAGTGGGTGGGAAAGAAACAGTGGTATCACAGGCTTATGTGAAGGGAAGTGCAGTAAAGGAAGAAGAGGCTGGAGAGGTGGATGTAGATGAATCCAAATACGATTTTGATAAACTCGATAGGGTCGTTGAACTGGCAACAGAAAGCCTCGATTTAATTGAGGAGATGGAAGAAGAAGATGTCCTTAAGGATCTTGATGCACCGATAGTAAAACTTGCCAATGGAATACTCATAAACGCCATCAAACAGGGAGCGAGCGACATTCATATCGAACCCTATGAGAATTCATACAGGGTTCGTTTTAGGGTCGATGGTGTTATGCATACAGCCATGAACCTCCCCACAAAGATAAAGGGTGCACTCACATCAAGAATAAAGATTATGGCAAGACTCGATATTGCTGAAAGGAGACTACCACAGGATGGCAGAATAAAGATGAAACTCGGAAAATCCAGAGAGATAGACTTCAGAGTCTCCACACTTCCATGTCTCTTCGGTGAAAAGGTCGTTCTGAGAATCCTTGATAAATCAAATCTTCAGATTGATATGACAAAACTCGGATTTGAGGAAAAGGCATTGAGTGATTTCATGGATGCCCTTAATAAACCCTATGGAATGATCCTCGTTACAGGTCCAACAGGAAGCGGTAAGACAACGACTCTCTATTCTGCCCTCAATCATCTGAACAAACCAGATGTAAATATAATGACAGCAGAGGATCCTGTTGAATACAATTTTATGGGAATCAATCAGGTACAAATAAAGGAAGAGATAGGCTTAACCTTTGCCAGTGCCCTGAGGTCATTTCTGAGACAAGACCCTGATATAATCATGGTTGGAGAGATCAGAGACTTCGAGACAGCAGAGATCGCTGTAAAGGCAGCTCTTACAGGCCACCTCGTTTTAAGCACACTCCACACAAATGACGCACCGAGTACAATCACGAGGCTTCTGAATATGGGCATAGAACCATTTCTTGTTTCCTCATCAGTAATACTAATTCTTGCCCAAAGACTTGCAAGAAGGACCTGCCAGCAATGCAAGGTTGAAGAACATGTACCTCCCCATGCACTCATAAAACTCGGCTTTACTGAAGAAGAGGCAAAGACCATAAAGGTCTTCAAAGGCAAGGGATGCCCTGCATGTAATAATAAAGGTTATAAAGGAAGAATAGCGTTGTATGAGGTTATGCCATTAAAGGATGAATTAAAGGACCTTATCCTTGAAGGAGCATCAGCAGGAGAATTAAAGAAGGCAGCAATCAAACTCGGAATGAAGACATTAAGGATGAGTGGTCTCACAAAGATAAAGGAAGGCATAACAACAATAGACGAGGTACTTAGAGTAACATTTGGAGACTAATTTTAAAATAATAAGGAGATAAAGATGGCTACACTATATGAACTTCTTGAAATCATGGTTAAAAGAAATGCATCAGATCTCCATATAACAACAGGAACCCCTCCAAGGCTAAGAATCGATGGTAAACTCGTTCCAATCGACCATCATCCTTTAGATGCAAAGGATACAAAGGAACTCTGTTACAGTGTACTTACTGATGCACAGAAACACAAATTTGAGCAGAATCAGGAACTCGACCTCTCATTTGGAGTAAAGGGGCTCTCGAGGTTCAGGGCAAATATATTCATGCAGAGGGGAGCGATTGCTGGTGCATTCAGGACTATACCATGGGAAATAAAATCTTTCAAGGAACTCGGACTTCCTGACATAATAAATGAATTAATAAAAAAACCGAGAGGGCTCATACTCGTCACTGGTCCAACAGGAAGTGGTAAATCAACGACCCTTGCTGCAATGATAGACAAAATCAATGAAGACCGGGCAGATCATATTATTACCATTGAAGACCCAATAGAGTATCTCCATTCCCATAAAAAGGCTCTCATAAATCAGAGAGAGGTTGGTTCTGACACATCTGCCTTCAAAATAGCACTGAAATATGTATTGAGACAGGATCCTGATGTAGTCCTTATTGGTGAGATGAGAGACCTTGAAACAATAGAGGCTGCCCTTACCATCTCTGAGACAGGTCACCTCACACTCGCAACCCTCCATACAAATACCGCAGTACAGACCATTAACAGGATAGTTGATGTATTTCCTCCTCACCAGCAGGATCAGATAAGGGTACAGTTATCCTTTGTCCTTGAAGGAATAATAAGCCAGCAACTAATCCCTAAAAAGAGCGGACAAGGGAGGGTCCTTGCTTTGGAGATACTGATACCAAATCCTGCAATAAGAAACCTTATCAGAGAAGACAAGATCCACCAGATATACTCAATGATGCAGACAGGACAGGCAAAATTTGGAATGCAGACAATGAACCAATCCCTTTTTGAACTCTACACAAAGGGCATTATATCCTATGAAGATGCCATCGGAAGATCACCCGTTCCTGAAGAGATGATAACGATGTTACAGAGAGCAGGTGGGATGAAGAGATAATATGCCAGTAACATACCAGTGGTCAGGTAAGAATGTAAAAGGTATAGTTGAATCAGGAGAGATAGTGGCTTCTTCGAAGGAAGAGGTCATTGCCCAGTTAAGAAGAAGAAACATCACTCCAACACTCGTTACAGAAAAGATTGCAAAGAAGAGGAGATTCGGTCTTGGAGGACGGGTTAAGGATAAGGATATAGTTGTATTTACGAGACAGTTTGCGACGATGATAGATGCAGGACTTCCCCTTGTACAAGCACTCGGAATCCTCTCCACACAGGTAGAAAATAAATTTTTCGGTCAGATCCTCACCCAGATAAAGTCTGATGTAGAAGGTGGTGCAACTTTTGCGGATGCCCTAAAAAAACATCCAAGAATATTCTCAGAACTTTATGTCAACATGGTTGCAGCAGGTGAGGCAGGTGGAATACTAGATACAATCCTCAACAGACTTGCAGGATACATAGAAAAGGCGATGAAACTGAAAAAGAAGGTTAAGGGTGCAATGGTGTATCCGGCAGTCGTAACATCTGTTGCTGTTATAGTCGTTGCGATAATAATGATCTTTGTTGTGCCCACATTTGCAAAGATGTTCGCCCAGATGGGAGGCACACTACCTCTTCCAACAAAGATAGTCATAGAGATGAGCAACTTTATAGCAGGCATAGGCGGATTGATAGTGTTTTTATCCATCATATCGATAATTGTTGCGATTGTCCAGTTCAGAAGAACAGAAAAGGGCAGATATATATCGGATAAAATACTCCTTAAATTACCTGTATTTGGCACTCTTATCAATAAAGTTGCTGTAGCAAAATTTACGAGAACCCTTGGTACACTTGTATCGAGTGGTGTCCCGATACTCGATGGACTCGATATAACAGCAAAGACATCAGGAAATAAGGTTGTAGAATATTCTATCAGAGAAGTGAGAAAGGCTGTATCTGAAGGTAAGACTATTGCTGAACCTTTAACAAAATTAAAGGTCTTTCCACCAATGGTCACACACATGATATCTGTTGGAGAGTCAACTGGTGCATTGGACCAGATGCTCTCAAAGATTGCAGACTTCTACGATGAAGAGGTAGATGCTGCTGTATCGAATCTTACTGCGATGATGGAACCAATGCTCATGGTCTTCCTTGGAACAACAGTGGGCTTTATAGTAGTTGCAATGTATCTACCGATATTCAAGATGATAACACTCATCAAGTAAATTGATATCCTCTAGATCAAAAGCTCTGATATTTTTTAGAACAATATTTACGACAATATTACTCGGCTCATATTTTCTTCTCAAGATCGAACCCATACCATTTCCATATCCTGAACTGATAAAATACACCGTCATCAGCATCTATCTTATTACAGTAATCTATCTTATCACATTAAGACTGATCGAAAGAAAAGGAAAAGAGTCAACACTTAAAAGATTCCTATATATTCAGGTAATTCTTGACTGTATCATAACCTTATTCATCATCTCCATAACAGGCGGTGTTGAGTCATGGTTTACATTCATCATGCTCGTCAATGTCGTTGTGTCAGGAATAATTATCAATAAAAAGGCGGCTTACATTGTAGCCACCATCCTCAGTATTCTTTATGGAGTCCTAATAGACCTCCAGTATTATAAGGTAATACCAATTTCATTCGATCCATCCCTTAAGGTGAACTATTTCATATACAATATCATCATCCATATCATCTCACTATACCTCATAGCCTACCTTGTTGGATACTTAACTACACGGCTCGAGAAGACATCAAAGGGGCTCGAGAAGGCAACGATTGATCTTAAAAGACAGGAATTACTCAACACTATAATAATAGAAAGTGTTCCGAGTGGTATATTCACCATAGATGAATCTAACACAATAATAACATTCAACACTCCGGCAGAAAAGATTACAGCAATAAAAAAAGAAAATGCTATAGGAAAAAATATACTCGAGATACTGCCATTTCTGAAAGAAGAGATAGATTCTGTTATACACCAAAATATACCATTAAGACTTGAAGGGACTATCATGAGAGGAGGTGAAGAAGTGATAATAGGTATAACCCTGAGTCCATTTAAAAAGGATGGTGCTTTTGGAATAATAGGGGTCTTTCAGGATCTTACCGAGTTCAAAAAAAGAGAGATGGAGACAAAAAGAAGAGAGAAACTTGCTGCCATAGGAGAACTCTCAAGGAATATTGCCCATGAGATAAGGAACCCCCTTGCCTCATTAAAGGGCTCCATAGAGATGCTCCTCGAAGAGAGGGTATCAGGTGAACAGAAAAAGAGACTTATGGAGATTGCGGTAAAAGAAATGGAGAGGCTCGATAAAATCATTACGGACTTCCTTTTCTATACAAGACCTAAACCACCTGAAAAGAATTTATTTGATCTCTCAGAAATCATTGATGAGACAATCCTTATTCTCAGGACATCACCAAAAGCAGAAGGAATCACAATCGAAAGAAATGGTGCAACCGGTATCAATCTTTACGGAGATGAGAATCAATTAAAACAGGTCTTTATAAATCTTGGTATCAATGCCCTGGAGGCGATGCAAGAGGGAGGTATGCTGAGTATCTCTATAATTCCTGAAAATGATTATGTTAAAATTATTTTTAAGGATACGGGGAGAGGAATAAGAAGAGATGAACTCGATAAGATATTCTATCCATTTTATTCCACAAAGAGTGGTGGAAGTGGTCTCGGATTATCCATAGCACAAAAGATTGTGGAAGAACATGGTGGAAGGATTTCGGTTGAGAGTTCAGAAAAGGGAACGACCTTCACAATCGCACTGCCATGCATATAGATTAAACTGGAAACATTAAAAAATACCCTGCAGACTGATTAAAACAGAAAAAGGGAAATTAGAATGGATGTTAAAAAAAGAGATAATGTAAAGATTCTTATAGTTGAGGATGAACCGAGCATGAGAGATGTTCTCGAAATCCTGCTCGAGGAAGAAGGATACAGCACGGTCTCTGCACAGAACGGTAAGGAGGCTATAGAACTCATAGAAAAGGACATATTCGATCTTGTCATAACAGACATAAGAATGCCATTTTCAGACGGTTATGAGGTTCTAAAGAAGGTGAAAGAGGTCTCACCCGATACCATAGTCATAATGATAACCGCATTCGGCACATCTGAATCAGCAATCGAGGCTATAAAACAGGGCGCTTATGATTATATTCACAAGCCATTTAAGATAGATGAGATCAGGGTTGTAATAAAAAGGGCTATAGAGAAAAAATTCTTATCATCAAAACTTAATCTAATAGATAAAACAAGGATATCTTCCGGTATCATATACAGAAGTAGAGCAATGCATGAAATCATGGAAAAGATACAAAGGATAGCAGGAACAAATTCGAGTGTTCTAATTACAGGTGAGAGCGGTACAGGCAAAGAACTTATTGCACGGGAGATACACAGACTCAGCCAAAGAAGAACAAAAGAATTCGTTGCCATAAACTGCGCTACCCTTCCTGAGGGACTCCTTGAGAGTGAATTATTTGGCCATATGAAGGGAGCATTTACGGATGCCCATTATAACAAAAAAGGTCTTTTTGAGATAGCGGATGGAGGTACAATATTTCTGGATGAGATAGGTGAAATGCCAGTTGGTCTTCAGGCTAAACTCCTGAGGGTGCTCGAAAACAATACCTTCAGAAGAGTTGGAGGAGTAACTGATATAAAGGTTGATGTAAGGATCATTTCAGCCACGAATAAAGATCTTATCAATGAAGTGGAGAAAGGAAATTTCAGGGAGGATCTTTACTTCAGGCTAAATGTAATTCCCATTCATATCCCTCCTCTGAGAGAAAGAAAAGAGGATATCCCCCTCTTGATTGAGTATTTTCTCAAAAGATATGCACCTGATAAAAAGATAACCCCTGATGCCATCCATGCACTTATTAATTACACCTGGAAAGGTAATGTGAGAGAACTCGAAAATGTGATAGAAAGAATTACTCTCTTATGCGAAGACAATGAGATAAGACTATCAGATCTGCCTCCTGAAATTATATCATCTACCAGGGAAATGAGATTTGTGCCTGAACTCACAAAGGATGGAGTAAATCTCGACAAGATAATAGAGGAACTCGAAAAACAGTATATCAAGAAGGCTCTACAGATCACAAACAATACAAAGGTTGAGGCAGCAAAGATACTCGGTCTATCATTCAGGTCATTCCGATATAGATTGAGAAAATACAATATAGAGATATGAAACTCGGAGAGGCACTCTTAAAAGAAGGCTTGATAAGCCAGGAACAACTCAATATGGCACTCGAAAGACAGGTAATATTCGGTGGCAGAATAGGTACTAATATTGTCGAACTCGGAATCCTCAAGGAAGATGAATTCACCTCCTTTTTAAGCAGATATTACAGGCTCCCTGCTGTATTACAAGAATCGGTCTTGAGTATTCCTGAAGATGTAATAAACTCCTTAAAAAAGGATGTCGTGGAAAGATACAGGGTGCTGCCCTTCAAAAAGGAGAGAAGCAGACTTCATATTGCGATGATTGATCCCAGAGACATAAAGACAATCGATGAATTAAAATTCATAACAGGTCTAGATATTGTTCCATATGTTATAAGTGAGATCAGGCTACTATATCTACTGGAGAAATATTATGGCATCAAAAGAGACCTAAGATATATAAGTATCATTGAAAAAGAGCCCTTGCAGGAAGAGATAAGCGACGACTCGCTTGAGAAGATCAAATATGAACTCCTCGATATTAAGGACAGGGATGAACTTGCCAGGATACTCGTCAGGGAGGGAAGCAAGATAGCATCCAGAGTAGGACTCTTTCTTGTAAGAGGAGGCAAAATTTCATGCTGGAAATCAAAGGGCATGGATATCTCAGAGTTCGAGATATCGGAAAATGAACCTTCCATATTTTCTGAGGTTATCAAAAATAAACAATTCTACAGGGGCCCCCTTTTTAATATAAAGGAAAATGAACCACTCATAAAGATCCTTGGAGGCACTCCTAAGGATATAGTTGCGATACCTGTAATGATAAGGGACAGAGTTGTGTGTATCCTTTATATGGATAATGGTAACACATCGGTTTTGAATGCAAATATAGCATATATTATGAAAATCACATCCATGGCAACGATTGTATTCGAAATCCTGATTCTCAGAAAAAAGTTACTTGAGTCCTGATATCCTCACTGAATGTGTGTAGACATTAAATCTGTCTCCTCTCATAAATCCTATAAGTGTTATCCCTGTTTCCTCAGCCATCTCAATAGCCCTTGTGGTAGGAGCAGTTCTGCTTACCACAAGAGGTACTGACCATTTCGCACATTTTCCTACCATTTCAGATGAAAGTCTTCCACTCGCAAATACTATCTTCCCTCTGAGATCTATATTCTCAAGAAGACAGAAACCTATAACTTTATCAATGGCATTATGCCTTCCTATATCCTCAGCAAAGACTATGATATAATCTTCTGTTGCAACAGCAGCGCTGTGGATACAGCCTGTATCCCTGTATAACATTGAACGTGCCTGAAATTCAGAGAATAAAGTTCTCAATCTTTTAGGATTGATCCTTAAGGAGAAATCTCCGATCTTTTCGAGTCTCTCTTGAAATGTTATACCACCCGTACAACCTGATGTGATGGTAGCACCCTCAAGGGAGACCTCTCCTTCAGATGGTATATCAACGATGATATCATCACCATATTCTATGCTCATCCTGTCAGCACACCACGAACCTTTTATTATCTCCTCTGTCATTAAAAAACCCGTAACCATCTCTCTTATCATCAATGGAGTGCAATATAATTTCAACACCTCCTTTCCATTTATAGTTATCCTCAATCTCTTCTCCACTGCAATGGAATCTTCAATCTCTTGAAAGACAATCTCATCCTTTCTTACCTTTACCTTCTTAATAAGTTTTTTCAAGATACCATTCATTAATTCCTCCGTTTAATACCATCAAGCGGACAGCCCTGACAGCAAGGCTCTGTGTTACAGTATATTTTTCCTACCTTCACAAAGAGTGCATGAAACTCATTAAAAAATTTTACCACATCACCATGAGTCTTACATTTATCGAGAAAATACCTGTGAAATATCCCCTGAATATCCTCATATCCCATGTCATCATGTATAAGACCATGTCTTATCATAACCCTTCTTGTATATGAATCAACAACAAAAAAAGGCTTATCAAGGGCATAAAGAAGGATAGAATCAGCGGTCTCGAAACCAATCCCGTTTATCAAAAGGAGTCTTTTTCTCAAGATATTGCCATCGATCTCCTTCATTAATTCCATATTTCCATGAAACTCCCTAACAAGGAATGAAACAAATTCCTTTATCCTCCTTGCTTTTACATTGTAATAACCTACAGGTCTTATCAATGAAGCAAGTTTTGATAAATCCATACTGTAAATACTGAAAGGCTCAATTACCCCTTCTCTCCTTAAATTCAATATAGCCCTTTCGACATTCTGCCAGTTAGTATTCTGTGTAAGTATGGCACCAAGAGCGACCTCAAAAGGTGTTTCACCTGGCCACCAGTTTTGTGGTCCAAACGCCTTAAATAGTCTGTTGAATATGGAAAGGATTATTTTCTTTGATACCATAAAACATTGCCTTTTAAATCGACTTCTGTTATCTTAATATAACATGCTCGATATGAGATTTATAAGAGAGAATCCTGATATTGTGAGGAATGGCCTCATAAAAAGGGGATATCCAACATTGATACTCGATGACTTTTTAGAAAAGGATTCAGAAAGGATGGCGCTTCTTAAAAAGGTAGAGTCCCTAAGGGAAAAGAGGAATACCATCTCAAAGGAGATATCTGAACTCAAAAAGAGACCACCCGTAGAGAAGAAACTCGATACCATGATTGATGAAAAACTCAGCGAGGCAAAAGCGATATCCAATGAGATAGAAATTCTCGATGATAAATTGAGAATAATTGAAGATGAGATCCAAAGCATTCTTCTTATGATTCCAAATCTACCCCATGAATCTGTTCCTTATGGAAAGGATGAAACAGAAAATGTGGAGATAAGGAGATGGAAGGAGCCAAAGGAATTTGACTTTGAACCTCTCACTCACTGGGAGATCGGAGAGACCATCGGAATCATCGACTTCGAAAGAGCAACAAAGATTGCCCAGACCCGCTTCAGCATCATGAAAGGAACTGGAGCACTCCTTGAAAGGGCACTCATAAACTTCATGCTCGATCAACATATAAAGAAAGGCTATATTGAGGTATTTCCACCACTCCTTGTAAATGCAAGGACAATGACAGGAACAGGACAGCTGCCAAAATTTGAAGAGGAACTCTTTAAATTAAAGGATCCTGAATTATATCTCATTCCTACCGCAGAGGTTCCTGTAACAAATATACATATGGATGAGATACTCAATGAAGATGAACTTCCTCTCTATTACACAGCTTATACACCTTGCTTCAGAAAAGAGGCTGGTTCGTATGGAAAAGACACAAAGGGTCTCATAAGACAACATCAGTTTAATAAAGTTGAACTCGTAAAGATCGTAAAACCAGAAGACTCCTATGATGAACTCGAAAAACTTACTAAAGATGCAGAAGAGATACTACAATTACTCGATCTTCCATACAGGGTGGTAGCTTTATCGAGTGGGGATCTGGGTTTTTCAGCATCAAAGACCTATGATCTAGAAGTCTGGCTTCCAGGGCAGAAAAGATACAGGGAGATATCATCGTGCTCGAACTTCGAGACATTCCAGGCAAAAAGGGCTAATATCAGATTTAGAAGAAAAGGCAAGAAAGGAACTGAATTCGTTCATACCCTCAATGGCTCTGGACTTGCAATCGGAAGGACAGTGGCAGCAATACTCGAAAATTATCAGCAGAAAGATGGTACGGTTGTAGTACCTGAGGTCCTGAGGCAATATATGAAGATTGAGAGGATCACATGAGATTAAATAAAGATATACTGAAACTGATAGGCAATACGCCCATGGTAAGAATAAGGAATCTCAGAGGAGAGGGTTCTGCAGAGATATACGCAAAACTTGAGGGATTCAATCCAGGAGGTTCTGTGAAAGACAGGATTGCCCTCAACATGATAGAGGTTGCTGAAAGGGAAGGAAGAATCACAAAGGGTGACACAGTAATAGAGCCCACAAGTGGAAATACAGGAATAGGACTTGCAATGGTATGCGCGGTAAAGGGATACAGACTGATCCTTACAATGCCTGAGAGCATGTCCATCGAAAGAAGAAGAATACTCATGGCATTTGGTGCAGAATTGATATTAACACCTGCTGAAAAGGGCATGATGGGTGCTGTGGAGATGGCAGAGAAGATATACCTTGAAAACAGGGATTACTTCATGCCCCAGCAATTCGAAAATCCTGCAAATCCTGATATCCACAGAAAGACTACAGCAATCGAGATAATAAATGACATAGGAGTTCCAGATGCCTTTGTTGCAGGTGTGGGTACAGGTGGAACAATTACTGGAGTTGGAGAGGTTTTAAAGGAAAAAAGAAAGGATATATTGATAGTGGCGGTTGAACCAGCAAATTCACCGGTTCTCAGTGGTGGCAATCCAGGTAAACACAGAATCGCAGGCATAGGAGCAGGATTCTTTCCTGGAATCCTCAACACAAAGATATATGATGAGATCATACCTGTAAGGGATGATGATGCAGAGGAGATGACGAGAAAACTCGCAAGGATGGAAGGTATACTTGCTGGCATATCATCTGGGGCAGCAATGTGGGCAGCAATAAAAGTTGCACAAAGACTCGGAAAAGGAAAAAAGGTCGTTGTTATATTCCCTGACAGAGGCGATAGATATTTGAGCACAGAGATCTTCAATGGAACGGAATAAGCCTCTATCGAGATGTTAGAGAATCTGTAGAAATAAAAAAATTGCTTCAATCAAAAAGAGGTAATGTGCCTAATCTCTACAAACCATTCTGTCAAAAAGTGGTTACATTAAAAGGGAAAGGTAAGATATTCGAAGAAATCAGGAGAAGATACAATTACAGGAATAAGGATAATTGAGATATCTGACTCTGCAGAATTTAATTTTTTTAAAGAGGTATTTGATTTCATAAAAAAGATAATCAAAAAAGATGGGAATAGCTTTCCGATAGTGCGGAAGTTCAGAAGTATCTCAAACCGAATATAAGGTCTCTGTATTTCGCCATATTGTGAAAACAACTATTTAATGATATAATTTTTAAATAGGGGATAAAATGAAGATACTCTTCTTTGATGATTATCCTGAGATAAGAGAAACCCTCAAGGTCTATCTGGAGCATTCAGGCTATACTGTAATAGAGGCTTCAAATGGTAAAGAAGGTATAGATATGGTAAAAAAAACAAAATCCAGATGTGATTGTATCTGATGTGCCTATGCCCGAGATGGACGGTTTTCAGTTCCTCAAAGAGATAAAAGAAGATTCAGACATTCAGACAATACCATTTATATTCTATTCATCCATTTTCAATGAAGAAAAGGAAAAGAATCTTGTCAGAAAACTCGGTGTAACGGGTCATATTATCCAGCCCAAAACACCTGAAGAATTTTTCAATGAACTCAAGAAGAAATTATCCAGCAATACTGAATATCAAAAACTCTCTTTTTTTTTACATATAAAAGACAGGGAATATATCGGGGACTATAGCCAAATAATAATATCGAAACTCGAAAATATGGAAAAGGATTTTGATCCTGAGGTTGTAGATATCTTTATTGATATACTGGCTAAAGATAAATCATGATATGGATAATATGTGCCATCCTTCACGGGTTATTATCAATTAATCCCCATAATGGTTCTCTCTGTAAAATCCCGTTATACCTCTGTACTGAAGAAAATATAATTATTATCGATGCATCGAAGAGAACAATGGAGATATGCCTCGATGGAATTGTTATAAAAAGATTCCCTATTTCTACAGGGAAAAATGGTATAGAGAAAAAGAGAAAGGGTGATAACAAAACTCCCCTCGGTCTCTACAGTCTTGGAGAACCGAGACCATCAGAAAGATTCGGATTCTTTATACCCCTTGATTATCCCTCGATAGAGCAGCTATTGAAAGGTTATTCAGGAGACAGCATAGGCATACATGGCCCGAGAAGAAATTCAAAAAACCTCCATATCATCGACTGGACAGAAGGATGCATATCTACAGAAAGCGATAATGATATTATCGAAATCATGAAATATATTAAACAATTGAGGATAGATTATGTGCTGATAAGATGACTTTGCGAAATGGTATAATAAAATATGAAATGCAAAGAGTGTCATGAAATAATTAGACTTTATATTGATTGAAGGTCTGTATATCTCTGCTGCACGGGATGTGGCAGGACTTACAAGGTGAGTGATTATCTCGAAGAACTTGATGAGGAATCATGGGATATTATATCCAGAAGACCTGCAAATAGGGCATAGAAAATACCTTGAAAGAGATTATCTGTAAAAGATACTGCAGATATTACAGGGAGGATAAACAGGAAGGCTCCTCGTGTGGAACTTACAATTTTCTTAAAAGAAATTTAACTGTGAAAGAACTCCTTAATCTCGAACATATTCGATATCTTTCTTCACATGAATTTGATCAGTACATAAGAGACAATATATGCAGAAGTTGCGATTTTTTTATTAATGATTGTGATTTCGTGGCGGGCAGATCAGACACTCCATGTGGTGGATATGTATTTCTTAAAAAGTTGATATCAGGATCTCTATGAATAGAAAGAAGATACTCACAGAAGTCCTTGAATCAATTCTTAAAGAATTCAGTGACAAAAGCATTGAAGAACTGAATAAAAAACCCTCATTAAAGATCATGCTTCAAGTAGGTTCTCAATTTATAGAGGATAATGTAAGAAAAGAGATAGAAAAGGACAAAATAGTGATAGAGATGACACTCAAGGCAATGGAGGAACATAACTCAATGAAGAAAAACATCAAGAGGATATGTGAAAGGGTAAAGGAGATCGACAAAGATTTTTTTGAAAAAATAAAGCATCTACCCTTTTCGATCGAGATAAACTATGATGAGGTTTGTGAGGTGAGGGAAGAAAGGATAACGGAACTATCAGAATTAATAAAGGATATAATCAGGAACTGGAAATATGACATCTCCTTTGAAGATGCAGTGAAGAAATCCCACACTCCCCAAAGATTCAAAGAAAGACTCGAAAATATATTATACCTCTATAGTGTCGAGACGAAACTCATAGGAAAACACCTCAAACTCTGTTTTCCATTGAATACAGTTAAGGATCTCTTTGTAAAGAATCTCTTCAGTATTATGAAGGATCTATCATCATCCATAGCAAAGGGATGGATGGAAAAGATATACAATATATAAAAGAGGCTGTTCAATAACTAAAGAGGTTTCTCATTAATATGGGCGGTAGCGAGGAATGAATCACAAAGGAACTCGAAAATAAAGAGATTGCATCACCTTTGGCTTTCAATGATGCGGTAAGTGAAGATTGAAAATACTCATGAATCATTGATCTTTAAGACTTCGTGAGTTATTGAAGAGGCTATAAAATATTAATCTTTCCTCAACCTCGGATCGAGGGCATCCCTCAATGCCTCACCCAGTAGATTATAACTCATCGTGGTTATCAGTATTGCAAGGCCTGGAAAGACACTAAGCCACCACGCCACATCAATATTATCCTTTCCAGATGTGATTATATTCCCCCAGCTTGGCTGTGGTGGCATTACACCGAAACCAAGGAATGAAAGTGCAGACTCTATGAGAATCGCACTAGCAACGCCAAATATTGCAGAAACGAATACAGGACCCATAGCATTTGGAAGTATGTGTTTGAGGATTATCACTGGATCAGAAACACCCAATGCCTTTGCTGACATGACAAACTCCCTCTCCTTGAGTGATAAAAATTCTGCCCTCACAAGCCTTGCAACATCCATCCAGCCCGTGAGTCCAATAACGAGCATTATTATCCATATACTCTGACCCATAATTACTACAATAGCAAGTATAAGGAATATAGTAGGAAATGTGAGCATAATATCAACGAACCTCATAATAAATGCATCGATCTTTCCTCCGTAATAACCTGCTATCGCACCAATAAATGTGCCTATCACAATGGCAACACCCACTGCAATAAAACCAACAGACAACGATACCCTGCTGCCATAAACCATCCTCGAAAACACATCCCTTCCAAGTTCATCTGTTCCAAAAATATGCTTTCTGTTAGGAGGTGAAAGCACATTATCTACATCTATATCGGTTATTGAATAAGGAGCGATATATGGTGCGAATATCCCAACAAGCCATAATGCAATAACTATAAATGAAGCGACCATACCAGTTATGTTTCTATAAAACTCCCTCATCTATGCCTTCCTAACCTTACCCTTGGATCAACGATAGCATACGATATATCTGCAATAAGATTTCCAAGAAGAGTTAATATACTTATGATAACGAGAATGCCCATAACAACAGGATAATCCCTGGACATGGCAGAAGAAAAATAAAGCTGTCCCATTCCAGGTATGGCAAATATACTCTCGAATATCACACTTCCACCTATAAGGCCAGGTATAGAAAGCCCGAGTATAGTCACAATGGGCATAAGAGCGTTTCTCAGAGCATGTCTTAAGAGAACCTCTTTCTTTGTTAAACCCTTTGCCATTGCTGTTCTTATGTAATCCTGTCTCAAAGCCTCAAGCATGCTTGTTCTTGTGTATCTCGAAAGTCCTGCAACTCCACCGACTGCTGCCACGCATACAGGAAGTACAAGATGTCTCATTACATCGAATGTCTTCTCAATAAATGTCATGCCTTCTGTCTCTATACTCTGTATCCCTGAAATGGGTAACCAGCCAAGTTCCACCCCAAAAAGTATCATCAATAAAAGGGCAAGCCAGAAGTGGGGCATCGAAAATCCTGTAAAGACAAATAAAGTTGCGATCCTGTCAAAGAGAGAATTCCTCTTCCATGCAGATATTACACCTACTGGAATGGCGACTATAAGGATCAAAAAGAGAGATAAAAGATTTATAGATAATGTAATTGGTATTCTTTCCATGATCTTGTCTATAACAGGTCTCTGATCAACAAAGGATTCTCCAAAGTCAAATCTTACTATCCTCATGAGCCAGTTTATATACTGGATATGGAGTGGTTTATCGAGACCGTATATCTTCTTAAGATTCTCCCGCGCCTCAAGAGATGCCTTGATATTCAACTCTGTTTGGGATTCCACAGGACCTCCAGGAGCAAGATGCATCACGGTGAATGTTATGAGAGTGATACCGAAAAGAATTGGCATCATAAAAAGTACTCTCCTGAGAAAATAGCGTAACATCTGAATACTTAGAGACTAGATAAAGAAAGTCTCTTTACGCTATTAATTATAGACCTGAAGATATACCTTCCATCGGTATTACCAAGGATCTCCTCACAGCATCTTTCAGGATGGGGCATCATACCCAGGATATTTCCCTCCTTATTTATAATACCTGCAATATTCTCGACTGAACCATTTGGATTTGACTCTTCATTTATGATTCCTTCCTTTGTGGAATATCTGAATACTATCTGATTATTATCCATTAGACTCTTTAAAACTTCAGGTGAAGCATAATAATTACCCTCACCGTGAGCAATAGAAATCCTGAGAACCTGACCAACTCTCAGTTCTCCTGAAAAGATTGTTTTATTATTCTCTGTGCGAATATAGACATCCCTGCAGATAAATCTTAATGTCTTATTTCTCAGCATCGCTCCTGGAAGGAGTCCTGCCTCAAGAAGGATCTGGAATCCATTACATATACCTATCACGATCCCTCCATTCCAGGCAAACCTCTCAACAGCCCTCATAACAGGAGAGAATCTCGCTATTGCACCTGTTCTTAAATAATCTCCATAAGAAAAGCCACCTGGAAGCACAATAACCTTTATGTGAGAATCTATCCTCTCCTCCTTATGCCAGACAAACTGAACATCTTGATTAAAGACATGTTTGAGTACATGATAACAATCGTGGTCACAATTACTTCCAGGAAACACAACAACACCAAACATGTTATTCAAATCTCCTGATTTTTTGCCACAGACCTGTGACCTGACTCACAAAGATACTATTCAACCTATTACCTTTCCTTCTTTCATAATACAGACATCTGTTACCTTCTCGCCATCCTTTTCGATCTCAAAATGGTAATCTTCAATCACAATATTGGCAAGGAGTTTCTCACACATATCCCTTAATTGCCTCTGTGCATCCTCAAGATCTGTGTCATCCATCTCTATATCTATAACCTTGCCAACCCTTACATCCCTGATCTTGTCGAAACCAAGGTGCCTTAGACCTGACTGCACAGCCTTTCCCTGTGGATCGAGGACTCCCTTTTTAAGTGTCACGAAAACCCTTGCCTTCATTTACACCTCTATTCTTAATGGTAGGCGATGCTGGGATCGAACCAGCGACCTCTTCCGTGTGAAGGAAGCGCTCTCCCTCTGAGCTAATCGCCCATTGTCTAATATTTTAATTTATTATGCTTAATACATTCAATTAGAGTTTAAGGTATGTTGTCATTGCGTCAACCCCAAAGGCTACCTTTTCTATGCTTGATTAATCCCTCCTTAGGATGTAGCCCAAGATTAATTCCATTTCAATAGATCTTTGATGGGGCAATTCGGTATCTACTGACAGTAGATACCACAAATCTATTCCAACTTTTTCTGATTAAAAAATAAGAACATAGAGGCAAAGATTATAAGAATCAGTGTGGCTCCTGTGAAGGCAGTCTTGAATCCAAAATTTGCGATCAGAATTCCTGAGATAACAGGACCTGCTGTGTGGCCAATGTCCAATTATTGAGCCCAATACACCCATTGCAAAACCACGGCTATCCTGGCTGCTTAAATCCGCTATATATGCGGATGTTGCAGATGTTACTATTGAGATACTCAATCCGAATAATATGCTCAGTAAGAGTAAGGGAATGAATGTATTGAGAAAGGAGAAACTTCCGATGCATAATGCACTGATTATCACACCCCAAAATATCTGTGACTGTCTGCCATGCCTGTC
>FWPU01005962.1_pt1 | contig 25323 bp, 23 predicted proteins | sample 2228361 | NCBI WGS metagenome assembly FWPU01 (sample SAMEA103939777, study PRJEB20133) | metagenome | reverse complement strand
ATGTATCGCATCTGATAAGGAACTGTCTCAGTTTGAATGATATCGTCAGCCTCAAGGGCTCTGAATTGATTTCTTCTATCGTCAAGTAGAACGCTCGCAGATGGTTTAATCTCAATTTTATCTTTTCGCATATTTTCAATTGTAACTGCGAAAACCAAATATGGAATTCTTCCAAAATCATCTTCAAATGGGCTTGGGATATTTTGAGGCAAAATTGGATTACCAAAAGCGTCGTAATATACATATTCGTGCAAATTCAAGTATTCATTATACTTGGAAAGCAACTCCGCATTTTCGCCTTCGGCGTAGTTTATGTACTCATCTTTCAAAATTTTTTCAAACTCTTTTTTATCATATTGTTTGCCCGCAGATATTCCGCGTATTTCAGATGGGGTAAGAAGTTTGATGCTTATTTTAACGCTATCTTTTATCACAGTTGCGAGCGTTTCTTTAACAGCGTATCCAGTAGCAGGAGGTTTCGGTGACTCCTCGTAATTTTCGCTTAAAAAATACGCACAGCCGTAAAGCAAAGTTAAAACCAAAACGAACAAAAATTTAACTCTCACTTTAAATCGCCTCCATTAAAAAGTTTATTGTTGCATTACAACTTTTTCTTTATTCTTAGAGACGATCCCACCGGGCTGACTCATTGCAAATATGAGTATATTTAATCCCATTTGTAATTGTCTTGAGTTATCAATCGGTGGTGTTGCGTATGGCCAATCGCCCCAAGCCTGCGTATAACCTCTATTTGATAAAACAACCGCCAATCGACCACCAAGCCATATACCTTCAAGATAGTTATAAATCTCTCTTGCTGGTCTCCTTGTATCAACCCTAGCGAGGTCATCTCCAGCTGGGGGTCCATCAAAATCCTTCCACACATGATAGATAGGATGATTATTGGGTATCCTCCCCCACACCGCATCATAACCAAGAGCATCTTTGATCAATTGTTTAACAGACCTTGTGAATGGCCCATAAGCGGATGCTAAACCATCATCGATTAACAAAAATCCACCTGAACGTAAATACTTTGTAAGATTTTCAACTTCATTTTTAGTATAAATCACCTCACCATCATATCCCATCATTATAAGAATTGGGACATCCATAATATTTTTTGAATCAAGTCGTATTGAACCCATAAGATTTAATTGAAGACCCGGTAAAATTTCCATCGTGTATCTTTGAAGATTCTGTAACGCTGCTGGTCTATAGTTCCACATCGGTTCACCATTTGGAGCAGATTTGCTACTTCTATATTCGACTTGATAAACATTCAAAAAGCCCCTCCAATCTTCCTTACTTCTTCCTCGTTCAAGCCATCCTTCAAATCTATCCATGAAATTTGTATAACTTATCAATTCTTCCTGCAAACTTTTAATCGTCCTTCCGGCATGTCGCGTGTCTGTTATATCATAATTTAAACTTGGTCCTGTAAGAATTGCAGGAGGTGAATATGTTCTCTCTATATACTCGCCGGGTCTTGCAAGCGATGCAAGTGAAGTTCCGCCATGAACAGCCGCTGTGGTCATAGAGCGAGCGGACGTTCGAGGCTTTTGAGGGGCGGTGAATCTCTGAAGAACCCGCTCAACGACAGTTGGCATTTTTCTAAATTCGATATTTTTTGTTAAACGAGGTGGGCGCTGGATAAATTTAACAGTTGTCGGGGGACGCTTGACCTCGCGCTTTTCGGGCATCTTGATATTTAATAAAACTGGCAAACTATGAAGCAAAAACGCTACCAACAAAAACTTTAATAATGCTTTTCGATTCGCATATATAAACTGCGCTATCTTATCGCCTAATTCAACACCAGGTATTTTATATTTCCTCTCATTCATCGTGGCTTAGCTATTTTACTTGAACTTCCTCTTCTTCTTTTTCCGTTGCGATGGCAAGTTGATCAATTCCACATAATTTCGCAACATCCATAACTTTAACAACTATTCCATGCAAAGTTTTCTTATCCGCTTTTATTATCAAAACCTTACTGCCAAAAATTTCTTTATCTTTAAGCATTTCCTCCTGCAAATTATCAAAAGTAACGCGCCTTCCATTCAAATCCATTTCACCGCTCGAAGATATCACTATTGTCAAATCCTTTTCTGGCGGAGCATCCGATGACGCTGCGGTTGGTAGATCTACTTTTAACCCACTTTGGACAGCAAAAACAGTTGTGACCATGAAAAATATCAAAAGCTGAAAAACACAGTCGATCATTGGGGTTAAGTTAATATCAACGGAATAATTGTTTTTTTCATTCCTCTTTCTTTTCATAGACTTGATAGCGTTTTTATTTCTCCTTTAAACTTTTTAGAATCTCTTCCTCAATCATTTTTGCTTCCTCGTCTGAGATATTTAGTTCAATTCTTTTACGTCTCAGATATTCGCTTCCTTCTTCAGTTAGATTTCCATTTCTAAATATACTTGCAACGATCGCCTTATAAGATTCGAGTCTACCATGTTCATTGAGCAACATATTTACGAAATGATTTTCAAACGGTTCAAGGCGTTTTGCTATTTTTTCCGCTCTTCTTCTCAAAAAGCTATAACCAAGGACTGACGGAATCGCAACGATCAAACCTGCAGCGGTTGTCAAAAGAGCCACCGAAATACCACGTGCTACAACTGCGGGATCGCCACGCCCACCTTTTGCAAGTTCGTCAAAAGACATTATCATTCCAACAATCGTTCCCAAAAGTCCAAGCAAAGTCGCCACGCTTGCAATAGTCGCAACTATCGGTAAAAACTCCTCAAGATATTCCGATGTTGAATCAACCGCGGTATCCATTAATTCCTGGCGCATATCATTAATAGGGCGATTTTCCTGAAGCAAAAACTCATACCTTTTCAAAACGGACAAGAAAACAAATGGAAGAACACCTTTTTTAGTCTCATAATACTTAACAATCGGTTCGATTTTTTTGTTTTCCTTCAAAATATCCTCTACCTCTTCAAGCTCCCCTGCTATCTTCCTGTCGTTTGGAATTGTCAAATATCTGTAAATTCTCTCGATAATTATCCCCAAAGAAATCACAGAAAATATAAACAGCGGGACCATTATATAAGGTCCACCCTTGATGATTATATTGACAAGCCAATTATCCCAAAGCAAAGACCACCACGATTTTTGCTGAATCAAAAGTAGCATAGATTCACCGTCTAAAATTTATTTTTCAAAAATTAAAGTTACTTTTAATCCAATCCAAATGTTCTCGCGCAAATAAAACCGCAGAGCGCGCATTGTCATCATTTGAATTTTCATAATCGCGTATTATATCCTCATACATCTTCGCTGCCATCCTCCAATCACCAAGTTGCTCGTACGCTGCCGCTATATTCACACGGCAACCCACAACTATATCTGAGTCAGGATATTTCTGCCATATCTTCGTCAACTCATCAATCGCCTTACGGTAATCTTTATTATCAAAATATCTCATTGCCTCTTGATATTCCGCGTAAACATTTATCAATTTTAAATCGCGAATCAACCGATTAGCTTCATTAACTTTTTCATGATTTGGATAACTTGCGACGAATTCTTCATACGCCTGCTGAGCTTTAGCATAATCTTTTGCATTGTAATAATAATCCCCGATCGTGAAAAGAGCTATAGGAGCATGTTCGCTTTTCGGATAACGTTTAACTAATTGCTTAAAAACATCGATCATCTGTTCTGGCTTTTGAAGTTCATAATAGCACCATCCTTCGCTGTAAAAAGCTATAGAAGCAAGTTCGCTACTTGGGAAAAGTCTATATACATTTCTATACTCACGAATTGCATCTTCGTATTTCCCAAAATTGTAAAACGATTCAGCAATGTTGAAATAAGCTTCCGCAGTGAGCTCATCTCTTGGAAATTCACGAACAAATCTTCTAAATAAATTTGCTGACCTATCCCAATAGCCAAGCCTAAAATGTGAATAAGCAAGGAAAAATAGGGCGTTTTTATAATTTTCGCCATCTGGATAAACTTTCAAAAATCTATCAAAAATTTCGATCGCATTTTCATATTCACCCCTATCGTAATAAACAGCTCCAACAGAAAAGAACACATCCTGAATAAATTTTGAACTTGGATATTTCTCCCCAGACTTTGAAAGAACGCTCAACGCTTTGTCAAATTCCCCAAGTTCTCTATGCGAATTTGCAATCACATAAACAGCCCGAGAAACCATATCCTCATCTGAAATATCGCTCTGAAAAACATCGCTCGCAAACTTAAGCGCGTTTTTATAATCCTTCGCCTCAAAATATGCTTCAGCCAATACAGCAGTATACCGAACTTTTTCCTTTGGCTCGGGTGTTTCACCAATTAACTTTGATATAAGATTTATGCCCTTTTCGATTTGTCCAACTTTAACATAAGACAAAGCGAGTTTTTCATTGACTTGTGATACGAGATTAGGTAAAACTTCAACAAATTTTTTGTTTGAAATGCATAATTTAAAATCCTTTATCGCGCCATCATACCGCTGAATTTGATAATAGAGTGAACCCCTCGCATAATGTGACTGTAATTTTAAAATCTGATTCGCTTTGGGGTCATCTATAACAAGTCCAAGTTCATCAATAGCCTCTTTATATTTCCCTTGTCCAATGTAAATATCCGCAAGTGAAAAATGAACCTCGGGGATAAAGTAAACGCTATCTTTCATCGACTCAGCAACTTTCAATATATTTCTAATGAACTTTTCTCCTTCATCAAACTTATTTTGAACGTTAAACGATTTTGAAACTTTGATAAAAGCAGGAAGATAAAAGTTTGAGCCAGGGGTGATTTTTTCAAAAACATTTAACAAACTATCATATTTCTGTGTATCAAAGTAAACAAGCAGGATGTAATAATAAACTTCATCTTTATTCACCCCCGCTATATTCTCCGCGAGGATGGAATTCAATTCATTCAGAGCTTCATCATATCGCTTCGCTTCATAATAAGTTCGCCCAAGTTGAATGCGCGCATGAGTATATTGAGGTGAATCCTTATAATTTTTCTTTATCTCAACAAAAGAGGTTTCCGCTTTCAAATATTCAGAAATCGCAAGATGTGAAATTCCTTTAAAGAAGAGCATATCAGTGATATAAGGGGAACCCGGGAACTTAACCAAAAATGAATCACACTCCGAGATCGTCTCCTTATACTTCTTTGCATTATAAAGGCAGATGACTTTCGAATAAATAGCATCTTCAATTGGAAAATCAATAAAAAGAGCAACCTCTCCATAAGCCTTTATGTAAAAATCATACTCATCCGCTGCTTTATCATACTTAAGCGAATCTTGATATGTCTTCGCAATTAGATATTGCATTTTCGCTTGCAGTTGTTTCCTATCGAAGTTTCTATCGATCGCCTCTCTATAAACAGCGATGCCTTCATCAAGTCCTTTTTTCTCAAGAACATATTGAGCCATTTTTATATAAGCTGTTTCGATCAAACTTGGCAAAAGTGAGTAAGTGGAAATCACATTTCTATATGATTTGATCGCTTCGTCAAAATTTACCATCATTTTATAACAATCCGCTATTCTCAAACTTGCTTTTGCAACTATCTCAAGTGGGGTTTCCTCAGCTTCTCTGGCGGTAACCGCCTCAAAAACTTTTCTTTCCCTCACCGCCTTTAACTCAATTTTCTCAAATTCTTCTTTCTTAAAAGACTCTGGCTTGAACCTATCGACCACATCCCTAAACCAGACCAGAGCGACATCATAATTTCCTTTTTCAAAATAATTTTGTGCAATTTGGTAAATTGAGTGTGGGACGAGATTATCCTTAGGATATTTTTCAACGAGTTTTTTGAAATAAACAATGGAACTATCAAGCATTTTCAACTCCTTAAATGCCCAACCAATGGTATAGTAAGATTTGGGAACTCTTTCATCATTCGGAAATCTATCTATTAACTCTTTCGCTTCTTTTATCACTTCATCGAATTTACCCGTCTCGTAATAGATATCAACAATTTGATATTGTGCAAGCGCTGAAAGCCATGGTGAATCAAATCGTCTATCCACAACGATCTTAAAGTTTTCAATCGCTTCATCGATCTTCTTAAGTTTTTTTAAAGCGTTCCCTTTTTGATAATACGCTGCTGTCTTAACACCGACTATCAAATCCCCGCCGAAAAGTTCAACTCTTACGCTGTCTTCATTTAAAAGTTTGCTCTTCGTATTTATGATGAAGTCATACTGCTTTATTGCTTTCTTGAAATCTCCTGAAGCATAAAAATTCTGACCCGCGATGAAAGCCTTTTGAAGTTCAAGCGGAGTTGGAACGAAATTTGCAATTATTGATGCGGTTAATGTAACTATTATTATGATCTTCCACATCCTTATATCACCTCTTAAAAATTAAAATCCTGCTATGACCGTGAAAAATATTGCTAATTCGTCTCTGCTAAATCTTTCCTCTCCCGGTTTTATAAATTTTCTTTTCGTGAATTTATATCCGAAATCAACAACGATCGAATAACCTTTATACGAACTTTGATTCGTAAGTGAAAATGCAATTGTTCCTCTATTTTCGCTACCTGTTCCATCTTTTAAATTTCTAATTCTATAAGCAAGAGCGTCCGGCAAACCAATTATTGTAAGCCCTTGAAGTCCAAAGTTAAAAACAGATCTATCGGTTAATTTGTATCCAATTCTGAATATCGGTATTGTTTCTTGAGTATGCTGATTTACCAATGTCATTTTTCTTAATTCCCCGTCTACATCTACATAGCCAAGTTTCGTTTCTTTAACGGTTCTGATTTTAAATTGAGGTTTCAACTCAAGCCTTCCATTAAAAAACTTAATTGTATAGTCAATTTTATGAACAAGTCCCCAAAGAGTTATTCTTCCCTCGAGCTGGTCACCAGTATATTTTGCCTCTGGGAGCAACGCTTTTGATAGGTCGCCGAGCGGACGCTGAAAGTTTAGCTCAAAGCGAGCCCTGTTCTCAATGTTGAGATTCGGTATCTGCGTGTATCTTGCCTCGAGATAAAGATTATGAACAAAGCTGTTTCTGTAATTCATCGGATCTTCCGTAAAAACTGGATATGGGCTCGTTACAGTGATCACCCCTTTATATTGGTAAACTGGGTTCGGTATATTATCCTGAACCCTTTTTGCAACATAGTACAGCAAAATCGAACCAAGACGCGGATTCAATGAAGTGTAAAATGTCTTAACGTAATTAACTTTATTTATTCCACCCCTTGCGAAAGCATTCTCATTTATAAACCCAACTTGAACTAACCAGTTGCGCATTAAACTAATTTTTGCGAAAGCATGATAACCGTTTATGTCTGGCTCATATGGATAATCTGGATAGATGTCATTTTCCTGTTCATCAATAACTCTGTTGTTGTTCCAGTCATCTCCATAGTCAAAAATAGGAGGATCGCTGTAATACGTAAGGAAATCTTCTTGATAATCTGGAATCCCATTTGCATTTTGATCATCATCAGGAATACCATCGCTATTTCTGTCCTTGCCCGGGAATATCCCGGAATCTGGTCTTCTTATAATACCCGTTAAACCGATCAATTCATTCGCATTTTGCCTATAGCCAAGTAAAAATGGATCAGGCGTGGGATTTAAAACATCACTGTTTTGAAAAGTTGGATGTGGAGTTGCGTTGTAACAATAAAATCCATCTTCCCATCTATCTCTGTCATCGTTATCATCAACAAGTGAAAAATAAGCTCCGCCCGGTGCATAGGTTATATCGCTTGAGACATCATAAGCTGTTACACCATAAACATCCGGGGCAAGATAAGAATATCCCGAACCAGTCCATTGCATATAATAGCCATTCTCAAGAGAATAGACATTTAGCGCAGTTGTATAAGTCGGCTCAATCCTATATCTTTCAAATCCAAATGTTAAACGTCCTACTTTCTTCGATGCCTTTATATAAAAAGCACTTCCAACCTGCGTAAACCAAGGACCTCTGCCAACTGGATATTTTGACCATTCCAAGCTCTGCGCAAATTCTCCTTCGACATTAAACCCTTTCCAATTTAACTTAAAATTCAAACTGTAAACGCTCATTCCGGTTGTTAAGGCATAATTAAATCTCACAACCTGTTTATTCGAAGCATCTTTAACATTCCCTTCCGCTCTCTTTATAACCCTAAAAAATGTCGGCGTTCCAACCGCTATTGAATCATAATGTGGAATAAATCTTGCTCCAGTTGGCTGTTCCCAATCGTCAAGGCGATTAACGAAATCATGCGCCGCCTCAATTTTAAAATCGTTTGCTACGATAATTTCAAATTCAACTGATTCAACTTTAGGTGGGATTATATATGCAAATGTAATATTCCCATCGCTTGGTATCTGTTCCGGATAAATAGGCAAAGCAGACATCATAGATCTAAACTTATATCCGGGTCCACCCTGAATTGGCGTGTAAGCTGTATAGCTAAGTGTATCAGCCCCAGCAACCCAGAGCGTTCTGTCGATTTTGAAGTTTCTGAAGACATAATATTGAAGTGATGCCCCAAGAACTGTCTCATCGGGTGTTGGAGTTCGACCATTTATATTTTTAGTTTTAACTACTTTGCCATTTATCTTTACAACAGGTTCAGCATAAATTATCGAGCCCGAACCATCATTTGGCGAATCATCGCTTATCCTCACAAAAATTATCCTTGGAACCCCGTTTGGAGGAACGCCCTTAAAAGGGACATCACGAGTATTTACATCCATCCTTCTTGTATGTTGATTAACATAAGTTGCTCCAACAGTCAAAACATCACCGATATCGGTTTCAAAATGCCCACCAAAAAGATACTGTGCCCAATTGCGAATCCTTTGAATTCCATCTATTAAAAGCGGTGTATCAAATCTAAATCTTACTGGGTCGCTAACTCTTGACATCAAAACCGTTCCCCTATGTTTCGTCGTCGCACCATCCCACCTAATCCCGTTAAATCTCGCTTTATCAAATGTAAGAGACGTAAACTTCGTCCTAATGGCATCGCCAATAATTAATCTCGTTTGAAAGTCGCCGTAATTATCGCTTGCTATAACCAAGTTCTGAAAGTATTGATAGTAAAACCTTGATTTCGTCAAACTGCTAAACCCGCCAAGTTCTTGCCCTGTGTATTGCCTTTGATTTTCGAGCAACTCCAAGATCAAACTTCCGTCGATTAGAAAGTTTCCAAAATTATCGTAAAATCTTTTTCTTAAGAAAGATATACTGTAATTCTCATAGTTTCTCCCCGAATAATTCAAATAACTTTCCCTATCCCTTGCTATAAACTGCGGATAAACTTCTTCAATTGAAAGCACCAACAAAGACAAAATAAAAAAGATCTTTTTGAACATCATGTTTTTGCAAATATTTTTTTATAAATTAAACTCGATGCTAAACTTATGACTCCCTCCCGCATCAGCAATTTCAAAATCATACACATAAACATAGTCGATTTTAAATTTCCAATACCTTAAACCAAAGCCAGGGTTAATGCTATTTTGCCTGCCACCTTTAACATTCATTCCGCCAGAGGTTCTCAAAAAGAATTCAAAATCGCTTTTCAAAAATTCAGCAGAAAATGCAAGTATTTCAAATCCAGCATCGATTTTCAGGTCATCACTAGATTTTAGCACCCCAACACCAACCAAATAATGAAAAGAATTTGAAACATAAACCAATCCACCTGCAATTTCCATCGGTAGTTTTGCATCGCTTGACTTATTTACTGCAATACTTGGTCGCGTTATGTTTCTCAGTGAAAAACCGAATCTTAAATCAGAACCGTTTACAAAATTTCTCCAATTAAAAATCAAACCAGCATCAAAAGTAAAATTAAAATACGAATATGCAGATTCGCCCACGGGAGCAACCGACGACCATCTTAAAAATTTAATGCTTCCGCCAAGCGATAAACCTTTGATATACTTAAACTCTCTTGCAACCGAAAATATAAACTGATTTTCATTCCACATCCCCGTTTTGAAAAATGAAGCACCGAATCCAAAATCAAAAATAGAAAAGAACGGCAACACAGCTCCAAGCGTTAAATAGCTTAGATTATCATCCTGGACAAAGGGATATAATCTTGAATAAGTTGAAGCAAAACTTATTCTATTTAATTGCCCAATTCCCGCTGGATTGTAAAAAACAGCATACGGGTTATCAGAAATAGCGATATACGCTAACCCAAGCGAAATCGCCCTCGCCCCATTACCCAGATCTTTAAATGCACCACCAACAGAAAGTTCAACCAAAACCAAGAATAAAACTATGCGAAAGACAAGTTTCCGCATGATTCTAAACTTGTTAATTTTCAATAAACCACGGTTATTGTTTTAAAAACAGATTCAATACCGCTATCCGCATTTATTGCTATCCTCAAAAGGTAAACCCCAGGTCTGACAACTTTGCCAGAATCATCCCTTCCATCCCAAGCGAAAGAACTCGAAGAAATATAAGCAAAAGCTTTGCTTGGTCCATCATAAATTGTTTTAATAAGTTTGCCAGTCAAGTCGAAGACCTGAACTTCCAATGTTCTCTCGACAGCCAAATTCGCAAGAAAGAAACTTATTTGAACTTTGTCATTTAATCCATCACCATTTGGCGAAAAAGGATTTGGATTTAGCTGTAAATCGACTATTAATTTTTCAGGGACATCTGTTGTATAAACAGTCCAACTATTTGAGCTTCCTCTAGATTTCGCTTCAACGAATTGCGGATTATTTGGGGTAAATTTACTTATTGCAACTGATGGAAATTCGTTTACATCAAGATAAAGCGTTAAACTTAATTTAACAGTTAACCTTGAGCTTGCTCTGATCGGTTGTGGAAATGCTATTTTAACATATTCAGGGGTTGAAACAACAGAATAAGGAATTTGCCCACCGTTTAAAGTTACCGCTTCAACCTTTGCGGGTGACGGAGTGAATATAAGCAATGTATCCATACCAAGAGAATTCTCGTCCATCTCCAAATCAAAATTGCACGATATGTCAACTTTTTTAAGTATTGGGGCAACTTGTGGTTCGACCTCAATTGAGATGTTTTTTGCAACAAGTTCTTTATTGTAAAAAATCGAAAGTTTTCTTAAAACAGGTGTCTCGGTGCTCGCAGTTGATAAATTCGCCATAAATTGAACATATCTTTTGGGCTCGGGAACCTTTAAAATGTCAACCCGTGTAATTTCATCGGACCATTGACTCCATGTGTTATCAATTGTACTTGATGACCCAGTTCTAAATCTAAACCCAATGTTTGTCCCCTCTGGCAATTCAGCATCCCATTCAACCCAGCCCCAATTAACAGGTTTACCTGCATCTATCACTTTTGAAACATAACTTCCTGAAGATAGATAACCAACCCCATAAACCTCGATCTCGGAAATAACCGTTGAACTGAATTTATCCACCACATCAAAACTCACCTTAACAAATCTTGCAAGTATTGGATCAAAAACATCGAGCGTTTTTACATCCAAGTTATCCGTTTTCTGTAATATTCTCGTTAATTGAAGTGAATCAGTTCCAGCATAAATTGTATATGCTCTCGGCCTTAAAGGCGTGTTCCCACCAAAAGTTACAATTACTACTTTATTTATTCTTCTTATTGCCATCAAATCGATCAAGATATACGTTCCCTCTCCCCCAGGTCTTATCTCACAAAAAGTTTTAACATCACCATCGATAACTTTCATTGGATTCCCTCTTATAGTATCGATATCACCTGTACCGGTTCTTGGAGCACCAGTTCCATAATAAGTTATCGTTGCCTTCCTTTTCTTTGCAAGATTTTCATCCTCACTTGTTTTTAAAAGCACATACCCCAATGAATGTTCAACATTTACCCCCTGGCTTGATGTGCTATCAAAGTATTGAACGAAATTTGAAATTATGATCGAATCTGGATTTACTTGAGATTGAGCAGTAAGTGGGGCAAGGACGATAAGAACGAGCAAAAACTTTACTTGTCTCATATCTTGAAATAAGCGTGTTTTATTTTCGGTTTTTAATTTATCAAATTCCTAACGACAAATCAAGGAATTTAATTCAAAATTTTGCCCCCGATAAAAATTGCCCTGAATTTGGACAATGAAAATCCAAATAGGGACAAGCAACATTAACGCAAACGCCTCACTGCATCTATCAAATTTTTCGAATATACGATATACCACAAATTTTCTTCCGTCAAATACTCGTTGATATCAAAAACAACAGGATGATAAACTTTCCGAAATTTCATATAATAAATTTCCTTCCCCTGGCTTCTCCATTTTTGCTCGTATTTCGTCGGATAATAACCAGGGTTTTCGGTTGTAAAACCTGATGGATATTCGCTCTTAAAAGCGCCCAAATCGAGCATAGATTCTATGACGAAGTCCCTGAACTCGAGATGGTCTGTAACGACAGAAACAAATCCATCATCTTTGAGTTTTTTTGCAAGAAGACGATTAAAGTTCAACTTGAGCAATCTCCTCTTTTTATGTCTCTTTTTAAACCATGGATCTGGAAAATTAAAATATATTCCATCAAAAGCTTTATCCTCAAACAAAATCAATAACAGTAATTTTGCGTCGCCAACGAACAACCTCACATTTTCTAATCCGGCTTTTCTCAATTTTTTGTCAGCCTTCTTAGCGAAAAAATTTACAAGTTCGATCCCGACAAAATTTTTATCTCGATTATCACTTGCAGATTGAACAAGAAAAATTCCATTCCCAAAACCAATTTCAAGTTCGAGTTGTGAATTTCTCCCGAACAGTGAATTCAAATTCAAAGGATAACTTAAATCCCTCCAGTTCACAATAAACGAGGTCATCTTTCAAGCATCTAATTTAATTTTGTTTCAATTCCATATTCAAAAACAAGTTTTGTCCCAAGTAAAGCGGTTCTATAAATAAATAGCAAACCCAATAAATACAAAGAAAACAATATCAAAACCAACATCCTTGTTGCCCCTCCTCGTTTTAAAACAATGTAAAGTTTTAACATGAAAACCAAGGCTAATAAAAGAAGGGAAAAGTTCGCACTTGATCGATGTTGGTCTAAAATCCCCCCTGCCTTATCATCTAAATTTAAAGTTTGTGCTTCAATGTTTCCGGTTTGAACAGCTAAAATGGCGGATAAAATCGCAAATATCAAGATCAAAAACGATGAATTTTTAAAACTCTCCCTTTTAAAAAGTTCGATAATCTCAAGCGCAAATGCAAGGGTAAAAAGAGCAATTGGGAAGTGAACAAGCAACGGATGCAAATTCATATTGTAAATCAGAACTTTGTTTTCATCATCCGGGCGGCCACATCATAATTCTTCCCCCTAAAAGATGAAGATGCGTATGGTATATACTTTGCCCCGCTTCACGATTGCAGTTGAAAACAAGTCTAAACCCGCGGTTGTGGATATTAAATTCCTTTGCGATTTCATTCGCAACCAAGATCAATCTTCCCGTAAGTTCAGCGTCCTCGGGTTTAAGATCAAGCAAAGTCGCATAATGTTTTCTCGGGACAACGAGTATGTGAACCGGGGCTTGCGGGTTAATGTCTTTAAACGCAACTATTTCATCATCTTGATAGACGAAATCTGCAGGCATTTTTCCAGCTATGATTTCGCAGAAAACGCATTCTTTCATTTTTTGTCGTGCTTTGATTTTTTAAATAATTTTGTATGTGATGTATTTGCGCGCGGAAATCCAACTCCCAACCAAACCAAGAAAACAACCAAGAAAAATCAACGCTGGATAAAATATAATCGGCATCTCAACAGCGCTCAAAAAATCATCCGGCAACTGTGGAATTATAATCTCCACGCTGATATAAATTATCAAGGCTGAGCATAAACCACCAATTAATCCTTGCAAAAAACCCTGGATTAAAAACGGCATCATTATAAATCCACGCGTTGCTCCGACAAGTTGCATTGTCCTTATAAGCCTTCGCTTTGCATAGATGGTTAATCGTATTGTATTTATTATCAAAAAGATCGAAATTAAACTTAGCAAAATGCCCCCGAAAAGAAATGCGCGGGTTAAGAGCCTAAATCTTCTTTCAATTATTTCAAGTAAAGATTTCCTGTATTTGATATCTTCAAATTCTTGAATCATTCTCAACTTTCCAACGACGCTTCTAACCCCACGAGAACTCCTGAATTCTTCTTTAAGTTTAATCTTAAAAGACGCAGGAAGCGGATTGAAATCAAGAACGCTGAAGATATTTTCTCCAAACTCCTTTTCAAAAATCTTCGCCGCTTCCTCTTTTGAAATGTATATCACCTCTTCAACCTCACTCATCGACTTAATCACCTTTCTCAATGAATCTATTCGAGTTTGGGAGATGCCATCCCTTATGAAAACTTCAATTTCTATTTTTTCCTTTATCGACTTGACCAACCTGTTGAAGTTATAGCCCGCGGTAACAAAAACTCCAATTGAAAACAAGGATATAAAAAGCGCAAAAATAGAAGCAAAAGAAGACAACCTTGATTTTTTAAATCCAGACATCGCCTCTTTCATTGCATATCTAAATTTCATTCAATTTCCCTCCCTTTTTCATAGGTTCCAAGAAATTTATAATATTGCGTAATTTTCCTTAACTCTTTTATCGCTTCACTACAAATTTCATCTTCAACGCTTCCTTCAAAATCAAGATAAAACATATAATGCCAAGGTTGACCAATTATTGGTCTTGATTCAATTTTTAAAAGATTTATCCGCCTGCGTGCGAATACGCCAAGAGCCGTGAAAAGGACCCCGGGAACATTTTTTGTGTTAAAAATTATCGATGTCTTTGGATTTTTTCGAGCGAGTATCCTTTCCCTTGATAAAATTAAAAACCTCGTAAAATTTTTCTGGTGATTTTCTATCCCGGATTTCAAAATCTTAAGCCCGTAATATCTGCTTGCTTGTTTTCCAGCAATCGCTGCAGCATCAAGAATTTTATTCTCCTTGATCATCTTAGCTGAACCAGCGGTATCATAAACCGGGATTATCTCAACATTTTTCAACTCCCTCAAAAAATTTTCGCACTGCGCAAGTGCCTGTGGATGAGAGTAAATTTTTCTAACATCGCTAAGTTTAACACCATAGTTTGCAAGCAGATAATGCTTTATCCTTAATTTCACTTCACCGACAATATAAACATTGTATTTCTGAAGCAAATCGTAATTTTGATGTATACTACCATAGAGAGAATTCTCGATCGGAATTACGCCAAAATCAACATTTCCTTTTTTAACACTCTTAAAAACTTCCTCAAAAGTCCAAAGCGGAACGGGCTTCATCTTATCTCCGAAGAAAACCAAACCCGCTTGTTCGCTAAAAGCGCCTCTTTCTCCTTGGAATGCGACGGTCACTTTCAATTTAGAACTCCCTCCGTTAATAGTTTGATTCATCTCGCCAAAAGACGATCAACCAAGGTTCTTCCAGGCCTCGACGTTGCAAAATGAAATTTGCTCTGCCGTCAATCCTCACGATATCCGCTGGATTAAATGTTATAGTCAGGTTAAAACTTCTCACAACATTTCTATAAAGCGAATCCCCAGAGTCGACAATTATATTATTCCAAATCAAATCGAGATTTTGAGTGTTTCTGAAAAGTCCATAAGTTGCCTTCATCTCATCAACCTTGCCCCATGAAATATCTTGCCCCTTGTCATAATCGCGATAGACGAAAACGAAATTTTCATCAAGTAATCTGCTGTAAACAGCTGTATCTTTAAAGACATAAGCATATCTAAAATTTTGAAAAACACCTTCAATAGTTCTTTGATCCTTAAGCAACTCAAGTTCTTCCGCGCTTCTATCAAGCCCAGGCGCAAATGGATTAACGCACGAAAGAATAAAAATTGACGCTGTCAAATAAAGAAAACGCATAACCTTAATAAGTAAATTTTGCTTTTAACTCGCTCCAGCTGAATTCATCCTGAATCTTTATATCGATCCATTTATAAATCACCCAATTACCGTTCCTATCGGGAGCAAGGTAAAATTGAAGATTTCCTTTAGCGCTCTGCGGAACGTCCTTTACAGTATGCTGAAAGCTAACGATATAAACAGCGGAATAAATAGCTGAATCAGCGCTGAAACTTTGAAAATTTCCGGATAAAAATAAATTAGAACTTCCGTTCGATGGAATGTTTGATTTCAAATTATTAAAATAATTTCTCTCGTCCCTCAAATTCCAGTTTCTAAATATCTCCGGATACTGTATTTGTGCCTCCTGAGTCGGGATAAAGACAAAGGTCCTGTCAGAAAAATTCGGATCAACAAAGCAACGGATGTAATTTTCCGTATTTCTATCGGCAATTGCGTTGCGCAGGTTATCAAGTGTTATCTCTGGCGTGATCGGTTGTTTCCAATTTGGTTGAGTTGAGACCTCCGTTGGCAATTCAGGCTCGCGCGTTTTAAAAAGCTGACACGAAATAAATAAAAAACAAACCAAAAAAAAGTTTAAGGGTTTCATCATATATTATTTTTCAATCAAGACAGTTGATTTAAACTTTATATACTTCTCAAAATCTTCCCTAAACCTTTGAACGCCAAATTTTATCGGCCAAGCTGCAGCATCACCAAGGGCACAAATTGTGTTGCCTTCTATATTATTTGCAACATTTATCAAAAGATCAAGGTCTTCAGGTCTACCTCCACTTTTGACTATTTTATCAAGTATTTTGAACATCCAACCCGTTCCTTCTCTACAGGGTGTGCACTGCCCACAGGATTCATGCCAATAAAACTTCGCAATTCTCCATAAAACTTTCACCATATCTGTATCTTCATCCATAACAATTACACCCCCTGTTCCAATCATTGAGCCTGCATTTCTCAAACCGTCAAAGTCCATAGTCACCCCTTCAATCTGATCACCCCTTAAAGCTGGCGTTGAAGAACCACCCGGGATTACTGCTTTTATTTTTTTATTATTTCTCACACCGCCGGCGTATTTATAAATCAAATCAGTTAGAAGAACTCCCGTTGGTAGTTCATAAATTCCGGGCTTATTAACATGACCGCTCACACCAAAAAGAATTGTGCCGGGATGTTTCGGAGCGCCGATTTGTGCGTACCAATCCCCTCCTTTTTCAATTATCACTGGTACATTTGCGAGCGTCTCTACATTATTTATAGTCGTTGGATAACCCCAAAGCCCATATTGAGCGGGAAATGGGGGCTTAACCCTCGGATAACCACGTTTTCCCTCGATCGATTCCATCAACGCGGATTCCTCACCACAAATGTAAGCACCCGCTCCACGATGAATATAAATATCGACGCTAAAATTCGAGCCAATTATATTTTTCCCAATATAACCCTTTGAATAGGCTTCATCGATTGCGTTTTGAAGAATTTCCATCCACTTTACATATTCACCGCGAATATAAACATATATAGTTTGAGCACCAATTGCATACGCTGCGATCAAAGCACCTTCGATCAATTGATGTGGATTTTTTTCGATAATTTGTCTGTCTTTAAATGTTCCGGGTTCACCTTCATCTGCGTTTACAATCAGATATTTCGGACGTGAATCCTTTGGCATAAAACTCCATTTCAAACCTGTCGGGAATGCAGCGCCGCCTCTTCCCCTTAACCCCGACTTCTTCACCTCTTCTATCACTTCATCAGGTTTCATCCCAAGTGCTTTCCTCAAAGCAGAATATCCGCCGTTGGCTTCATAAACTTCTATTCTGTGCAAATCAGGTATGTCCTTGAGAATTAACTTTATCTCTTCCATTATTTCCTGTCCCGACTTAGTTGTTCAATTAGTTTTTCAAGTTTCGGCATATCTATATTTTCATAATAATCGTCGTTGACCTGGATTACCGGCGCTGTCCCACATGAGCCAAGGCATTCAACTTCTGTCAATGTAAACTTCATATCTGGCGTCGTTTGCCCAACTTTGATATTTAACTTTTTTTGAAGATACTCCAGCTTTTCATATGCACCGTTCAACATACAACTTATATTTGTGCAGACTTGAATATGATACTTCCCAACTGGCTTCTTGTTATACATAGTGTAAAATGTGACAACTCCATAAACATGGCTATACGGCAAACCAAGCAACTCAGCGACATATCGCATCACATCTTCCGAAATCCATCCAAATTGTCCCTGAGCAATCCACAATACAGGTAAAAGTGCTGACTGAGGTGTTGGATATCTTTTTTTGATCTCTTCAACTTTTTTCAAGTTCTCCTCTGTGAACATTTCAATAAAATTCGTTTTTTGTTTTTATTTATCAGCTTCTCCCATAACTGGGTCAATACTTCCAATTATAGCAACTAAATCAGCGATCATATATCCTTTCAAAAGTATGGGTAACGCTTGAATATTGGTAAAAGAAGGTGACCTTACCTTCAAACGCCATGGATAGCCAGTGCCGTCGCTGACGATGTAAAACCCAAGTTCTCCTTTCGGATTCTCAACCCCATGATAAACCTCCCCAACTGGTGGAGTTCCACCAAAATTAGTGAGTATAAAATCGTGAATTAATTCCTCCATCTTAGTGTAAACTTTTTCCTTCTTAGGTATTGTAGCCTTAGGTTCATCAGCTTTGAATGGACCGGGTGGCAATTTTTCAATACATTGTCTTACGATTTTAACACTTTCTTTCATCTCATCAAGGCGAACATAATATCTTGCAAGGCAATCCCCTTCTTCATATATCGGGATATCAAAATCAAGTTCATTGTAAACAAGGTACGGCTCGTCCTTTCTTAAATCACGCGGGATCCCAACCGCTCTTAAGTTTGGACCGCTCAAACCTATATCAATCGCTTGCTCCTTAGTTATAACACCAATTCCATCCGTTCTCTCGATGAAAATTCTATTTTTATTTAGCAATTTCTGCATCTTTTCAAGTTCGCCCGGAAAATTGTCTATAAAATTCTTTATCGCATGTATCGCTTCATCTGTTATATCTTGAGCTACGCCACCAATTCTCGCATAGCTTGTCGTAAACCTCACCCCCGTGACAAGATCAAATATGCTCAAGATTTTTTCCCTTTCCCTGAAACACCACATAAACACTGTTAAAGCCCCAACATCCATAGCAAAAGTTCCAAGCCAAACAAGATGTGAAGATATCCTGGAGAGTTCACTTAAAATGACCCTGATATATTGTGCCCTTTTCGGAGCTTCAATACCAAACAATTTTTCTACAGCAAGCATATAAGCAATATTATTAGCAGGTGGAGCAAGATAATCCATTCGGTCGGTATGAGGCAAAAACTCAAGAAAGGTCATATTTTCAGCAATCTTTTCCTTGCCTCGATGCAAATAACCAAGTTCAGGCACAGCTTCAACTATATATTCACCGTCAAGTTTCAAAACAAGTCTCAAAACCCCGTGCGTTGCTGGATGCTGAGGTCCAACATTTAATATCATCTCCGTGCCAAGGGGGTCCTCGTTAACTTTAACACCGATATTTCTTTTGCTTAATGAGTCAACTATTTTGTCAAATTTTTCACTCATTTTGAAACTTTCTTTGTTCTTCCTGCCCAGGCAATGGAATTGAACCGGGAATTCCTTGTAGTGGAAAATCTTTTCTTAATGGGTAATACTCAAAATCTTCCGGCATATAAATCCGTCTCAAATCAGGATGCCCAGAAAATTTTATCCCAAACATATCGAACGTCTCCCTCTCATTCCAATTCGCAGCTGACCAAACAGATGTCACAGATGGAACAACGAGATCCTGCTCATCTACTAAGACTTTTAACCTCAACCTAAATTTATTTTTCAACGACCAAAGGTTATAAACCACTGCAAACCTATCTTTCTCCTTGTAATAGTCAACTCCACAGACATCAACTAGATAATCAAACGAAAGTTCAGGATCATCCTTTAAAAACCTGCAAACATCGACTATCTTTTCTTTTTTGACCACAATTGTTAATTCGTCACGAAATTCCGAAACTTCAACGATATCTTCTTTAAAAGTGCTGGTTAATTTTTCGATTATTTTTTCTTTCATCCTCTGAATTCGTTTTTAGGTTTAAATATAGATTGGATCTCTTTTGGGTGGAATACCTTTTTTGATCAATTCTTGAATTTTAAGCAAGCCGTTGATTAAATTCTCTGGACGAGGTGGACAACCTGAAACATATACATCAACCGGCAAAAATTGGTCAATTCCCTGAACAACAGCGTATGACCTATACATTCCTCCCGTCGATGTGCAAACTCCCATTGCTATAACCCATTTTGGGTCGGGCATTTGATCATAAATTTTTCTCACAACACGAGCCATTTTATAAGTTACAGTCCCAGCAACGATCAAAAGATCTGATTGTCTTGGAGAGAATCTCAAAAATTCAGAGCCAAACCTTGCAACATCAAATTTGGGTGCAGCAAATGCCATCATTTCGATCGCACAACAAGATATGCCAAGTGGCATCGGCCAGAGAGAATTTCTCTGAGCCCAACGGATGAATTCACTCAATTTAGTCGTTATGAATCCTTGCTCCTCTATGTTAAATGTATTTATTCCCATCGCAGTGCTCCTTTCTTAATTATGTAAAGATAACCAACGAGAAGAACAAAAATAAAAAGAAACATCTCTACATAACCTAACACCCCAAGCTTATCAAAAGTTACAGCCCAGGGATATAGAAAAACAACCTCAATATCAAAGATTATAAAAAGCATCGCAACAAGATAAAATTTAACGGAAAATCGATCTCTTGCGGTTCTTATAGGTTCCATTCCACTTTCATAAGTGGAAAGTTTCTCAGGGTTGGGTCTCTTAGGGCCGAGGAATCTGTTGGAGAGAACCATTACGGTTGAGAATATAAGCGCGAAAGCCATCAATATGAAAATTGGCAGATATTCGTTTAGCATTTTTCAGAAATGTGCTTTTGTTAATAAATATCGATGTATAATTTAAAATTAAACAAACAAAAATCAAAAAAGGCGCGCAAAAAGCGCGCCCATATATCGACTTATTTCTTCTCACTAGCCGAAGCATAACGAATAGGAATCACAGTTAAAATTAAAGCGATCAAAAGTATGACGAACAAACTTATCAGATAAGAAGGCGTTGGCGTTATAGGTTTTATTTTCACCTCGTAAAATGCCAATCCAGCAAATACCAATCCCATCAAAGCCTCACCTGCTATGAGACCAGATGCAAGAAGCGTTCCATTATTTTCAAGTTGAGACATTTGCTCCTGCGTAAAGCCTCTTCTCTTAGCGATTAAATCAGCAATTCCTCTTATCAAACCACCGACGAAAATAGCAGAGGTGGTTTCAAACGGTAAATACATTCCAACACATACAAGCATCGGGCTACTGACTTGCAAAAGTATAAGCCCGAACGCCATAAGCATACCAACAATAATAAGTGGCCACGCCATCTCTCCGCCAACAATTCCCTTTGAAAGCATAGCCATTAAACTCGCTTGAGGAGCGGGCAAAGCTTTCCCACCAAAACCAGTGCCACCAGCTTTTATATCTCCCTGATGTAAAATAAACAATGGGAAATAAAGAACAAACGAGGCAACGAAAGCACCTATAATCTCACCAACTTGCATCTTCCACGGAGTTCCACCAAGTATATGACCAACTTTCAAATCTTGAAACATATCTCCAGCAACAGCAGCTGCAACACAAATGACCGCAGCAACGCCAAGAACAGCTGCAACTCCAGAAACTCCTCTAACACCTAAAACTACCATCAAGAGTGCAGCGACTATCAAAGTTGACAGCGTAAGCCCACTGATTGGATTATTGCTTGACCCAATTATTCCAACAAGGTAACCTGAAACCGCAGCAAAGAAAAATCCAGCAACCAACATTACGATCGCTGAAGTAATCGAAGCATTGAGCATTCCACTAAAGTGTAAATAAAGCAAAAATGTAAAAACAGCAAAAATTAACAACAAAGTTAAAACCCATTTTAAATTCAAATCTTGATCAACCCTGCTTATAGCGGTTGATTCACCTGCAGTTGCCTTTTTCAAGTCTGTGATCGAGCGTTTCAATCCAACAGCTAAGCTATTCCTCATTCTATAAAGTGTATAAATAGCGCTCAAAAGCATTCCGCCGATTGCAATTGGACGAACGATAAATTTCCAAATCGCATAAGATAAGTCAACCCATGATGTCGGTCGAGCTTCTTGAGTGATCAAAGGCTCAAGTTGCGGTCCAAGGAAATACATAAGCAATGGAACAAACAAACCCCATGCTAAAAGTCCACCGCTAAAGTTTAATGCAGCAAGCCTCGGACCGATTATAAAACCAACACCAATATAAGCTGGGCTAACTGCCGGAGCGGTTAAAATCGTCCCACCGCCCGCAGAAACATTTGTTATCTCCTCTCCTCTTCCACTTAGCAATTTAACTCCCGTCTTCGTAAATGTCGTAAATTTTTCCCAACTCGTGGCGAAGAAATTAAATTTCCCAAGCGTTTGAATTATAGCACCAATACCCATAGCTCCGAACAAATACTTTGCACCGCTTCCGCCCGCTTGACCAGCCTTGTGAATTTCAGACGCTGCGACTGATTCTGGAAACGGCAATTCTGGATCCTCAACAAGAACTCTTCTCAACATCGTGACAAACAAAACTCCAATGACACCACCGACAAACATTATGAAAGATGATTCCCAATATCTCTGCGGGGAATCAAAATTATCCCATACACCAGCAATCAAAAAAGCCGGAATTGTAAAGATCGCTCCAGCTGCAACTGCTTCACCGACTGAGCCAACGGTTCTCGCAATATTTTCCTCAAGTATTGTCCCTCTGAACAACTTTAAAAAAGCCATGCCGATGACTGCTGCTGGATAAGTAGCTGCTATTGTCATACCTGCTTTCAAGCCAAGATACGCATTCGCCGCACCAAGAACCACCGACATTATCAATCCAATGATCAACGCCCTAACTGTAAATTCCTTCATCTTTTGCTCAGGTGGAACTAGAGGCGTATACTTTAACCCAGGACCGCTTTTAACCTCTGCCATTTTTCCCTCGCTTTTGTTTTAATTTTTTAAATTGATTTATTCTAAGCCGACAACTTCAAGATCTTTCGGATGTTCAACATAAAATTTTAAAGTTAAAACCTTTTTCTCCCCACGCTTTAAATTAATCTTCCATGTCACAATTCCATCAGCACCGACCTCAGCCTCTTTCCCCGAAGGTGACTCAAGCACAACTTTTATCTTTTCATTCATCGACACAGGGAAATTATCTTTAACCTCAATTGTTATATCCCGCGCTTTCCCATTTTCGATCTCGATATCATACTCATACGAAATTTTCTTATTCCTATTAAATGCTCCCGTATACTCGGTGAACTTTCTTTTTAATCTCCTCTCAACTTTAACCCCCTCGTCAACACCAAGATATAAATCAAATGTTTCACCTGGCAAAAACTTTTTCAACGAAAGGGTTGACACATACTTGCCATCGATAAAAATTTTCGCCTCACCAGGAAGCAATGGAAAATCAAAATCATTTTTTAAACTTGTCCTTAAATACGCATATCTTGAAAACTTTGGAACAGCGTAATAAACAAACGATGTGGGTTGGGAAAACGAAGAGAGAAACAATTTGTGAGGTTGATTGTCGGATGGAAGATTTAATTTCCGAAGTTTAAAATTAACCGATGTGATGCTCTCTTCAACTTCCGGAACAACAAAACCAGAAATAGCCTCGGAAACTTCTGCTTTAAATTCTTCCTTCTCACCAAGAACCTTTGGGACCTTTCTTTCAAGAATTGGAACAGGCTTTGGTTGATAAACATCGACATTCCACTGGGATATCTCCGGCGGCATTCCTGAAACCGCAACTTGAGCAGTTGAAACCTCAACCAAAACATCACTCCAATCCTCACCGGTAAATTGCCTCGCAAATGCAAAGAAATTGAAATCAATTTCCCCCATGCTTGAATTAGCCCTTACCTCATATCCGGGAAACCACCCCGCGGAAGAAACAAGATAAGAAACCCTCAACTCAACATCTGTTTTAGAATCAGATACAAGATATATCTCAACATTTTTGCCCCTTTCCTTCACAGCGGAAATTTTACTAAGCTCATCCTCAAGAACCTTTTTCTGCAACTTTAATCTGTTTATCTCTTTTTCAAGTTCAACCTTTTCTCTGATGCTTTCATTTAAATTCTTTGCATAAAATTTAAAATAACTTTCAACATTGGTGATTGTAAAACCTTGACCTTTTAAAGCCGGCGATAAATTTTTCAAAAATTCAATCTTTCCCAGAACAACATCAAACTCACCTTGCTTTTGATTTATTAAATCATTCAAACTATCTATTTTCGCTTTCAATCGATTGACTTTCTCAATCTCCGGTTTTTCAAGATAGGTTTCCTCAACTTTAACATCATAAATTTTTACACCTTCACCTTTAACGATTTCAACTTGAACCGAGCGATCTAAAAGATTTGCAGTTAAACCGCTTAACTTCACCAGATTTTCTCCCCTGTTAACGACTGTGCCGATAGATTTTGTAATCAAAGCGCTCTTTGGATAAATGACGACGGAACTAATTTTAGATTCCGTTCCAACACTTTTCGACGTGGGATTTTGAAGGGCGAAAAAAATAAAAGCAAATACAATTGTTTTTATCATTCTTACAACCTTTTGGTTGTGCAACTAATTCAAATATAAAAACAGGCAGGTAAATTTTCAAATGTTAGGGGATGTTACATAGTGCAAAAGGGTAATCGATTTACTTAAAAACAAAAAAGGCGAAGCAAAAATCGCTTCGCCTCAAATTTTTATATCGGCGAATAACAATTTTTTCTACTTCATCAAAACCATCTTCTTTACACCTCTAAATTTCCCCGCATCAAGAACATAAAAATAAATCCCACTTGACAAATTACTCGGATCAAATTTAACCTCATACTTACCCGCACCAAGTTCCTCATCAACAAGTCTTTTAATTTCCCTCCCCAAAACATCATAAACAACAAGCCTCACATGAACTTTCTCAGGCAGATCAAACTCAATCGTTGTAGTTGGGTTAAACGGATTTGGATAGTTTTGATAAAGTTCAAATTTTGTTGGTATTTCACTTATGTATTTCTCTTCAACTTTCACAACCCCGCCCTCTCTATATACTCCAAGCCATCTAATTGTCCCAATCCATTTGTTTCCCTCCTGGTCTATGGCTATTGAAAGAACATCATCATCAGGCAAACCAGAATTTGATGTGTTATAAACAGTCCAATTTAATCCATCAAACTTTGCAACTCCTCCTCAGCAAGTGAAAAAATCACATTCCCAGCAGTATAATTTATCCATTCAGGATTTTGTGAGAAAAGATTTGAAGTCAAAATGAGAGCAAGCGAAAATAAAATAACCTTGCACCTCATTTTATCCTCAGTAATTT
>FWPU01005961.1_pt1 | contig 25330 bp, 12 predicted proteins | sample 2228361 | NCBI WGS metagenome assembly FWPU01 (sample SAMEA103939777, study PRJEB20133) | metagenome | reverse complement strand
TAAATTTGTTGAATTACTCAGTTTAATTGAATCCGATTCTGCAATTACTACAAAAAATCTAAGTTCTTTACTCAGTTCAATTAATAATCTGAATTTATCTTTTTTAACTTTTATTCTTTCAAAGCGAAGTGACAAATTGTTTACACACGAATTATTGAAGGACCTATATGAAAAGTTCAATAATAATATTGAAGTGATTAAACAATATGCTCTGCTTCAGGATAATTTGAACAGAACTGAAGAAGCATTAAGTATTCTTGAAAATAATTATGATAAAATAAAATCAGATCCTTCCTCACTGCTTTATCTTGCAATGCTTTACCTTAAATTAAAACGAAGTGATAATGCGATTAAGATATTTAATTCCATTGAAAATAATTTCAGTGAGTACAAAGAGATGGTGGCAAAGGTCAAATTAATAAAAGAAAAGTTACTGCAAAGTATTGAAGTTCAATAAAAAGAAAAACCTGCTTTAAGCAGCAGGTTTTCTTTTATACAATGTTTATAAACCAGTCGGAACATCAATATTATCGTTTGGTCTTTGTGTTCGCTTAAAGTTGTTAAAGTTATAAGAGAAAACAAGTGAGAACACTGGTGATTCCGGTCTTATAAATGCCTTTCCATTAAAGTTTGAACCGGTTGTTATAAACTTCATATCAGATGCTTTGAATAAATTTCTTGCCTGTAATGTTAATGACATTGCTTTATTAAAGAATTCCTGACGAAGCGAAGCGCTTATCTGCATAAAAGGATCTGACTCTGACTGTGCATCAACAAATTTCATATAATTCCCTGAAACCATAAATCTTGTCTCCGGTGTAATCGTTACGGTTGCATTTAATCTAGCGGACCAGTTGAAAAAATTCTTTGTTATTGACTTTCCATCGGCAAGGCCATCAAGATGTGTCTGGAATAAATTCACAGAAGGATCAAATCTCAGAATTTCTGCAACGGAAAATCCGGATGATAGTTCTGCACCAAAAACATCTGAATTTCCGTAATTGTTGAAAACGATGTTCAGCTTTCCTGTTGAATCAGTTGAAAAAGTCTGAGTGAAAGAATCTTTTGACTTCCTGTAATAAGTTTGTGCTGAGAAGAAAACAGCGCCAAAGATTTTCTGATAGTTAAACTCAAAGGCGTCAGTGTATTCAGGTTTAAGTTTTGGATTTCCCGAAACCGAGATATTCGGATCCGAGAAAAACGGAAACGGATTAAGAATATTTTCATTTGGTCTGTTTATTCTTCTGCTATAACTTAACTGTAACTGATGATCATCAATTTTTCTTGACACATTAACTGAAGGGAATAAATCCATTTTCTCAAAAGTAAATGATTGCGATAATGTTTTCTGATCAAGAAATCTGTCCATATATTCACCACGCAAACCTAACATAAAATTAAATCCTGATATCTGAGAGGAAAATGAAATGAAGCCAGCGTATACATTATTTCGCAAATCAAATTCGTTTGTAAGATTATTATCAATCACATAATCGTTAAGATTTTTATCAAAAATTTTATTTACAGCACTTAAATTTCTGAAGGAATAATTAGTCTGAAGTCCAGTTTCAAAAGTTGAAGCATCAGATAACTTATGTTTGTAATTAAGCTTTGCCCTCCCTTCATTTCTTTTTGATCCGTTTGAATAAGACACTTTGCTCAGCAAATCAGTTATTGAGCTGAAGTTTTCATCCGAGCTGAACTCCTCAGTTATCTGATCATTCGGAACATCAACATAACTATAAGTTGCTTCAAAATAGATGTCATTAACATCCGGTTCGAACTTATACTGATAGTTGAATGATGTATTCAAATATTTAACAGGTATATTCATTTTATTTCTGACAGCAGAATAATTTGATATACCTGACTGCTGCTTAAATACATTTGTACTCAAACCACCATTAATATCAACCGCGCCAATGCTCAGTGAAAGACCGGCAGAACTTTTAGGACTGAAAGTATAATCCAATCCGCCGCGGAAAGAATATTGTTCTCTTTTATTTCTTACTGAAACATTCGTTTGATTTAATTGAGTGAAACTGCCAAGATCGCTAAATCGCTGAATTTCCTGATTATTAAGAAATAAATTATTTCTGTAATCCAACCCTCCATTAATGCTAAATCCATTAAGGTTATAATTGATTGTTCCATCAGCGTTGTATTTATCACCCGTTCCGCTGTTAATATTTACAATTCCGCTCAATGAATAATCTTTTTGAGCTTTGAGATTAATATTGATTATTCCTGCTGAACCCTCGGCATCATATTTTGAAGATGGATTTGTAATCAGTTCAATATTTTCAATAGTATTGGCTGAGATTTGTTTTAGTGCATCAGAGCCCTGCAACGGATAAGGTTTACCATTTACATAAACAGTGAAATTCGAATTTCCTCTTAAATATACTGTACCATCCGGATCAACCCGGACGGATGGTTGATTTTGTAAAACATCAAGTGCAGTTCCTCCCTGAGCATTCAGGTTTTGCGAAACATTTATTACTTTTTTATCAAGGTGAAGTTCTTCACTTACTTTTTCACCAACTACTTCTGCTGCATCCAGCTCATAGGTTAGCTTTGACAGGGAGATTTTTCCTATATCTATTTTCTGACTATTTCTACCAACTCTGAGAGGAGAGATATATTTTGTATTGTATCCGACAAAACTTACTTTAAGATAATATTCACCTTCTGATATGTTATTCAATTCAAATCTTCCTTCCATATCTGTTGAAGCACCGGCAACAAATGCAGAGTCAGATTTTAAATGTAATGTAATATTTGCAAATGGAAGTGCTGATGTTGTTGCCGAGTCCACCACTAAGCCATTTACCAGTTTTCCAGCTGCTGATGATATGCTTTGACTGAAAGCAATCATATTCACAGAGATGACGATTGTTAATAAAAGACGAAACATATTTACCTCCTTCATAAAATTAATTTATTCTCGCTGTGAAAATATTTTTTAAATAAGCCTATGAGAATGAAATTGTTGTAAGCGGCAAAGAGAGAGTAAGGAACGGAAAAATTTTATGTTAGTTATAATTAAAAGGTTCAGTGATTTTAATCTAAAAGCCCGCCAAAGATGAAGCGGGCTTACAAACATCAGAATATTCTAACAGGTAATCTTCTTATTCTTTTACCTGTTGCAGCGAAGATTGCATTGCATAATGCTGGTGCACAGGCAGCAATTCCTACTTCACCAACTCCACCAACTTTGAAATTATTCTGAACAATGTGAACATCAATAACCGGCATTTCATCATAAGTCAGAATTTCGAAATCATCGAAATTATTCTGCTCAACTCCGCCATTCTTAATAGTTATTTCACCTTTCATAGCGGCTGATAATGCAAATGCAATAGCTCCTTCCATTTGAGCTTCAACAATATCTGGGTTAACTACAACTCCGCAGTCAATAACAGCAGTGTATTTTTCAACTTTTAATTTATTATTTACAATTGATACTTCGGCAACCTGCGCACAATAACTTTCATAACCATAAGAAATTGCAAGTCCTCTTCCCTTTCCTTTTGGTAACCTGCTGTTCCAACCGGATTTTTCAACTGCAATGTTCATCACATTAAGCAACCTTGAATCCTCCGGCAGCATTTCTTTTCTGAACAGATAAGGATCTTTACCTGCAGCATAGGCAAGCTCATCAATAAAAGATTCGACTGCAAACGGATTCTGTGAATTATAAACTGCCCGCCACCAGGAGATTGGGACATGAGTTGGAATAAGTGTACCGGTAATTTTCAGATTAGGAATCTGATATTCCAAATCAACTGTGCCTTCTTTTATTTCTGATTTTTCTACAGTCAGATTCTTATCAAACCTCATCTGCCTTATTGAAGGTGCAATTACATGATGATAAAATTTTAATGGCTTACCATCAGCACTAACTGAACCTTTTAAGACATGCATACTTGGTGGGCGATAATAACCAAATTTCATATCTTCTTTTCTTGTCCAGGTAAGTTTAACAGCTTTACCAGAAGCTTTTGAAATTTCAGCTGCTTCAACTGCAAAATCACTCACGAGTCTTCTTCCGAATCCACCACCCATTAAAGTTACATGCACAGTAACATCATTCTCACTTAAGCCAAGAGCTTTTGCAACTTCACTTCTTACATTTTGTGGATTTTGAGTTGGAGCCCAGAGTTCAATTTTTCCATTTTCATATTTTGCGACACAATTCATTGGTTCCATCGGAGCGTGAGCCATAAAAGGAACTTCATAAACTGCTTCAATAAATTTTTCGCCTTCAATTGATTGGTGAATGTTTCCTCTGTTTTCAAATTGAGCGCCTTCTTCCCTGATGTGTTTCAACATCTCATTTCTGATATTTTCTGTATTTACATTTGAATAAAGACCATAATCCCATTCTATCTGAAGTACATCTCGTCCATTAAAAGCATTCCAGGTAGAATCAGCAATAACAGCAACTCCGTTTGAAATCTGAACCACATCAATAACGCCGGGCATTGATTTCACTTTAGAAGCATCAAAAGATTTTACTTTGCCTCCGAAGGTTGGACATCTGCTTAAAGCTGCATACATCATTCCGGGAATGACAACATCAATTCCAAATTTTGCTTTACCATAGATTTTGTCTGGTGTATCAACTCTGTGAATTCTTTTTCCAATCAGCTTAAAATCTTTCGGATCTTTTAATTGGACATTCTGTGGTACAGGAAGTTTCGAAGCATCTTCTACTAATTCCCCATAAGAAAACTTCTGCCTGGATTTTTTATTAATAACAAAACCGTTTTCAGCATAACATTCAGATTTATCTACATTCCATTTTTGAGCAGCGGCAAGAATCAGCATTTCACGAGCAGTTGCACCTGCAACTCTGAGTGGTTCCCAATTTCTTCGTACACTCGTACTTCCGCCGGTGGATTGACTTCCGTATTTTGAATCAGCATCTGCCTGTTCGATAACAATTTTTTCCCAGTCAACCTCAAGCTCCTCGGCAATTAACATTGGCAGAGCAGTTTTAATACCTTGACCCATTTCAGAGCGATGAACAATTACAGTAACAATTCCATTCGAATCAATTTTCAGATAAACACTTGGTGAAAATATTTTGGGATCGTTTCCGACTTTTGCAAATAAACTGTTGAAGGGGATATAAGTTGCCAGTATCAGTCCACCACCACTGACTGATACAATCTTAATAAACTCTCTTCTCGTTTGTTTGCTATTCATATTATTTCTCCTCCACAAGCTTCTCAACAGCTTTTCTGATTCTGTGGTAAGTTCCGCACCTGCACAGAACAGTTGATAATTCTCTATCAATCTCTGCCCGGCTTGCCCTTTTATTGAGCATTGCTGCAAGTGTCATAATCTGACCCGGCTGGCAATAACCACATTGTGACACTTCTAATTCAATCCATGTTTTAAAAATCGGATGATCCGGATTTTCTGCTAATCCTTCAATTGTTGTTACTTTGCTTCGTTCCACATCTTTCACAGAAATTAAACAGGATCTCTCGGCATTACCATCAACATGAACGGTACAAGAACCACAAATACCTTCTCCGCATCCGTATTTTGTTCCGGTTAATCCAAGTTGATCTCTCAGTACCCACAACAAAGGTGTATCAGGATCAACATTAACTGAATAATTTTTGTTATTAACATTTAGTTTTATTGTTGCCACTGTTTACCTGCAGAATTGTTAATTGAAAAATATAATCTGAATCAAGGATATTCAAGCTGATATTGATTTATTATTAACAACTTTTCAGAAATATAAATTTTCCAAGCTACAGTTACAAGATTATGGTTTCTGCATTCACTAATTTTGAAAAGTATTTTTACGAAAATTTCGGGAGAAGTAAAATGAAATACAGAAAACTTGGTAAAACAAATGTTGAAGTTTCTGAAATCAGTTTAGGATGCTGGACAATGGGAGGATTAAATTGGGTTGATGGAATTCCTAATGGCTGGGCTAATGTTGATGAAAAAGAAATCGCCAAAGCAATTAACTATGCAATTGAAAACGGCGTTAATCACTTTGATAATGCCGATGTTTACGGGAACGGAAGAGCTGAAAGAATGCTGGCAAGAATTTTAGGTAATCGCTCAAAAAATTTTATTATTGCCACAAAAGTAGGTTGGTTCAAAGGCACTGCTGAGCACGCATATGAACCTGCTCATATTCGTCACCAATGTGAACAATCACTTCTAAACCTTAAAAGAGATTATATTGACATTTATTATTTCCATCACGGTGATTTCGGAGAGAACGATAAATATCTTGATGATGCTGTTGAAGTTATGTACAGATTAAGAGATGAAGGTAAAATCAGATTAATCGGACAATCTGCTTACAAGCACGAGGATTTTGTAAAACTTATTCCAAAAGTTAAACCTGATGTAATTCAAAGCTTTGCAAGTGCTCTTGATGACAGATTTCTGCAGGAAGGATCACCAACAAGAAAACTACTCGATGAACATCAGATATCATTCATTGCTTTCGGACCACTTGCACAGGGAATTTTGTTGGGTAAATATAGTGCTTCGAATCCGCCAACATTTGAACCCGGCGACCACAGAGCAAATGTTGCAAGATTTAAGCCTGAGTATCTGTCAAAGGTTGAACCTAAAATTCAGAAACTGAAGGAAAAATTCGGAGCATCAATTGAAGAACTTGCAAGAGTAGCTTTACAATATTTGCTGCATTACGAACAGGTTGGAGCCGTAATTCCCGGATTCAGAAATCTGGCTCAGGTTAAGGCAAATCTTTATGCAATGGACAAACCATTAACTGAAGATGAATTTAGATATATCAGAGAACTCTTTGCTGATGAGACAAAATATCAGTAAAAGAACTACTCTGATTTAAGTTTATCTGAATATATACCAGAGCAAAAACAGCAGCAAAACTAAAACAACCGAAGCAAGAATATTTATTGCTAACCATTTGCTCTTTTCATAAACAAGTTCTTTTTTGAACAACAATATTTGTATATGTTCAGACGGCTTGCCGGTAAGTGAGCTTATTGCAGTCAAAACAATCGAAGATACTACGAATAAGAAAATAGCATAATGAAGAAAATTTATTGATGCCAGATACCTTAAAATTTCATTTGATAATGGTTCGATTTTATTGTTCACTTCAATTATAAGTCTGAATAAACCCAGTATAAAGCCAGTAAGCAAAGCTGTAATTGCTCCTTTCCCATTAACCCGGGAAGAAAATAATCCAAACAAAAATACCGCAGCGATCGGTGGAGATACATAAGCTTGCACACTTTGTAAATAAACATACATCCTGTCATCACTTAATAAGCCGATAAAAGGAATCCAAAGCAAACCTAAAATCACCATAAAGCCGGTTGATATTCTTCCGAATCTTACAAGCATTTTTTCATCAGCATTGGGTTTAAGTTTTTTGAACAAATCAATCGTAAGAAGCGTTGAAGTTGAATTAAACATTGCACTTAATGACGACATAAGAGCAGCAAGCAATCCTGCAACAACAATTCCTTTTATTCCTGATGGAAGCAGATGAGTAACAAGCCAGGGATAAGCTTTGTCTCCGCTGACAGTTCCGCCTGAAATATGAAATGCAATTATTCCCGGAAGAACAAGAATAAAAACCGGTAATATTTTTAGGTATCCGGCAAAGATGGTTCCGCTTTGTGCATTGGTTAAATTTTTTGCACTCAATACCCGTTGAACGATATACTGGTCAGTACACCAATACCAGATTCCTAAAATGGGAGCTCCGAAAATAATTCCTGTCCAGGGAAAATCAGGATGTGAAAGAGGTTTGAACATATTCCAGAAATCAGCAGGAGTGTTTGCCACAAGATTAGCCCAACCACCAGCTTCACTTAATCCGATCATAGTTAAAATGATTGAACCAATAATCAGTATAAACATCTGAACAAGATCAGTATATATTACTGCTGATAAGCCACCAAGTAAAGTATAGATTCCGGTGATAATTACAATCACAACTGCAGAAGTGTACATATCCCAACCAACCACAGCATTCAAAAGAATTCCTCCGGCATACAATGATATTGAAATTTTTGTAAGAACATAACTGAGAATTGACACTATACTAAGATAATATCTTGATGCTGAATTATATCTTTTTTCAAGAAACTCAGGCATTGTAAAAATACCGGCTTTGATATAAAAAGGTGTAAAGATCCATCCGAGCAATAAAAGAATAAGACAAGCAAGCCATTCGAAATGACCAACAGCTAAACCGGATTTTGAACCAGTTCCTGCAAGTCCAAGAAAATGTTCACTTGAAATATTGGTTGCAAAGAGTGAAGCGCCTATTGCAATCCAACCGACTTTTCTTCCTGCCAGAAAATATTCTTCAGAATTTTTACTCCTTTTTCTGAAATAAAATCCGATTGAAAGAACAATAAGTATGTAAATTAAGATGATAGCGGAATCAAGAACACTTAAATTGCCTCCCATAGATGCTCCGTGATATGAAGGATAATTATGCCATGCAAAAATAAAATTATCTTAGTAAAATCATTTTCTTTGTTTTAACAAATGTATCAGCTTGTAATTTGTAAAAGTAGATTCCGCTGGGAAGGTGGGATGCATCAAATGTTACTTCATAACTACCCGCATCATTGTATCCATCGACAAGGGTAGAAACTTCATTTCCGAGTACATCATAAACCTTTAAAGTTTGCAGACTGGCAAATGGCAACTTCCAACTGATTTTTGTTGATGGATTGAATGGATTCGGATAGTTCTGTGAAAGATAAAATTCTTGTGGTGATAAATTTTCCTGAACAGAAGAAGGACCGCCAACCATATTCTGATCAAGCCAGTTAAGTCTCGCAAGCAACCAGTTTTTAAGATAATCAATCTCTTCCTGATATGTTTGTCCGACAAAATAATTAGGCCAGATCCACTGACCAAGCACAGGCCAGCGAAGAAAATTTCTCTGTTGCGATTCATCAAGGTAATTTACAAGTGAATCAATCAAACTTATAATGTGTTGATTAGTCCAGACCGTGTTTCGTAACTCCTGCCACCGATTATAAATAATATTTCTGAAACGGTTTTCATCAAAAAGTTTTTTCCACCAGAATGGGATGTAATAATTTTCCCAGTCTGGCATATTATTGAAGTCAGAAACTAACTCGATTATCCAGCCATTAGTAAGGTAACCTTCATAATAATCAGCATTACCCAATGCAATATTATAATCCCAGACAGGTCCGGCATGCATTTTAGGATTACGGCTATCTCTGTCTTTGTAGAAGAAAGTACTTAATCGGTATGAATCAACATTTTTCACAAGTTCGTTAAGCAGAATAAAATCTGCAAATGAAGCGGGATCAATGTATTTCCTATAGCCGAGAAGTGTATCAGCATAATAAGGACTATTCATTGCTGATTCAAAAGCATATATAAAACTTTTAATATAATTTTTTTGAAGCTCAACAATATCCTCAGGTTTGGGATAATGATATTGCCATAAAATTCTTTTGTCTGATTGAGAGAAAGGTAAAAAACTTGAATACCAGCCATCGTTATTTTCACCATCAAGTTTATCGATTTTAATGATATAACCACCAGTTAGTGCATCACCAGTTGTATCTGCGGGGTTAAGTTTTTTTATATTAACTCTGTTGGCATCCCTTTTAATTTTTTCGAACAGGACATAAACTCCCATATATTCACCATTAAGAACAAGTTCAAAAAATTTAGAACGGCTTGCGTAGCGATTCATTTCTCTTGCTAAACGATATGACAAAGCATCACGAATAAGGGATTTATCATTATAAGGAGCAAAGAAAACCCAATCAGTTTCTGATGGCAATCCCAGCAAAGGGAATGACAAATCGTTCCCGGCTGAATCCCTTATTTCAACTCCATACTGTTTTTTGGGAAATTGCTGCGATGTTGAACCCCGAAGTTCTATTCCGATTTTTCCATTATAATGATTGAAAGGATCAGTAATGAAATTCCTTACTCCTTCACCATTATAGATTACACCCAGATCTGCAGTTATTTTATAGTCATCGGGAATTATTTGTCCGTTAGTGTTAATAACAAATATCGGCAAATTAGATGAAGTAAAATCAACTCTCTGATCTGAATTATTAGAGTACTCTGACTGCGCTACTAACCTGAAGGAAATAAAAATTAAACAAAGTAGTAACTGTATTTTTCTCATTTCAACACCGTCATCTTTTTTATCCGAGAGAAAGAACCTGCCTGCAATTTATAAAAATAAATTCCTGAAGAAAGTTGCGATGCATTGAATTCAACTTCATAAATACCAGCATTTTTTTCTTCGTTAACAAGTGTTGCTACTTCATTCCCTAGTATATCATAAACTTTTAATACGGTCAGGGCAAGCCCCGACCCTACATTTGGAATACTGAAACGAATTTTTGTGCTTGGATTAAAGGGGTTGGGATAGTTTTGTTCTAAGGAATAATCAAGCGGGGATTCGGTATTTTCTAAATCTGTAGAAATTAGCTCGAATTCAAGATGACTAAAATTAAATCCTCCATTATAAAAACGAGCTTCCAATGTATTCAGCCCTGCAGGTAAATAAATATTATTAAGATTGACATACTGCCAGTACTGCCATCCTCCTGTGTTTGGAACATTCAGAAATCCAAGCACCTGACTTCCCAATCTCAATAATATCTGACCGTTTGAATTAGGCGAAGAAACATTAGCTTTAATATTGTAAATGCCATTTTGATTAACAGTCACGGTATATTTTAACCATTCCCCATTTTCAATCCATCCGACATTGAAACCATTAGAGCCGAAATCGATACAGGGTTCAATATCAACTCCATCATTTCTGTATTGATAACCATTATTCCAAGTGCCCGAACCTACATTCTGATAATCCAGATCATAATAAGCTAAATTCCACTTACCTAAATCGTAGTCTGAAGCATAAACAGTTCCCGGAATTTCATTCTGAGAGAATGGTTTTATTTGTGAATTAAATGGTTGACGCATAAGAGCATCAATAACATCTTTACGAAATTCACACAACTCAAGCTTTAGATTATTTGCCTGAGTCATCAGTGCATTAAATGCATAACTGGCAGAAGGTCTGGGACCCTGACCGCTCCAGTAATTAAGTAATGTCTGATATAAAGGAGAGAGAACTGCCGAAAGTGGACCAGCAATAGATTGAATTTTTTTATGGGGCCACCAAGCCCAGCCAATATTATTTGTTTTCATAAGTTCAACACAATCAGTAAACCACTTATTCGAGTTCTCTCCCGTTTCACCTAACCACAGAGGTCTGTTAAAATTATTTCTCAAATCAACCAGATACTGAATACTTCCCTGAGTGTTGGAATTCCAGTATTTGTGAAAACTGTAAACCATATTATTATCCCAGGGAGGAGTTAAACCATTAAAATCTGTTGCAAACCAGTTACCTTCAATGAAGATTATATGATTTGTATCCACTGCTCTTATAGTATCAGTAATTCGTATGTATAAATCTCTTAATGGTTGGTTGTTTGGCGGAAGATTCCATTTTGGTTCATTAAGTAAATCATAACCGCCGATCCATTGCTTGTCTTTATAACGCTCAGCAATTTTTCTCCAAATCTGAACTGTCAGATTCTTATTTTGTTCACTCTCCCATAAGGAAGGGAATGCAGGATTGTAGTCGCTAATGTTTTCATCACTTTGCCCACCCGGTGCAGCATGCATATCAAGGATCAGATAAATCTGATTATCCTCACACCAGGATAGTAATGAATCAATTATTTCAAATCCCTTATTCAGAAAAACAGGTGGATTTGAATTAACAGCAAAAAGATTATAGTGAAAAGGAAGCCGGATTGAATTGAATCCCCAGCTTTTAATTGAATCAATATCAATTTTCCTTACATAGTTATTTCTGTAAGTTTCATAAAATAGTTCGGTATTGGCTTCACCTATTAAATCAACTATTCGCTCCCTGATTTGCCACTGTGCATTAGCAAAACCTGATGTGTGCAACATATAACCTTCCTGAAGAAGCCAGCCACCAAGTCCAATTCCTTTAAGATAAACTTCCTGATTATTTTCATTGATTATTCTTTTGTTATCTACTCTCAAAAATCCCTGTGGGTAGATTTCTGTAAGAGAGATAAGGATTATTACAAATACAAATAATACGATTGATGAATTTCTTTTTAAGAAATTAAATACTTGCATAAAAAGTTTTTGGTTATTTATTCTACAAAAAATCTTTTCTCTAATTCCCCTATTTTAACCACAAACTCACCAGGTTCAACAATCCGCTTATTATCAATTCCGATAAAAGAAAGATGAGATTTATCAATAGTAAAGTTAATTGTTTTTTTCTCGCCGGGGTTTAATTCAATTTTCTCAAAACCTTTTAACTGTTTGTTTGGTCTGCTCACCGAGCCATATAAATCTGTAATATAAAGTTGCACAACTTCTTTACCTTTCCTGGTTCCAACATTTTGAATATCAACTGATACAAGCAGTTTATCATTCATTTTAATTTTCTCGGAACTTAATTTCAAATCACTGTAGCTAAATGAAGTGTAACTTAGTCCGAAACCAAATGGAAACAGAGGATCATAACTGTTTGAGTCGAAATTCTCCAAAGGTTTGTAATCATAAAGCGTAATGCCATTTGGAGATTTGGGATAAGTAATTGGAAGTTTTCCGCTCGGATTAACATCACCATAAATTACATCCGCAATAGCATCACCGCCCTCCATTCCCGGAAGGAAAGAAATTAAAATAGATTTAGCATCCTGAGCAATTTCTGTAATAACTCTTGGTCGTCCTTCGATCATCACCAGAACAACAGGTTTGCCTGTATTGAACAATTTTTTTGCATAATCAATCTGTACTTCGGGCAAAGTCAAATCATAAATGTTGCCCGGCGTTTCACAATAAGCTGGTTCACCAAGACACAGAATTATTACATCAGAGTTTATAGCTTCCATATATGCATCATTAGAATTAATATCAGCATCAAATGAGCAACCTTCCATATAAGTTACATTGCCTTCGCCTACTTTTGATTTTATGGCTTCAAGGATTGTATTTTTTTCAATGGGATACAGAGTTTCTTCATTCCCCTGCCAGGTAATTGTCCATCCGCCATTTAAAGGTGAAAGCATATTTGCGGTAGGACCTGTAACAAAAACCCTTTTATCTTTGGCTAATGGTAAAAGTTGAGTTTCATTTTTAAGAAGTATAATAGATTCCTGTGCGGCATTCAAATTAGCTTCAGTATGTTCTTTTGCAGCAATGTTTTTAATTAATTCTTTTTCAGGAAATGGATTTTCAAAAAGTCCAAGTTGAAATTTCACTCTCAAAATTCTTGAAACAGCTTCATCAATTCTTTTCATCGGAACCTGACCTTCTTTTACCAATTCAACCAGTAATTCATAAAAACTGAAATCATAAGGAACCATACTCATATCAATACCAGCCATCACTGCTAATCTTACGGCTTCTTTGGGCGATGATGCAATTCTGTCTCTGGTATGCAGTCGCTTTATATCTTCCCAATCAGATACAACAAGTCCATTAAATTTTAATTCATCACGAAGAATTTCTGTTAACAGATGATAATTAGCATGACCAGGAATACCATCAACTTCAGCAGAGTTAACCATAATAGTTGGTGAGCCGGCATTAATTCCTGCTTCAAAAGTTGGAAGGAAATATTCACGCAACATCCGTTCGGAAATCCAGGCAGGTGTTCTGTCCAAACCATTGATAGGGAAACTGTAACCTACATAGTGCTTAAGACAGGTTGCAAGTTTGTCAGGTCTGGAAATATCATCGCCCTGAGCGCCCTTGATGTAGTTTACACCAAGTTCAGAGGCAAGGAAAACATCTTCACCAAAAGTTTCCCAAAGTCTGGGCCATAAAGGTTGTCTTCCAATATCCATAACAGGATAAAAATTCCAGGGAATTCCGGATGCTCTTGTTTCGATTGAAGTTATTTCACCAATTCTTTTTGCAATATCTTTATTCCATGTGGAAGCAACTGCAAGTGCCTGAGGAAACAGTGTTGCGCCTTTTGTATATGTAGCACCATGAATTGCATCAATTCCATAAATAACAGGAATTTTCAAACGAGTTTGTAAAGCGATTTTCTGAATTTTATTAATCACTTCGTGCCAATACTCAGCTTCATGAGCAACATCGTAAACATTCAGAATTGACCCAACATGATATTTCAATATTGCATCTTCAAGTTTTGAGTCATCAAGTTCATGATGCTGGTCTTTGGTCCCTTGTTTCTTTGAGACTGCCTGAAGAGTAACCTGTGTCATCTGACCAACTTTTTCTTCAAGCGTCATTTTGGATAATAATTCGTTTACTCTTTTTTCGATATCATTGCTTTTCTTTTGTGATATAATTTCAGTGTTATGAAAGGAAATGATCAACATACAGAGAAGAGATATAGTAAGCTTCATAATCAACCCTGATTTTAGATATGATTGAGAGAAATACTGTTAGTTAAGTAAAACAAATTTTTTTATACGGCTCATTTTTGAATTTTTCAGTTCATAGAAATAAACTCCTGATGCTAAAGAATTATTTGTTAAACTTTTTGTATTAATTGTGTTTGTATAATATCCATTTGCCAGATAGCCAAGGTCTATATCAGCAATTACTGAACCTTTGATATCATAGACAGAAAATTTATAGCTATCTGCCTGATTAATAGTGAATTGTATTTGTGTTTGTCCGTTGAAGGGATTGGGATAGTTCTGATTTAATATGAAAGATTCCTCTTCCGGCAGAAACTGCTCATCAGCTCCAAGTGAGATAAGTTCAATAACTATTCCGTTTATCAGCGGGTTATCAGTTTTAGCTGCAAAATGAATATTCAACTCACCATCGTTAATTACAACACTGTTGACTTCCTGGACATATGCGGTATTGTTACCGACAAGACTGAAAATATCAAAATCCTGAAGTACTCTGGTTCCTTCAACATAAACATCAAAAATTCTTTTACCGTTTTGAGTAAAGTAGTTTTCAGCAAACATCAGTTTAACATTATAAATTCCGTTGTGTAATCTCACATTATATGTTACCAAACCATATTTTTCACTTCTGTAAATTTCATCTTCATCAGTGTTGTGTATCTGAAGTGTATTGCTGTAAGTAGAATTACTTCCATCCATAAAACCATAGTTTGATTGTAGAGTAAATTCCTGATCAGCCAGATAACCAAGCACTGCAGGACCAGCGCAATTAATTTTTAACGGGAAAGTAAATTGTGGAGGCATTATTATAGTAAGGTTTTTAGGTGAAGCAGTGTTAAGAAAAATATCTTTAACATTCAAGACTAAAAGTGTTTTGGTGGAAATATAATCCCAACCTTCAACCGTCAACCGAACAGTCTTTTTATCGGGAAGTAGCAGAGCATTTGTAATTGTTACTGAAGGAATGAAATAATTCGAAATATTTTCTGCAGATGACTGATCAAGTTCTTCAGTAAAATAAACCAATACTTTTTCGTTAGAAAGTCTTGATGCAAGATAAACAGGACCTTTTACATCAGTATAACCAATGTTAACACTATCTGTTAAACAAAGAATCAGTTTACCATTTTGAAAAACAACATTTTCATAGATAAAATCACAACCATTTCCATCCCAGGTATGAGATGCTTTATCCCAACGGGAAGTATTCCAATAGTCAAAATTATCTGTCCAGCTATGAGTAAAATTATTTCCGGTACCATAATTACCAGAACCCGGTGTATAAGTGTAATAGCTAACCCAATCATAAAATGCAAATGCTGGCAGAACCTCGGGGTTCCATGCACCAGCCCAGTTTGGTGCCTGAGGATTCCAGATATTCATCATTATTTTTTGAGCGCGGGTTAAAGTCTGAATATGTGGTCCGGTTTGTTTATATACTTCAACTCCATCAACAAACCAGGCAACATAATTTGGTGTCCATTCAAAAGCATAAGTATGATAATCAGTATGTGGTAAAGTGCTCATTGGATAGTGACTTACATGGTTAATCTGTCCGGGAGTAATTGTATTGAACTGAATGTCATTCGGATAACGGCCAAGAATTTCAATATCAATTTCGTTCCAGTTACTTATTCCTCCGCCACCATCATAATAAGTAAAAAATGACGAGAGCATTCCTTCCCGGTAAGCTGATTTCATAGATACTTCAAAACGACCATACAGGAATGATTGTTTGGTACGATACTCAGCACCTTTAAATGGTTTAGCACTCAAAGCAGAAATAGAAATGAGAGTAACTAAAGATATTAATATTTGTAATGTTTTCATTAGACCTCGATAATTAAAAATTAACGGCTCTCCTCGATAAAAAATCAGGATTCGGAGAGCCGGGAGACCGTATCAAAAAATAATGCTTAATGTAAATTTCTGAATATCAGAAAATCTCCCAAAGTTCTGATATGCATAATCAATTTTTATAGCAACATTTCCAAGTAATTCTTTTTTCAGTCCGAATCCAACAGTAAACTTTTCTTCAGCATCCTGAAGAAAGAGTGATTTGTATCCTCCCCGGATAAAGACGAAATCATTATAAGAATATTCAGCACCAACATTCAGACTTTCATAATCATCACTTGGATGAGCAGCATCAACAGCTAATAGAATACTATGGTTTTCCATCCTGAAGGGTTGATAACTAATTCCAACTCTGAAATTCAAGGGAAGAGCCCATGAATTTGTTTCGAGATAAGCAGGTATTTTACCGTTGTTGCCTGTTCCAAATGGGTCAGGATCATAGAGAACAAGATTCGAATTGCCAAGCAATTGCATCTTTGTGCCGAAGTTCGAAATTGACATTGCGAGAACTGCATCATCAAACGGAGTTACATATTGGACTCCAAGATCAATTGCAAAAGCGGTTGCACTCATCTTCCAAATACCCTGATAAATAAATTTCGGGTTAAATCCAATTGCAAAGCGATCAGTTAGCTGTATTGCATAAGCCAAGCTGATTGCCATATCGCTTGCGGAAAAAGTTTCACCAGTACCGTTTGGCTGTTCAACAGTTGTTACTTTCATTTCGCCAATATTCGAGCTAAGAAAACTTACACCAACAGTACCCAGTTCACCAAGATGATAACTGGCTGCAAGGAAATTATATCTTATATCAGCAATCCACATTGTATGATCAAACATAATCTGAACACCTTCAGCTTTTGTTAAGCCAGCTGGGTTCCAGTAAATTGAGCTTACATCGTTAGTCACTCCAACTGAAGCACTTCCCATACCTATTGATCTGGCTCCCTGCCCGATAGTTAAGAAAGGTGCTGCAGTTGTTCCTCTTTTCGATACATCGGATTTGAATGTCTGAGCAAAAATATTAAAAGACAAAATTGCTATAAGTAAAACGAAGTAGAATAAATATTTTTTCATTTTCAAAATCTCCACTTATTTAATTAATGCAAATTTTCCGATGTACTCACCAACACCGGGAGCATCCACATGGTAAACATAAACACCATAAGCTGCATCCATTCCGTCGTCAGTTACCAGATTCCATGAGATTGTGCCATCAAGGAATCCTGAATCTTTGTACAGTGTTTTTATCAGTTGACCGGTTATAGTATAAATTCTTATAGTGCACTGATTAGGAAGATTAATGAAATCAATTTTTCTATCTCCCCTTCCGGTTGAATTAAGATTTCTTCTTTCCCATACTGCCGCACCTAAGTAAGGATTTGGAACAACATCTATTTTTGAAAGTTGTTCTTTAGCCAGATTCTTATCAATATTAACAGCTCTGGTGCTAAAAATAAATTTATCACCACTCTTAAATTGCTTATTGGTTGATATTATATATTTATCACCATTTGCCGGATAAACTGGTGTTGCATTCGGATCTGCCGGAGCATCATAAGTAAGATTCCAGGCAAATCTTACATTCGACGGGCTGACCGCTCCCTGAAATTCAAGAATCTGAATCTGGTCTCCAATAGTTAGTGACTGAGAGCCATCATTATCTTTCACAGCAACTTTCGAATATTTTCCTTCAGTTTTATTCCATATCTTCAGATTAACCGGAAACCTTCGGTACAGAGGGGGCGATTGAATGTAACAAGTATCCTGTGGAGTATCATAAAATGTAATTTCATAATCTGCTGGCCAGGGAATTCCGCGAACTGGTGTAGCATCCGGGAAAGGATATACGAGAAGATTACTGTTCCCTACAAGCCAGCCGGTCAGTGTATCAATGATTGTAACGAGAGTATCGTTAAGCACTGTAACTGCCATTCCATCAAAAGGAGGACTGATTCTTTCAAATCCGAAATAAGTGGAATCAACAGTCATCATTGTGTCGGTCACTCCATTATAGGTTTTGATGACCTTGTATGATTTTGTATGGTAGAGTGGATAATCATCAGATGAGGTAAATTCAATTGAATATTGTGCGCCATCAAGAACAATCCTTGGATCTAAGATATTTAATTGAAGTGAACCTGATCCTACACCTTCGGAAACATGTTTTATATCACCCTGAATTTGTGGTGGTACATAACCGGCAACAGGAGCATTTGGTACAACTACAGCACAATTTATATCAACAAACTGAAGATTGCCAGCAAAGTCTTCCGTAATAATTTTTGTACATTCTGATGGTTGTAAACCTGCCGTTCCGAAGTTTGGATCGCCCATATCATATGAAACACAGGCATAGTAATATTTCACACCGTTCTTGACATCTGTGTCTACAAATGAATATTGTAATCCGGTATCATCACCTCTCCAGAAATGTGCACCGTTTATTCCAACCGGATCAGGTCCTTTAATTCCATCTTTCAAATCAAACTGTGCAATCGGTTTCCAGTATTTTGTTGAGCCCTTGGAATCAGTAATAATTTTAATGTCATTAAATTCAGGTTCTGTACTTCTGTAAATCAAATAGCCTTCAAAGTCTTTTTTGTAGCCCTGAGTGGGATCACCATTTTGATAACCAAGAAACGGATCGCGTGATTCTTCAGCAATGTTATCCCAGTAGAGAATTACTTTCTGATCACCGGGGATAGCAGTAAGAATTGGTTTAATCGGCGGTTTGGAAAAGTTATAATTCGCATTATAAATCTGTTGAACAGTTTCTTTATTAAACATAATATCATCAAGATTTTCACCAAAAACTAAAGCCATAGAAAATCTTTCCCGAAGATTCTGATAAAGCGGGAAAGGACCTGAGGCAAAAACCATTGAAATATTTGCACGCTGAAGAGAAGTATCAAATGTACCAGCGGTCATTTTCAGCCACATTGATTCGTCATCTTTTGGCCAGCCGCCACCAGTGCCTCCCTGACCCAATCTGTAAATTGATACCGCAGTAAGACCAATCTGATCAGATTCATCTTTGTCAGTTTTATCAAAATTTGGTTCGCCATCTGTGGGAAGACCATCTCCTTCACCTTCATCAGGACCAGTATATTGTCTGTCAAACGGACCCACCCCATCTCTGCCAACATCATTATTCAGAGGTTCGTTTTCATCGGGATCCCACTGACCATTTCCATTTAAATCAGAGTATGGAATCCAGTCTCCATCATTATCTATTTCATCATCTCTTCTTTCATCCATCATTCCATCTTCGTCATTATCAATACCGTCGAATCCATTGCCCGGACTTTCCAGATATGCATAACCATAATAGCCGGTTTGCCAATTATCAGGAACACCAAGCCCGTTGCTGTCATAGCAATATGCAAGATCCAGACGAAGGTCAAATGAAGCGTTATCATCTTCAGAATCATCTGTTCCGCCTACACCACAGTCGGTATAAAAACCAAAAAGAGTGGTTGGGTAATTAAAGTCTGAAATGTTCACAATATCATAATGCCAAAAGATAATATCTTCAGCAAGTACATGAGACCATTGAAAACCGCGCACTTCAACTCTTAACCCCAATCCCCCTCTGTCTAAATCTGAAGCAATAGGATAGTAGTTGAAAGGTGTACGAGTAAATTCTTTATCTCTTGAATCATCCATAACAAAAAAAGTTTCAAAATCTGAGTTAAGTACTCCTCTACCAAAATATCCATACCAGTAACCATTCCACTCCGGAGTAAGATTTAGCGCTACCGGCCAGAAATCAGGCCAGGATTTTGGATCTGTATTTATTGCCGGCTTCGTGGAAGAAGGATTAACATAACCGGGAACCGGTTCAAGACCCCAGATTTCGCCGGTTGAAGGATCTTTATCCATCCACTCACGATATGAAGTTTCCAGCGGATGAATTGTTTGTCCATTGCCAGGTGCAGTAACTTCTGAGGCAATAAGCACGCAAACACCATCCAGATATGAGTGACCGGAACCTTTTGGCCATTCACCTGATGGCTGATAGGGCCATTGACCTACTTCACCGTTATTGTAAAATAAAGTTCTTATCTGGTTTCCATCCATTACACCTTCTCTGCGGAACTGGATGTTTCCTTTTGGTTCATCCCTGTAGAGCTGGGTCTGAGGTGTAACTTGTGCAATTAGAACTTCAGATATTATCAGTATAGCAAATAGAATTAGTTTTTTCAGCATTCTGATTCTCCGATTAAACTTTATAATTCAAAACCTAATCCTATGCGAACTTCCCTTGGGGAAGAGTACATCGAAGGATTATTTATGTATTCCTGTATAGTATTAAGACCAAATATTTCGCCTGCATATTGAGTATTCAGATCAACATTTGCTCTACCAGTGGATGCATAAACACCAAATTCATTTTTAATATCAAATACATTGTATATCATAACATAAGTCATAACATTAATACCAAGTACTCTGAATATTTTATCTGCTCGCAGATCAACATTGAAGAAAGGAGGTTTCTTTCCACCGTTTTCAAATCTGACACCTTTGGAAACTTTAACATCTTCAGTGTAGGGCATTCCGGAACCATATTGGAAAATAAAACCGGCAGTCCAGTCGCCCGGAACTCCTACATTCACTGTAAGATTAAGTGTATGCCTTTGGTCCCAGTCAAGTGGTACAACAGTTTTACTTTCTTCAATGGGAGGATTAGTCTGATTTTTATTGTAAACGGCATAAGGATCGGAAGCATTTCCTTCAGCAATCTGAAAAGTGTAATCAAGTTTGGCGCTAAAGTAGTTTGAAAATCTTTTATCCAACGTAACGATAAATCCTCTTACATTAGCATAATCTCTGTTTATAAATCTTGCATATTTGAACCCTTCGTAAGTATTTACTATTTCCATTCCCAGCCAGTTTCTTATATCGCGATAGTAAACAGAAAGGTTCAGAGAAATATCCTCGAAAAGAACCTGCTGCAAACCAATTTCGTAAATAATATTTTTTTCAGCATTAAGATCTGGATTTCCGATAATTGAATTTAAACTATTTCCCGGCCTTACAATAAAGTCAGGATTTTGATAAAGGTTTTCAAAAGCAGGAATCTTAAAGAAATGACCATAAGAAAACCTTATTATACCTTTATCAGTAATCGGAAATGATGCACCTAATCTTGGACTTAATTGCATCTTTGCTGAAGCATCTGTCCACTGATTTGCACCGGGGAAATTTGGATTTCGTGTAGGATTTCTTTTATCTGCAGGAAGCTTTGCTCTCGAGTTAAAGTAATCGAATCTCAATCCTACATTTATAATCATAATATCATATTCCATTTTATCCTGAATGTAAGCTGAAGCTTCAATCGGATATCGTGCATACTCAATGTGTGAACCCTGGTCAGAAATCGTTCCTTTGTCAGGATAGCCTGGTGTAAAGATTTCATTTCCTAAACTATCCAACTGACCTTCGGTCAGATTAACCAGATCCATTGAATGATTGTAAATGTCATAAATTCTTCCTTCCACGCCCATTCCGATTTTATGTTCTTTGCTAATCTGTGATGAAAGTGACCATTGACCAATTAAAGTTTTAGTATGCCTGTCATATCTTCCGCCCTGATTTCCACCAGAACGAAAAGTATAATTTGAAATTGCAATTCCTCTTCTTGGACTAACATATCGCGGATCATAAGGATCTTCATAAAGATATCCTTTGAAGTGATAGTAGTTTGCCGTAAACTTCAATGTCTGATAAGTAGAGGATGATGGATAATGAGTTAATTGTAAGCTCTGAATCCAGTCATCACCATAATGAGTCATTATTCCATCCGGCGTCCAGGAGAAATAATGATCATAATATTTATTTTTTGTTTTATCCCAGAATATTGAGTATGTGACAGCAAGCTCAGGCATAGCATAAGTAAGCTTGCCATTGGCAGAATATTTTGTGAAAGGATTCATAGGAACAAAAGCACCATCGCCTGTATTTCTAGGAATCCACACTGTTTTATCCATCGGGTTGGGAAAGAAAGGAACATCATCCGTTACATTATAAACTCTCTTTCCATACAAATGCCCTATATTATCAAAATATCTTCCGGTTAAAAAGAAATAAAGATTTTTAACAGGTTGAACCGGACCACTTAGTGTGATTTGAAAATTCTTTTGTGCTATCCTGTCTGCTTTATCAAGATTTCGGAATATATCAGTGTGAGAAGTAATAAAGTTACCAACATAAGAACTTACATTTGCCCTGAATTTATCTGAACCACCTTCAGTAACAATATTAACAACACCTGAAAGTGCTTGGCCGTATTCTGCATTAAATGTACCGGTAATTACTTCCATCTGACGAATAGAACTGTTTTCAACTTCGACTGTGAAACCACCATTAAACGGATCAGTAACTGCAACACCATCAATCAGGTAAGCAACATCATTAGATCTGCCACCTCTGAAATGACCATCAATTACTCCTGCCTGCAAATTAACTATTTGTCCTATACTTTCGACAGGCATCATTTTGATATCATCTGAAGAAATTGTTACAGATGTAGAAGTTAGATCTTTCTGAACAAGCGGTCGTTGAGAGGTTACAACCACTTCCTGATTTAATTGTATTACCGAACTTGAAAGTTTAACATCAATTCTGGTAGTTAAATCTATTTTAACCAGCACATTTTCAACTATTGTTTTTTGATATCCAACCGCAGAAACAATCAACCTGTAGGTTCCTGGCGGAACATTGCTGATAGAATAGAATCCATCAAGATCGGCAGCTGCACCGAGAAATGTTCCTTCAATTACCACATTTGCACCAACAATTGCTTCTCCGGTTTGTTCATCAGTTATTTTACCAACAATTTTTCCTGTTGTACCTGCAATTGAAACTGATGAATATAATATTAAGAAAATCATTAACAGAAAAATTGTGATATAATTTGTTACTGGTTTTCCTGCATTAACAATATTCTCCATCTGATTATCCTATTTTTACTTAACAAAAAAGGTGCAGCATATTTAAGCTGCACCCGATGAAAATATTATTTTAATAACATCATCTTGTTGACTTTTGTAAATGAACCTGCTTCTAACCTATAGAGATAAATTCCGCTTGACAGATTAGATGCATTAAACTGAACTGTATAAACGCCGGGAGTTTGATCTTCATTTACCAAAGTTGCAACTTCTCTACCTAAAACATCATAAACCTTCAGTGAAACAAAACCAGATTCTTTAACTGAATAACTGATTTTTGTTGAAGGATTAAATGGATTAGGATAGTTCTGTGCAAGAGCATAATTATCAGCAGTCAGTATATCTTCCACAGAGTTTGGTTCCCACAAACTTCCAATCCAGGTATATAACCATCTTGAAACATCGTTCCAAGACTGATCTTCATTAAATGGTGAGTAAGTTAGAATTCCTTCTCTTTCGCCTGTTGCATCAGCATCGTTTATTGAATAATCAATCGGAATTCTGTAACCTTCAACCGGAACAAATACATTATCACCACCAGGAGCAGCAAGGTCAACCCATTTAACTCTGAATTCAACAATATAACCTGAAGGGAATTTTTCCTCCCAGTAATAATCTTGCCCTAAACCAACCAAACTATCAGTGCCCCCGGTCTGATCTAAAATTACTCTGTTCCATGCAAATCTTATGTGATAATCCGGTTCTGCGCCTCTTCGATAAGTTGTATGCGGAGCTCCATGCCAATTGTATAATCCAAGGAAAATATCCGAACAGTCATTCAGATAAGATTGTGGTTGTGTATTCTTAACAACTATATCATCATTAACATCAAAAGCAACATATAGATATTGATTATCAACCGCTACATAAGAAAGCACCGACAAATCATTATCACCATTTATTGTAGTATTTGTTACGATATGACCTGTGCCATCTGACGGAAACATTCTGAAAGGTGTTATTCCCGCCCATTCACTTAAATCTCCATCAGCATTGAAATTTGATGGTGCATTTAAGGAAATTGTAGTTACACCTTTTGCAAGATTGGTAACTGCAGGAGAATTCTGACTAACTGTACTTGCGTTTCCTGATGCATCGCGACAAACAACAGCATAATAATAGGTTACATTCTGATCCGTAACCGGAGCAAATAAAAGATGTTCAATCAGCTGAGTGTTTTCAGCAATACCTAATTTTACTACTTCAACACCTGGAGCATTTGTGCTTGTGATTGGATTTTTACTGTAATAAACATCGTATTTCTCACCGGTTTCACCAGGTACATCCTGCCATGTTACAATATTCTGGTATGTTCCTGCAAAAGCGCTTACACCTGTTGGTGGATTTGGTGCAATAACATCAAATGTCGGATTACCAGTCCACCAGTCAGTAACCCAAAGAACTCTTCCAGCCTGACCGGAAGCTTCAGCCATCAAACCAACAACCTGAACCGATGAGGAATCAAAGCCTGAAGTTCCATCCTGATAAACCATTTCTCTTAATGGGAAATTGTATTGATGCCACTGATCGTCATCAATTGGTTGGAAAACAGTTCCAACTTTTCCGGGTCCGCCTTCATATTGAATTCTTAAAGGACCTGTTCCCGGAGGACATTTGATTTTGATTTTTGCAGAATCAACCTGCCAGGCACCTGCAAGATTGAACGGCGGATCAATTGTACATCCCCAACCAGTCCAACCATTGCCCCATTCATCTCCCTGTGTCCATTTAACTGCGTTTGAATTCTGAACAGGTCCGGCACCTTCAACAACTTCAATAGCTGATTGGCCCCAAGCCCAGGTTGTAACATAACTTGGAAAAGTAACACCATTGAATACAACTGCCGGAATAGCTTTAATACCAAATCTTCTGAAACCATCAAACATAACTTCAAGTGAATCGGCAGGAAGATTTGCATTTGGATCCCAACCCGAAACAACAGCAGCCAAGTTAAAACCAACAATCTTATCGGAGTCAAAATGATTGTTGTTATAGCTTCCACCGCCCCAAGCTAATGGAAAGATTACAAACCCAGAATCGTTAGGTTTCATACTT
>FWPU01005313.1_pt1 | contig 25335 bp, 18 predicted proteins | sample 2228361 | NCBI WGS metagenome assembly FWPU01 (sample SAMEA103939777, study PRJEB20133) | metagenome | reverse complement strand
TGGCCGCGGGAGTCACGCAACCGATGAGCGGCCCCAGCCTGTACGGCGTTTGGGGCGCCCTAGGCTCCAAGGCCGGCGGCGAGTCGGTTTCCTACTAGTTAGTGACGCGTCGTGATCGTCTGTTTGCGTCCATAGGTCGCCCCAGTCAGTCGGCGGCGGAGTGGCACCAATCCGCCCACGGTAAGCCGGCGGCGAGAAAAATCCGAGCCGCCGGCGTAAGCTGGTGGTGGGAGAACACTTGAACTACCCGTGAGCCGGCAGTGGGATAATCCAAGAGCCACCAGCGTAAGCTGGTGGTGTTTTTTTGGCCTAGTTCGCCGGCGACTCCTGCTTCAGGGCAACCGGAATGCGGTCGATTTTCGCCGCGAGGATGAAATCGTTTTCGGACAACCCGCCCACCGCGTGGGTCCAAAGCACGATTGTCACGCGCCGGTACTTTTCCAAATGCAGGTCGGGGTGATGCCCCTCGGCCTCGGCCAACGCCGCCACCTCTTGGAAAAACCGCACGGCCTCGGCGAAGTCGCGGACCAACCACTCTTTGCGGATGGCGCGGCCGTCCTCGCTGAGACTCCAACCCGATATATCGCGCAAGGCGCGTTCTGCCTCTTGCCGGGTCATGGCGGGGATCCCCCCCTCGCAGGGCACGCATTTTTTGCCAAGCCAAACGTTTTCCATCTTGCGAATCCCTTTCTCCAATGTCGTGCAAATGCGACAGTAGGGGCACGCCCGCAGCAAAGGTGCCCTTGGAATCCTATGCAACCCAAGGGGCTGAAACCATCGCAGCATTGTCTCTAGGCGATGCGACCAACGGACGTGCCACGGCCTCGCCCCCCCAGGAATGGGAAACGCCGCTCCTCTCGCATTCAGTACGGGCTCGTCGGCGGACTGAAAAACGCAAGCTAAACTTTTGTGATAAGCCAAATACACCACCAACTGGGACTCTTGGCAAACGGCCCCACCCTCTGGTGGGAGATGGGATTGCAATCCTAAGGAAGCAAGCGGGAGGAAAGTCGGCGGGACGGTGGGGACCTCGCGGTCCGTACTCCGTGCGGCCCTCGGCCCACGCCTGATCGTCCACCTCCCCAGGAAAAGGGGGTCTTCGTGAGAATCTTGCTGGCCAGTAGTGAAGCGGTGCCTTTTGCCAAGACCGGCGGACTGGCCGACGTCTGCGGCACCTTGCCCTACGCCTTGGCAGAGTTGGGGCACCAAGTCGGCGTCATCATCCCGGCGTATCGCGCAGTTTGGTGCGCGGGAAAACCCATTCGGTCCATGGGACTGGAGTTCATCGTGCCGGTGGGAAGCAAGACGGTCTCCGGCCAATTGCTGGAATGGCCCGGCGAGGTCCCCGGCGTGACGTACTACTTCGTTCGGCAGGATTATTACTATGACCGTGACGAATTGTACACGGTCCACGGCCAAGATTACGCCGACAACTGCGAGCGGTTCGTCTTTTTCTGCCGGGCGGTGATGGAGGCGGCACGGCTGCTGGACTTCCGTCCCGATATCCTCCACGCGAACGACTGGCAAACCGGATTGGTGCCGGTCTATCGCCGCACGCTGTACGCCCACGCCCCCGAGTTCCAAAGGACGGCATGCGCGTTCACGGTCCACAACATGGCCTTTCAGGGCGAGTTCTGGCACTGGGACATGCTGTTGACCGGTTTGGATTGGAGCTACTTCAATTGGCAGCAGATGGAGTTCTACGGCAAACTGAACTTCCTCAAATGCGGCTTCGTCTTCTCGGACGCCATCAACACCGTCAGTCCGCGGTATGCCGAGGAAATCCAGACGCCGCAATTCGGCTGCGGCTTGGACGGAGTACTTCGTTCCCGTCGCGACGTGCTGCGAGGCATTCTCAACGGAATCGATTACAGCGTGTGGAACCCCGCCACGGATCCCGAAATCGCGCGGAATTACGACGCCGACACGGTCCGCGAAGGAAAGCCCTGCTGCAAGGCGGCCCTTCAGGCGGAAATGGGGCTGCCGGCCGATCCCCGGACTCCCCTGGTAGGGATCGTTTCGCGACTGACCTATCAAAAGGGTTCCGATCTCCTCACCGGGCTTTTGCCGCACTGGCTTGCTCGGGAAAACGCCCAATGGGTGATTCTGGGCAAGGGTGAGCCGGCCGTGGAACAGCAACTGCTCGATTTAGCGAGCGGCTTTCCCAACAAGCTCTGCGTGCGTCTCGAGCATTCCGAGGCCCTGGCACGCAGAATCCAGGCCGGGGCCGATATATTCCTGATGCCCAGCCGTTTCGAACCTTGCGGTTTGACCCAGCTTCAAGCCCTGAAATACGGGACCGTGCCCGTCGTGCGCGAGATCGGCGGTCTCGCCGATACGATCACCGACTACACGCCCGAGACGCTGGCGGACGGCTCCGCCAACGGATTCCGGTTCTCCGGCGAGGACGGCGAGTCGCTGTCGGCCGTACTCCGCCGCGCTTGCGAGGTCTATCACGACCCCGACACATGGTACCGGTTGGTCCGCAACGGCATGCTGCAAGATTGGTCGTGGCGTCGCACTGCCCCGCAATACGAGAGCATGTACCGGGAAACGCTCCGTCGGCTCTATCCCGACGCCGAGGGTCAATAAAGCCCAGCTATCGGGCGCATCGCAGTAACGCCTCGGCCGAGATTGCCGGAATTGAAGGAATCTACCCCCAAGGGTCGCCGCGGATCGACCCTTGGTCCCTGCGAACGGAGCGGAGGGTCACGAACCGTTGCCGGGGATCGCGGGCACCTCCAAGTTGAGTTCCGGTCCCGGCACGGCGTCTTCTTCCTTTTGATTAGAGTCGGGCGGGGCGGCGTCATCGACGCCGTCACCTTGGGGAGCGGCACCCGCCCCCGGCGCCCACTTGGGAGCGTCCATCTCGTCGTCTCCCGTGTCGGAGACGTCCAGTTCCTGCCGGGTGCCGTCGGGATAGGTGACGGTGAGCGTCGTCAACCCCCATTTTCCGGCGATCATCCTGGCGATGACATTGACTTCGGCCTTGCCCTTGGGGCCGCTCACCTTGAACGTCAGGTTGGCGCTGCCGGAATCGTTTTCCACTTTGAAGCTCCCCAACGGAATCCACGAGGCGGATTCGATGGGTTCTCCCAGTCTTTCGCGAACCTGGGGGTCGTTTTGCACCTTTTTGAGGGCGGTCTGATAAGGCGGCAGAGCCCGCATCCCAAAGACCCCTACTCCCAAAAGGATGCCCGCGCACAGCAAGATCACTAAAACCACCGCCAGGCCGATCGCAGCGAGGATGGCCGTGGCGCAACCGCAGCCTGAAGTATGCCGCCGTCGGGGCAATGAGACGTCTTGGCTGAATTCATCCTCTCGGCCCATCGTGCCGTTGAAACTCATCTGCCGGACTCCTCGCCAGAGAGACCTTGACCCGCCATCATCCGCCGCCCTTGAGCCTAATGAGGGCACCCCAAAGGGTAGCGAGTCCGCCCCTTTTTCACAAGCGAAAAATGCCCGTGTATCCGCCCCACCAAGGGCCACGCACCGGTTCGAGCTGCGATCGCCGCCCCATCTGTCGTAAGCCGGCGCGATGCCTTAACATGCAAGCTGCCGCGCGGGCCTTGCGGACGCGGCAAAGTTTCGCCGCCGTGATCACCGCCGGACGGTCGCAACCTTGCCCCCGGGCGGCGAGACCCGACCACGCCAAGACTGGGATACCGCGGGCAAAAATCCCCGATGATCAAGCGGATGACGCCAAAGGATTCTTCGCCCTTCACGAGCCGAATGCGCCGACTAATCATCGGCCCGGCATTGTTCTTCTCGATCATCGCGACCCCATGTCGCGGTGAAGATCCCGCCGAGTGGGAAAAGTCCTGCCGCGACCGAATCGAGCGTTTGGTTCGCGACGGCGAAGTCGTGGGAATCGCGGCGGGGTGGACCACACCGCGGGGACGTTCGGTATTCGGATTCGGTCGGATCGAGCGAGCCGAGGCGGACGCTCCCGATGAGAATACCGTGTTCGAAATCGGCTCGGTGACCAAGGTTTTCACGTGCCTGATTTTAGCGCAATTGGTGGAAGAGGGGCGACTGAGCCTCGAGACGCCCGTCCATGATTTGCTGCCGAAGGACATCCGATTTCCCGATCACGAAGGGGAGCCGATCCGGCTTGCGGACTTGGCGACGCATACGTCCGGACTGCCGCGTCTGCCAAGCAATTTGGCGCCGGACCTGGTGCTTTGGCCCAACAACCCCTACGCCCGTTACACGACGGAACGGCTTTACGCCGCGGTCCGCTCCGCCGAACTGCTCTCGCCGCCGGGCAAAGAGTACCGCTACAGCAATTTCGGGGTCGGCTTGCTGGGCCACGTGCTGGCGCTGCACGCGGGAGAAGACTACGAAACGCTGGTGCAACGACGGATCTGCCGGCCGCTGGGTCTGCACGATACGGCCGTGACGTTCCGCGACGGAAAGCCGCGGAGCACAGCCAAGGGACATCGCGGTGCGGGGGTGCCGGTACCGGATTGGGATATCCCGGTGCTTACCGGGGCGGGCGGGTTGCGATCCACGGTCGATGATCTGCTCCGGTTCGTCGATGCCCAACTGCACCCGGACGCGACACCCTTCCCCGAAGCCCTGCGCCTGACGCACCGGCGCCGGGGAACCGTCTCGAAGACGCTCGGCATTGCCCTGGGCTGGCACATTCTGGTGCAGGACGGCATCCTGTGGCACAACGGTCAGACGGGAGGCTACCACTCCTTCGTAGGTTTCGATCCCAAGACGCAAGTCGGTTTGGTGATGCTGGCCAATTCGGCAACGGACGCGGTGGACGCCTGCGGTTTCGATGTCGTCAAGCAGCTTGCAAAAGGTTCAACGCGCGAATCGGCCGTGGGATCGGGAGTGCCCTGAGGCGCGGAGCGGACAATCCCCCGCGATCAGTCTCGCGCGTGCCGACTCAAGCCTGGTGCGAATGCATTCCCCCCGTTCCATGCCGGTTGCCCCCGCGCGTCGGTTGCCATCGGTTGGGCGGAACCATTACGATTGCGATTACGCGCTTCGGCGATCATTTCCCTTGCAACGGCATCCCGCAAGCTCGTTCGGTTCGGGGAGAAATCGGCGTCCCATGAACGGCGGAGATTACGATATCGACGGCCTGGCGGAGTATCTGCACTTGACGCCGCAGCAAGTGCTCCGGCTGGCCGACCGCGGTAAGATTCCCGGACGAAAGGTGGGCGGTCAGTGGCGATTCTCGCCATCCGAGATCCATCTTTGGCTGGAACAGCGGATCGGACTGTTGACCGATGATGAAGACCTGGTGGCGATGGAGTCGCAACTGCGCGACCGCCGCGTCGGCTCCGGAGAAATCCGCATTGCCGCACTGATCCCGCCGGAGGCGATTCAGGTGCCCTTGGCGGCACGCACGCGGAACTCCGTGGTTCGGGCAATGATCGACGCGGCGGCGCGAACCGGCTGGCTATGGGATCCGGAGGCGATGCGGGAGGCTGTTCTGGCACGCGAGGAAATGCACCCGACGGCCCTGGAGAACGGGGTGGCCCTGCTTCACCCGCGGCGACCGTTGCCCAACATTCTGGGCCAAGCCTTTATCGGTTTTGGACGAACGATGAGCGGCATCCCGTTCGGCAGTGAAAGCGGCGTGTTGACGGACTGCTTCTTCCTCATCTGCTCGGTCGAGGAGCGAAGCCACCTCCGCACGTTAGCGCGGTTAAGTCGCATCCTCACGGTGCCCGCCTTCTTGCCTCGCCTTCGCCATTTGGAAAGCCCCAAGGAAATCCTGGGCTGGATCGCCGAGACGGAGGCCGGGTTGTGAAAGCCGCGTCCGGCGATGCGGATCGCAAAACGGCCCCAGCCGTTCTGCCCGGTTTTCTTCGCCCCGGGCACAATATCATCAGGTTCGTTCCTGCCACGACTGGAATCCCGGGGCCGCGCCGACTACCATGAGGGCGGATCGGCGGCACCGATCGACGCTGTGGGTTGAGCGGCCGAGGAACGACCGCGAACCCGGCGCTCGGTCCGTTCAACACCCACGAAGACGCATGCCGATGGCAAATGGCGGAGGACGATCGGCGAAGGCGTCGCGTTCGGGCCGATGAACGCCACGACTACACTGGGAGACTTGCAATCATGTCCGGCAACCTGCGAAGACGACGCTTTTTCGCGTTCGCACTCGGGCTTTCGACGTTCTGCGGTGCGTATCTGGGGATCTTCCGATCGGCGTCCGCCGAAATCACCGCGGAGCGGACCGAGCGAGGCGTCACCATCACCGTGGACGGCAAACCGTTCGCCGAGTATCGGATCGATCTGGGGCCGAAACCGATCGTGTGGCCCTTGATCGGGCCGACGGATCAGCCCGTAACAAGGGACTATCCGATGGCGAATACGCCGGGCGAGACCCGCGATCACCCGCACCAGCGATCCCTGTGGTTCACGCACGGCGACGTCAACGGTCTGAGCTTTTGGGAAGAGGCGCCGGGACGCGGCGTCATCAAGCATCGGGAATACGTTCAGGTTCGCGGGGGACCGGACGCCGTCGTCGTGACCCGCAACGACTGGTTGACCGCGGAGGGAAATCCGGTCCTCAGGGACACCCGGCGGTTGCGGTTTGCGGCCTCGGAAGACGTGCGCATCCTCGATTTCGATATCCGCCTGACAGCTTCGTCCGGACCCGTGGTCTTCGGCGATACCAAAGAGGGAACGTTCGGGATTCGGGTCGCCGAGACCCTCCGCGTCGATACGAAAAAGGGCGGCCGCATCGTCAACAGTGACGGCAAAGCCGATGCCGAGGCGTGGGGCAAGCGCGCGGCCTGGGTCGATTACTCGGGCCCGATTGCCGACTCGATCGTGGGAATCGCGGTGCTCAACCACCCAACCTCCTTCCGGTTTCCCACCTATTGGCATGTTCGCACGTACGGTTTATTCGCGGCCAACCCGTTTGGGTGGCACGACTTCGAGGGGCGTCAAGACGTCGATGGTTCGTATCGGCTGGCCGAGGGCGAGTCGATCGTGTTGCGTTACCGCCTGATTCTCCATCGTGGCCGAGCTGACGAGGCCGGCATTGCCCAGAAGTTCGCCGAATATGCGGCGGAAGCCCCCGCAGAAATCCCCTAAGCGAGATCAATACCGCTTTCGCGCGGCCGGGTAACGCCTCGTGGCGCCGCCGGCTCGATCAGATTCTCACCACGCCGGATCCATGGGCTGCCGCAACCCCAAACGCCCGGCCGCAATACGGATCGCTCCCCTCTTTTGGGATGATTCGCGGCCGTGCGCGTCGGACGCCTTGCAACCGGAGGGTATCTTTCGATATACTAATCGGTTCCGATGGAGACCCACTCCGCTAGCGTAGCTCAATTGGCAGAGCGGCTGACTTGTAATCAGCAGGTTGTGGGTTCGAGTCCCACCGTTAGCTCTGGCGTGGATTGAGCGGAAGACGGATGGGCAATCGGACGGCCGACGCCCCGCCGGCGTGCGGCCGGATTGGGGCCCGACAGGCATGATTTGGGGGGTTTCCCGAGCGGTCAAAGGGGTCAGACTGTAAATCTGATGGCACTGCCTTCGCAGGTTCGAATCCTGCACCCCCCATTGGGACGCCGAACATCGATGCGCTGGAGATCGGTGGAGCTTGACACGCCCGCGCAAGATGGGACAATATGCGCTTTTCCCGTCGGGAAGAGCGTCCTGCGTGTTGTTTTCCCGTCAAGCTGAGATCGGCGCGAGGCGGAAGGTATGTCCTCCGGGCCGGGCGGGTGTAGCTCAACGGTAGAGCAGTAGCCTTCCAAGCTATTGACGGGGGTTCGACTCCCCTCACCCGCTCCTTTCGGCGGTTCACAATTTCGAAGGTGCATGGCGCGGGTTTCGGCGGACCGAAGCACTGGAAAACCAAGGAAGGCCGGCATTGCGTCGTACGGATCGCAAAGGGATGCCGGCGCGTACAAAGGAATCGGTCGCTGCTGTAGCTCAGCCGGTAGAGCGCGTCCTTGGTAAGGACGAGGTCATGGGTTCAAGTCCCATCAGCAGCTCTTGGACTCGGTAGGCCGGCCGGCGGCGAGCCAGGCAGCATCAAAGTATCCGCTTTATCTACAGCACGGAGACTTAGGACGAATGGCTAAGGACGTATTTGTTCGCTCGAAGCCCCACGTGAACGTGGGCACCATCGGTCACATCGACCACGGCAAGACGACCCTTACCGGAGCGATCTTGGCGGTCCAGTCGAAGAAGGGATTGGCCAACTTCAAGTCGTACGCCGATATCGCCAAGGGCGGTACGGTCCGCGACGCCACCAAGACGGTGACGATTCACGTGGCCCACGTGGAATACGAGACCGAGAACCGACACTACGCCCACATCGACTGCCCGGGTCACGCCGACTTCATCAAGAACATGATCACCGGCGCGGCTCAGATGGACGGTGCCATCCTCGTGGTCTCCGCCGCGGACGGTCCCATGCCTCAAACGCGGGAACACGTTCTGCTCGCGCGGCAAGTCAACGTACCGGCCATCGTGGTCTTCCTCAACAAGGTGGACCTGGTGGACGACCCCGAGTTGCTCGACTTGGTCGAGATGGAGCTGCGGGATCTGCTGAATAAGTACGACTTCCCCGGCGACGAGGTACCGATCATTCGCGGCAACGCTCTGGGTGCCTACCAGAATCCGGAAGATCCGGAGAAGAACAAGTGCATCCAAGAGCTGATGGACGCGATCGACAGCTATATCCCCGAACCGACCCGCGCGGTCGACAAGCCGTTTCTGATGGCGATCGAAGACGTGTTCTCCATCGAAGGTCGTGGAACCGTGGCGACCGGCCGTATCGAGCAGGGCGTGATCAAGCCGGGCGACGAAGTCGAAATCGTCGGCTTCTCCCGCGAATCTCGCAAGACCGTCTGCACCAGCGTGGAAATGTTCAACAAGACGCTGGAGGAAGGAATCGCCGGCGACAATGTGGGCTGCTTGCTCCGCGGCGTCAAGCGCGACGAAATCGAGCGCGGTCAGGTCTTGGCCAAGCCCGGCTCCATCACCCCGCACACGGAGTTCGAGGCCGAGGTGTACATCCTTTCGAAGGAGGAAGGCGGCCGGCACACTCCGATTTTCGCCGGATACCGTCCGCAGTTCTACTTCCGCACCACCGACGTGACGGGCGAAATGAACCTGCTGGGCGGGGCCGAAATGTGCTTGCCCGGCGAAAACGTCAAGATCAAGGTAACGCTGATCGCCCCCGTCGCCATGCAAGAGAACTTGCGGTTCGCCATCCGCGAGGGCGGGCGAACGGTAGGCTCCGGCGTTGTGACCAAGGTGCTCAAGTAACGGTCATCGCCGGCCCGGAATCCGAGTTCCCAGTGATGATGCCGCAACGACTCGCCTTGACGACCGGGTCGTTGCGCCGCCACAATGAAGTGCCCGGACGAATCCCAGAGTCGGCCTTCGCCGTCCGCCGGGCATGCTCCTGAATTGGGGGTAGGGGTGTAGCTCAATTGGTAGAGCACTGGTCTCCAAAACCAGCGGTTGGGAGTTCGAGTCTCTCCGCCCCTGTTGGTAATCGGACCGGGATAAATACCGATCCAGGGCCCGCGGTCCCGCGAATTCGTGGCGAGTAGGCCTCTCATGCTTCAGGTCGCCAGCAATCGAAAGAACTACGGCGTGAACGCCCTATTCCAAGAACTGTTCCGTACGACGCTCTACAAGCGGAACCAGGGACGCGTTGTCCGGCAGGCGACGTTCGCCGCTATCGTGGTGATCGTCGTGTTCGGGGCGTGGCGATTGGGACTGACCTTGGGTGCGTGGGGGCTGCCGCTGGAGTGGCAGTTCGGCCTGCCGGCCCTGTTGATCGCGGCCGGTGCCTGGATCGCATTCCGCCTGATGAATGTCCCCGAGGTCGCCGATTTCCTGATCTCTGTGGAAGCCGAGATGCGCAAGGTGTCTTGGCCGAAAAGGACCGAGCTGATTCGCGGCTGTGTCGTGGTCCTCGTGGTGATTTTCAGTCTGGCCCTGATCTTGACCATTTACGATTTGTTTTGGCGAAGCTTTTTCGGGTGGCTCAACATCTACTGACCACGCCGAGCGGCACGCAGGTCCGGTCGGCGGCGACAAACCGCCCGGGGCGTCCATTACTAAAGAAAATAATCGGCGGCGGGGTTTGCGGAAGCCCTCTGGAAGCGTTACAATACAAAGTTCCCGCCTGACTACGGCCGATCCCCTCTGATCGGCGTTCCCTTCCTCAGCAGGAATTTCGGATCAGGTTTGCGGGAGATTGGAACTCGATAGGTTGATTGGATTTCATGGCCGTGGACCCCGAAAACCCGTCCAACCTCGAAGGAAACGAGCCGCAGGCGGATCCGCTTCTTGGCTCCAGCGAGGCCGAATCGCCATCGCGGGCTGCCGCCGACGGCGAGCCGATCGGAGAACGGACTGGGAACGGTACAGCCGGGCAAAATTCCGAGCATGCGGCGGTTCCGGGATCGCGGTCCGATGACCGAGCCGGCGATGAAGAGATTCCTCCCAAGGAATGGTACATTCTGAAGGTTCAAACGAACCGAGAGGACACCGTTCGCGAGGCGCTATTGCGAAGAATCAAGATCGCCGGAATGGAGGATCTCTTCGGCGACATCATCGTCCCGGTCGAAAAAGTGACGGAGTTCAAGGGCGGGCGAAAGAAAGTCATTCGTCGCAAGCTGTATCCCGGCTACATCGTGGTACAGATGTCCCTGACGGAGGATGCGTGGTTTCTGGTGCGGGAGACGCCCGGCATCGGAGACTTCACCGGGGCGATCGGGCGACCCACGCCCATGTTGCCGCACGAAGTGAGCCGCATTCTCGCTAAGGCGGCGGAAGAAAAGGCCCAAGAGGCGCCCCGATTGAAGATCGGTTGCAATGTCGGCGACCGTGTGAAGATCAACGACGGCCCGTTCGCCACCTTCGAGGGAGAGGTCTCGTCGATCGACGAGGCCAACGGCCGGGTGACCGTCGTCATCAGCATCTTCGGACGAAGCACGCCCGTGGTGTTGGAATACTGGCAAATCGAGCAAATCGCCTGACCGAGCGGGCGGCGGCCGTGCCGCGAGCGGCTCGGCGCCGGGCTGATCGGCGAAGCATCCAATAGCGTTCGGCATAAGACTGGAACGGTAGTATGGCTAAACAACTGGTCGGTGTGGCGAAATTCCACGTTCCGGGCGGACAAGCGACTCCCGCTCCGCCTGTGGGAACCTCGCTCGGTCGTTTCGGGATCAACCTCGGGCAATTCGTGCAGCAGTTCAACGAGCGGACCCGCCAGCATTTGGGCATGCGGATCCCCGTTGTGGTCCGCGTTTACAACGACCGCAGTTTCGAGTTGGAGACCAAAAGCCCGGTCGCCGCGGATCTGCTGAAGCAGGCGGCGGGCATCGCCAAGGGCGCGGCCAATCCGCCTAAGGAGAAAGTCGGCAAGGTTAGCCGGGCACAAATCGAGGAGATCGCCAAGGCCAAGATGGCCGACCTCAATGCCCGAGACCTGGAGCATGCCCGCCGAATCCTGGAGGGAAGCGCCCGAAGCATGGGTTTGGACGTGGTTGATTGACCTAGCTTGCGCCTCTGATTCGGCGCGAACGTCCAGCCCCCGAGGTTGCGTGGGACCGTCTCGTAAAAGTGATGCGTTTATGTTTCATGACCGCCAAGCGGGGTTGCGTCGCGAGACCGACGGCCGCCGGCGCGGGAGAGCCTGAAGGGTTCGCATAACATGGTTCGAGTTTCCAAGCTCTACAAGGCGATGTTGGAGAAGACGCCGGGCAAGACTCCGTTGCCCTTGCCCGAGGCCGTCAAACTTCTCAAGTCCTTCGACAACCGCAAGTTCGAGCAGACGGTCGAGGTCGCTATCCGAACGGGAATCGACCCCCGGCAGGCCGATCAAATCGTCCGCGGATCGGTGGTCCTGCCGCACGGCCTTGGCAAGACGCTGCGCGTGGTCGTGTTCGCCAAGGGCGACCGCGTGGACGAGGCCAGGGCGGCCGGCGCCGATGAGGTCGGCGGGCCGGAGCTGGCCGAGAAAATCAAGGGAGGCTGGCTCGAGTTCGACGTCTGTATCGCCGCGCCCGACATGATGGGCATCGTCGGCCCCTTGGGAAAGGTCTTGGGACCTCGCGGTCTGATGCCCTCGCCGAGAGCGGGAACCGTCACGCCGGACGTGGGCAAAGCCGTCAAGGAGTACAAGGCCGGTAAGGTGGAATTCCGCAACGATTCGGGCGGGAATATCCACGCCCCCGTGGGAAAGATCCGTTTCGACGACCAAAAGCTGATCGAAAACATCCGAGCGTTCGTCGATTATGTGATCAGCCTGAAGCCGGCGGCGGTCAAGGGACAGTACATCCGGGGAATTACGATCGCGGCGACCATGAGCCCCGGCATTCGCGTCGCCATTTGACGTCCGCCGAAGTCCTTCGGGAAACCGGATCGATTCTCAGGCCAGGATAGGTTCGACGCGAATTTCGAGTCGACGACCGAACAAACAACTCCAAGCGTGGGACTCCCGTCACCATGAGTAAGTTCGTCAAGCAGCAAATCACCGATTATTACCGCCGGAAATTGGACGGCGTGGACGCCGCCGTGTTGGTCAACGTGATCGGCCTCAACGGCCCCAAGACGACGCGATTGCGGCGAGAATTGGCCGAAAAGAACATCCGCGTGATGGTGGTGAAGAACACCCTGGCGCGGCGAGCACTGACCGGGACGCCGCTCGAGGCGGCGTTCGCGGAGGTGGCAGGGCCGACCGCCATTTGCTGGGGCGGCACCGACATCGTGGCCTTGACCAAGGAGGTCATGCGACTTGCCGATGATGAAGCCTTCTCCCCGTTCGCGCCGAAAGGCGGCGTGATGGAAGGGGAGCGCATCACCGCGGAGCAGGTCAAGGAAATCAGCAAGTGGCCGTCTCGCGAAGAAGTGCTGGCGAGGATCGCCGGACAAATCTTGGCGCCGGCCGCCAATTTGAGCGCGTTGATCGGGGCGGTCGGGGAGACCTTGGCAGGCCAGATCAAACAGCTCTCGGAAAAGGAGGCGGCCGAGCAAGCGGCTTCCACCGGAGGCGACGGCGAGGCGCCCGCCCAGGCGTGACGTGTGCGTGTCGCGACCAACCGGACGACACGCGATGCGCCGATTTCGTCCAGCGTATTCGGAGAAACTTGGAGCAAGGGGAAGGGCTACCTGACGCTCAAGCGAATGAGGGTTTTTCGAGGAAAGGATCGGATCTATCATGGCAACAGACGCTGCGGTTCGTGAGTTCAGCCCCAAGGCCAAAGACCTGGGCGAGCAAATCTTGAGCCTCACCCTGAAAGAGGCGAAGGAACTGACCGACTACCTGGAACAGGTGGGCGGGATCAAGCCGGCCGCCGGCGGCGTGGTGATGGCCGCCATGCCGGGCGCGGGCGATGCCGGCGGACAGGCCGCCGCTCAGGAAAAGACGGAGTTCGACGTCGTGCTGGAAAACTTCGGCGCCAACAAGCTGAAGGTGATCACGGCGGTGCGCTCCCTGATCCCGGGGATCAGCTTGGCCGACGCCAAGAAGCTGGTCGAAGGCGCCCCTTCCAAGGTCAAGGAAGGCGTCAGCAAGGAAGAGGCCGAAAAGGCCAAGGCGGCACTGGAAAAAGAAGGCGCTACCGTCGCCATCAAGTGATCGATGGATGGGTCCGCCCATCGTTGCAGCCGCGTGGACGTCCGCAATCGGGGCATCAGAGGTTAGCGCGTCTTTCTTTTTCGGATATGCCTACGGATGCGCGTTGACTCGAATTCGAGCGGGAGCCTGGTATTCGTGACGAGTCTGGGCCGATTGTTGCTTACTGCGCCCGGCAGGTCGTAAAGCGACAATCGGCGCCGGACTCGTTCTTTCTTTCTTGCCTCATGCGCATTTGGGAGGATGAGGTCTCAATGGCGATTTCCTCACGACGCCGTCTGGAGCCTACCAACACACGAGTTTTCGGAAGTCGGCAAAGCCAGTTTCCGATTCCCGAATTGAGTAAGATCCAAACCGAAGCCTACAGCCGCTTCCTCCAGGCCGACGTTCCTTGGAACAAGCGCAAGGAGCAGGGGTTGGAGGCTCTGCTGCGCGAAGTATTCCCCATCGAGACGTACGACAAGTCGATCCGGCTGGAATACATCCGCTACGAACTGGGAAAGCCGCGTTTCACGCCGCAAGAGTGCCGTCAACTTCGGCTGACCTACAGCCGCCCCATCAAGGTCTGGCTGCGTCTGACCAAGGAGCAACCCGTCGAAGAAGAAGTGGCTCTGGGCGAGCTGCCGATCATGCTGGGCGGCGGCGAATTCATTATCAACGGGGCGGAACGGGTCATCGTCAGCCAGTTGCACCGCAGCCCCGGCATGGATTTCCTCGAAACGCGCGAAAAGGACAGCGACCGCAAGATCCACAATTGCCGGATCATTCCCGAGCGGGGAAGCTGGGTCGAGATCATGCTTTCCCGCCGCGAAACGCTTTCCGTCCGTATCGACCAAAGCGGCAAGTTTCCTGCGATGACGCTGCTCCGTGCTATGGATCCCGCCTTCAGCGAGAATGCGGCGATCCTGCGGGCGTTTTTCGGAGACGAAATCAAGGAGGAGACGATCGTCGACGGACGCAGCGCGTCCAAGCTGGAAGGCAAGATCGCCGTCGAGGACGTCGTCTATCCCGCGGAGAGCCCGAACGCCGGCGAAATCATCGTCGAGTGCGGGCAAAAGATCACGAAGACGATCGCCGAGCAGATCTGCGCTTCCGGACTGAAATCGGTGGCGGTCATGCCCGCCATGAAGAACCCGCTGATCCTCAATTCCTTGGCCGAAGACCCCACCGCCAGCCACGAAGAGGCCTTGTTGCGGATTTACCAGCGTTTGCGGCCCGGCAACCCGGCGCAACTGGAACGGGCGAAAGCCTTGTTCCACGAGAAGTTCCGCGACCCGAACCGCTACCGGCTGGGACGCGTGGCCCGATTCCGCATCAACCGCAAGCTCGGACTGAACGTGCCGGAAGACGAAATGTGCCTGCGGCCGGAGGACTATATCGCGGCCATCAAGTATCTGGTCCGATTGCGGAGCGGAGATCCCGGAGCGGAGCCGGACGACATCGACCACTTGGGCAACCGCCGCGTGCGGACCATCGACGAGCTGGCTTCCGAGGAACTGCGCAAGGGGTTCCTGAAGCTGCGTCGCACGGTCCAAGACCGCATGGCCTACAGCGACGCCGCGGACATGACTCCGCGGAGCCTGATCAACGCCAAGAGCGTCTCCGCCGCGATCGAGTATTTCTTCGGCCGCGGGGAGCTGTCGCAGGTCGTGGATCAGACCAACCCGCTCTCGATGTTGACGCACGAGCGGCGGCTGTCGGCTTTGGGGCCGGGCGGCTTGAACCGGAAGCGGGCCGGCTTCGAGGTCCGCGACGTGCACGCCTCGCACTACGGCCGCGTATGCCCCATCGAGACGCCGGAAGGCACGAACATCGGCTTGATCTCCAGCCTGGCGATCTACGGCTCGATCGATGAATACGGCTTCTTAATCGCCCCCTATCAGGTGGTCAAGAAAGGGGTGCTTCAAGATGAGATCCGCTGGTTGCGGGCGGACGAGGAGTACGACGCGTACTTGGCCCCCGCCGACACCCCCGTGGTCAACGGCAAGATTCAGCCCGATAGCTTGGTGGCCCGCTACCGCGGCGACTTCATCATGGTGCCCACCGATCACGTCCAATACATCGACGTCTCGCCCGCCCAAATCGTCGGCGTTTCAGCGGGATTGATCCCCTTTTTGGAACACGACGACGCCAACCGGGCATTGATGGGATCGAACATGCAGCGGCAGGCCGTGCCGCTCTTGGTGACCGAGCCGCCCTTGGTGGGGACCGCTCTCGAGCGACGCGTGGCGGAAAACTCCAGCCTGGTGGTCCGCGCGAAACGCGCTGGAACGGTGACCCGGGTCGATGCGGAGCGTATCGTGATCGACGATACGGACGAATATCGCCTGGAAAAGTTCGTGGGATTGAACGAACGGACCTGCCAAAACCAGAAGCCCATCGTGCGGCTGGGACAAAAGGTCGAAAAAGGGCAGGTCATCGCCGACGGCGCCGCCATCTGCAACGGCGAGCTGGCCTTGGGCCGTAATCTGCTCGTGGCGTTCATGTCGTGGGAGGGATACAACTTCGAGGACGCCATCATCATCAGCGAGGAACTGTTGCACGAGGACGTTCTCACGTCGATCCACATCGAGGAGTTCGACGCCGAGGTCCGCGAAACCAAGCTGGGACGCGAGGAGTTCACACGCGATATTCCGAACGTCAGCGAAAAGGTCTTGCGCAATCTCGACGAGAACGGCATCGTGCGGGTGGGTACCCACGTCAAGCCGGGCGACATCCTAGTGGGAAAAATCACTCCCAAGTCCAAGACGGAACTTACGCCCGAGGAAAAGCTCCTGCACGCCATCTTCGGCCGTGCCGGCGAGGACGTAAAGAACGACTCGCTGGAGGTTCCGCCGGGCGTGGAAGGCATCGTCATCCACACCGAAAAGTTCGCCCGCCGCATGAGCCTCTCCGAAGAGGAGCGCAAGGAATTCGAGGAGCGGGTGAAGGAGATCGAGACTGAGGGCAACGCCAAGATCGCCGAAGCCTTCGGGAAGTTGGTCGCCGCGATCGAGGACGTGCTGAAGACGCGCCTGACCGACGAGGAAGGCAATCACCTCGTGGAGGGTCAGGAACACCGTTACGTCGCCGAGCAGGCCCAGCGATTCAGCGTCGATCGCCTGGATATCCGCACGGAACGGCTCCGCAAGCAGGTGGAGAAGGTGTACGAGGAGATGTGGCCCGCCGTCGAGGCGGCCATCGACACCCGCGATCATCAGCTCAATTCCATGAAGCGGGGCGACGAGCTGAAAAGCGGCGTCCTGCAAATGGCGAAGGTCTACATCGCCACCAAGCGGCAAATCTCGGTGGGCGACAAGATGGCGGGGCGCCACGGCAACAAGGGCGTGATCTCCAAGATCGTGCCCAAGGAGGACATGCCCTTCCTGGCGGACGGCACGCCCGTGCAGATTCTCCTCAACCCCTTGGGCGTGCCCAGCCGTATGAACGTCGGCCAAATTTTGGAGACGCACTTGGGCTGGGCCGCGGCGAAGCTGGGCTTCCGGGCCGTCACCCCCGTCTTCGACGGCGCCGACGAGGCCGGCATTCGCGAGTGCTTGCGCGAGGCCGGGCTGCCGGAAAGCGGCAAGGTTACCCTGTATGACGGCCGCACCGGCGAGCCTTTCGAACAGCAAGTGACCGTCGGCTACATCTATATGCTGAAGCTGCATCACTTGGTGGACGACAAGATCCACGCTCGCGCCACCGGACCGTATTCGCTCATCACGCAGCAGCCCCTCGGAGGCAAGGCCCGATTCGGCGGCCAGCGATTCGGGGAGATGGAGGTCTGGGCGTTGGAGGCCTACGGCTCCGCCTACATCCTGCAAGAACTGCTGACCGTGAAGAGCGACGACGTGGACGGCCGCACCAAGATCTACGAATCGATGGTGAAAGGGGAAAACACATTGGAGGCCGGCACGCCCGCCAGCTTCGACGTATTGGTCAACGAGATTCGAGGCCTGGCCCTCAACATGCAGTTGGAAAAAGGCCCCAGCGTTTGACGCCGGCGCGGACGAGCCGCCCGCGCGCGTCGCCGTGACCGCGGGACGTCGCGGGGGCTTTTCACCGCTTTCGCCGATAGACGCAAACACGACCTCCGATTTCTTTTCACTCGGAAAAAGGAGTGCCCAAGGTGAGTTTCGCCGACGTTTCCTACGAACGCGTGAACGAATACATGGCCGTCAAGTTCAGCTTGGCGCGCCCCCACGACATCCGAAGCTGGTCTTTCGGCGAAGTCAAGAAGCCGGAAACGATCAACTACCGCACTTACAAGCCGGAAAAAGACGGCCTGTTCTGCGAGCGCATCTTCGGCCCGGAAAAGGACTGGGAGTGCTCGTGCGGCAAATACCGCGGCATGAAGTACAAAGGCATGGTCTGCGACCGTTGCGGCGTGAAAATCGCGCACAGCCGCGTGCGCCGCAAGCGCATGGGCCACATCGAATTGGCCAGCCCCGTCGTCCACATCTGGTTCTTCAAGGCATCGCCCAGCCGTTTGGGAACCCTCCTGGGAATGAAGGTTTCCAGCCTGGAAAAGATCATCTATTACCAGGATTATGTGGTCATCGAGCCGGGCGACACGCCGCTGAAAAAGCTGCAACTCCTCACGGAGGAGGAATATCGCCAGGCCAAGGCCGAGTACCCCGAGGGGGCGTTCCATGCCGACATGGGGGCCGAGGCCATCCGCAAGCTGCTGATGGACATGGACTTGGTCCGGCTTTCCCGCGACTTGCGCGTGGAATTGGGCGAGACCAACTCCAAGCAGAAAAAGAAGGAATTGATCGCGCGGCTGAAGCTGGTGGAGTCGATCCGCGACAGCGACAACCGGCCCGAGTGGATGGTGCTCGACGTGCTGCCCGTCATCCCGCCGGACTTGCGCCCGCTGGTGCTGTTGGACTCCGGCAGTTTCGCCACCAGCGACTTGAACGACTTGTACCGGCGGATCATCAATCGCAACAATCGACTCAAGAAATTGGTCGATCTGAACGCGCCGGACGTCATCATCAAGAACGAAAAACGCATGCTTCAGCAGGCGGTGGACGCCCTGTTCGACAACGGCCGTTGCAAGCGGCCGGTCGTCGGCTCCAGCAACCGCCCGCTCAAATCCTTGACCGACATGATCAAGGGCAAGCAGGGACGTTTTCGCGAAAACCTGCTGGGCAAACGGGTGGACTATTCGGCCCGGAGCGTGATCGTGGTCGGTCCCAGCCTGCGTCTGCACCAATGCGGTTTGCCGAAACGCATCGCCTTGGAGCTGTACTCGCCCTTCATCATCCGGCGCCTGCGCGAGCTGGGTCATGCCGACACGATCAAGAGCGCCAAGAAGATGCTGGAGCGGCGGGACGAAGAGGTATGGGACATCCTGGAGGAGGTCATTCAGAATCACCCCGTCCTCCTGAATCGTGCTCCCACGCTGCACCGCATCGGCATCCAAGGGTTCGAACCGGTGCTGGTGGAGGGCAATGCCATCCAATTGCACCCGTTGGTATGCAAGGGCTACAACGCGGACTTCGACGGTGACCAGATGGCGGTGCATCTGCCGCTGTCGATCGAGGCCATCGTCGAGGCCCATACGCTGTTGATGTCATTCCACAACATCTTCAGCCCCGCTCACGGCAAGCCCATCATCAGTCCCTCGCAAGACGTGGTCATGGGTTGGTACTATGTGACGCTGGGATTGGCGGGGCGTCGCGGCGAGGACTCGGTGTTTTCGTCGTTGGATGAGGTGGAGTTGGCGCATTCCCTGAAAAAAGTGGATACGCACGCGCAGATTCGCGTGCGTCTGCCGGAAGGGGTGCGTGTGAAAGGCCGCCCCGACATCGCGCCGGGATCCGTCATCGAAACGACGGTCGGCCGCGTCCTGTTCAACCTGATGCTGCCGAAGGGCATGTACTATTACAACGAGACCATGTCCGGCAAGGCGTTGGCCCAAGTCATCTCGGATTGCTACGAGCTGCTGGGCCGCCCGGCCACGATCGACCTTTTGGACAACATGAACCGGATCGGTTTCCGGCAGGCGACGTTGAGCGGGTTGAGCTTCGCCACGGACGACCTCTTGGTTCCGCCCAACAAGGCCAAGATCATCGCCGAAGCCCAAAAAACCGTCATGCAAAAGCACCGTGCCTACGAGCGCGGCATCATCACCGAGGGCGAACGGAAGAACGCCGTCTTGGACGCCTGGACGCACGCCCGGGAAGCGATTACCAACGACCTGAAAGAATTGTTGGCGAACGATCGGCGATTTCCGGGCTACGTCAACCCCATCCATTTGATGTCGGAATCCGGCGCTCGCGGGAATATCGAACAGGTGCGCCAGTTAGCCGGGATGCGGGGCTTGATGAGCAAACCGTCCGGTGAAATCATCGAGACGCCCATCAAGGCCAACTTCCGCGAAGGTTTGACCGTGTTCGAATATTTCAGCTCGACGCACGGGGCCCGCAAGGGCTTGGCCGACACCGCCTTGAAGACGGCCGACTCCGGCTACTTGACGCGAAAACTGGCCGACGTAGCCCAAAACGTCGTTGTCACGATGCACGACTGCGGAACCACCCAAGGCGTGACCAAGGGTATCGTTTACCGCGGGGAAAAAGTGGAAGTCAGCTTGGCCGAAGCGATCCGCGGCCGGGTCAGCCGGGCCAATATCGTCAACCTTATCACCGACGAAGTGATTGTGCGCGAGAACGAGCTGATCACGCCGGAAATCGCCCGCAAGATCGAGGAAAACAACATCCAGCGCATTCAGGTCCGCAGTCCGTTGACCTGCGAGGCCCCGCTGGGCGTGTGCGCCTTGTGCTACGGCATGGACATGTCCACCGGCCGGTTGGTGGAGGAGGGCCTGGCGGTCGGCATCATCGCCGCGGAGAGCATCGGCGAGCCGGGCACCCAATTGACGATGCGGACGTTCCACATCGGCGGTACCGCCGCTCGGGCCTTGGAGGAGACTCAAGTCCGCGCCCGACAGGCCGGACAAGTGCGCTTGGTCCGCATGCAGGCGGTCACCAATGCGGCGGGAGACCGCATCGCGATCTCCCGCAACGGCCGGCTCTTGATCTTGGACGAGAAGGGCCGCGAATTGGAAGGCTACGAAGTGCCCTTGGGTGCCCATCTCAAGGTGGATGACGACCAACGCGTGGAAGCAGGACAAGTCTTGTGCGACTGGGACCGCCACAACATCCCGATCATCGCCGAAGTCGGGGGACGCGTCCGGTTCGAGGACCTGGTCGAAGGCGAAACCCTCCGCGCCGATCGCGATGCCGCAGGAACCATCCGCCGCATCGTCATGGAGCATCGGGGAGACCGCCAGCCGCAGATCATTATCGAGGACCCCGAGACGGGCAAGATCCAGGGCTACGAATACTTGCCGGAAAAGGCGCACATCGAAGTCGAGGAAGGACAAATCGTAACGCCGGGCACCTTGTTGGCCAAGCAGCCGCGGGAAGTGACCGGCACCCAGGACATCACGGGCGGTCTGCCGCGGGTGACGGAGCTGTTCGAAGCCCGCAAGCCCAAGGACCCCGCCATCATAGCCGAAATCGACGGCGTCGTGGAACTGCTGGGCGAAAAGCGGCGCGGCAAACGCACGATCATCATCCGCAGCGACAGCGGCATTGAACGCGAGCACATGGTCTCGCCGGGCAAGCACCTCCGCGTGCACACCGGCGATTTCGTTCGAGCGGGAGACGCCTTGGTGGAAGGCCCCTTGGTCCCCCACGACATCCTTCGCATCTCCGGCGAGGAGGCCCTGCAGCAGTACCTGGTCCGCGAGATCCAGAACGTGTACCGCCAGCAAAAGGTGGAAATCAACGATAAGCACATCGAGATCATCGTCGCCCAAATGCTGCGCAAGGTGCGGGTCGAAAACGGCGGCGATACCGGCCTCTTGGAAGGCTCGTTGATCGATAAGTTCGAGTTTAGGGCAAAGAACGCGGAACTGATGAAGTGCGTCAAGGTCGTAGACCCGGGAGACACGCATTTCTCGCCGGACGAGATCGTGCCGCGCGAGGTCTTCGAGCAGGAGAACACGCAGGTCGAGGCGGCGGGCAAGAAGCCTGCCAAGTGCGTCCCGCCGCGTCCGGCGGAGGCCAGCACGCAACTTCTCGGCGTGAGCAAGGCTGCGGTGCAAAGCTCCAGCTTCATCTCCGCCGCCAGTTTCCAAGAGACGACGAAAGTCCTGACGGAGGCCGCCTTGGCCGGTCGCGTGGACAGGTTGGTGGGGTTGAAGGAAAACGTGATTCTCGGTCGCCTCATCCCGGCAGGAACCGGTTTTCGCAAGTATCAACAGGCCGAGGTCCGGCTGCGGCCCGAAGCCCTGGAGCGACTTGCGGCACGGCGCCCGAGCGCGGGAGTCTCCGATCGCTTCACGTTGCTGGAAGACATCCCCAATCCCCAGGAAGCAGTAAGTTCCGCGGCGGAATCCCAAGAGATGTTCTCCGGAGGTTCGCCGTTCCCCTCCTTGGACGATATCAGCGACGTACCGGCGGACGCGGCCCCCCAGGCCAAGGCTTCTGATTCCCAAGAGGGCGTGTGAGGCTGCAACGGTTGCCCCATTACGGCCGGCACCTGGTTGCGCCCCGGACGGCCCCGCAAAAAGGAAGACATGCACGACACGCGGAGACTGGGCAAAAGGATACTCATTCGGCTTGCCAAGGCGACCCTGAATGCGAATCGGCTTGCTTTCCCGTCGCCGTTCGCCGTTCCTGAAGGTCATCCGGCGATTCGCAGGTCGCGGCGGCTTGACATCGGCCGGCGAATTGGTAGGCTTATAGTTTCCCCCTCTGATCTTCGCGGAGCGTCACGGAGGAGATACCGACGAGCCATCGTCCCCCTGATCGCGGGGACTTGGCTTTGTGGAAGACCGGAAGGGGCAGTTGGCCCGACTGATTTCAAGCTGTTATCGACAAAAAGCCACTCGCCATGCCAACGATCAACCAGTTAGTGAGAAAGCCGCGGCGGCCGAAGAGAAAGTTCAGCAAGGCTCCGGCGTTGGATCGCTGTCCGCAAAAGCAGGGCGTGTGCCTCATCGTCCGTACCATGACGCCCAAGAAGCCGAACTCGGCTTTGCGGAAGATTGCTCGGGTGCGACTCAGCAACGGCAAGGAAGTGACGGTATACATCCCGGGGGAAGGCCACAACCTGCAAGAGCACTCGATCGTCCTGGTCCGCGGCGGGCGTATTCGCGACCTGCCGGGCGTACGTTACCAGGTCGTCCGCGGCACGCGTGACGCGGCGGGCGTGGCCGATCGTCGGCAATCGCGCAGTCGTTACGGGGCCAAGAAGCCGGGCAAGTAGTTCCCAGGGTGCTCCTCGTCGCAAGAACTCCGACGGGAGCGTAAGGTTTCCTAGCGCCGGTGTGCGGCACTCGATTGCAATCGGCCGGTTATTTCACGGTGGGATCGGTTCTTTGACGGTGGGATATGGGACGGAAAACAGCCAGTGAAGCCACGCTGAAGCCGGATCCGCGGTACGGGTCCCTTCTGGCCGGAAAATTCATCAACTGCATGATGTGGGACGGCAAGAAGAGCATTGCCGAGGCGATCTTCTATCAGGCCCTGGATATTTTGGCCGAGAAGTATCCCGACAAAAGCCCGATCGATGTCTTTACCGAAGCCATCGACAACGTGAAGCCGAACATTGAGGTGCGATCGCGACGGGTGGGCGGTGCCTCGTATCAGGTGCCGATGCAGGTGAACAAGAAGCGGCAACAGTCCCTCGCCATCCGCTGGGTGCTTCAGGCGGCACGTGATCGCAAGGGAAAGCCCATGCACGAAAAACTCGCGGCCGAGTTGGATGCCGCCTACAAGCGAGAGGGAGCCGCAATCACCAAACGTGAGAACGTTCACCGCATGGCCGAGGCCAACAAAGCCTTCGCGCACTTTGCGTGGTAATGCCGTTGGGTTAGCAAGACACCGCGCCGAAGCACCTTCGGTGCGGTGTTGTTTTGCGCAGGCGGAGGCAGGTAATGAGAAAAGCCGTGATCGAGGGATTGCCTCGCGCCGCTCCGCCGAAAACGGGGAAACAACGTGAACAGATCGGCGTTCCGCTGTCGGAACGCGAGGCGAGGGGACGGGGCGGTCGTTACGGCCCCCGGTGAGGTAGCCATGCCGCGAGACATCAACCTGATTCGCAATATCGGTATCGTCGCCCATATCGACGCCGGGAAGACCACGCTTACCGAGCGGATGCTTTACTATAGTCACTTTATCCATCGCGTGGGCATGGTGGACGAAGGGACCACCACGACGGACTACGACCCCGAGGAGCAAGAGCGGGGTATTACGATCTTGGCCGCCTGTGTGACCTTCGACTGGAAGGGATACCACGTCAACCTGATCGATACCCCGGGGCACGTCGATTTCACGGCGGAGGTCGAGCGGAGTTTGCGCGTGTTGGACGGCGCGGTGGTCGTCTTCAGTGCCCGGGAAGGCGTCGAGGCGCAAAGTGAAACGGTCTGGCGTCAAGCGGACCGCTACCGCATTCCCCGGCTGGCCTTCGTCAACAAGATGGACCGCGAAGGCGCGGATTTTGAAGGCACGGTGGAGGAAATCCGCGAGCGCTTGGAGTGCCGGCCGGTGCCCATCAACATCCCCATCGGCGCCGGCCCGGCGCATTATCCCAATCCTTTCGTCGGAGTCATCGACCTGATCCGCATGAAGGCCTTGCGCTTCGAGGAGAAAGATCGAGAGGCGGCGGTGTTGGAGGAAGAGATTCCCGAAGCGCTCCGCGACTCGGCTTCCCAATGGCGGATGCGCATGCTGGATCAGCTCTCGCTCTACAGCGACCGCATGACCGAGCTGCTCCTATCCGAGGAAGAGGTGCCCGAGGAGCTGATTCACGATGTCTTGCGGCTGGCGACGATCCAGAACATGGTGGTGCCCTTGATGTGCGGTACGGCACTGCATGGTATCGGCGTTCAGCCGGTACTGGATGCCGTGGTGCGCTATCTTCCCAGCCCGGCCGATATCCCGCCCGTCGAGGGCTACGACCTGGAAAAGCCCGACCGCAAACTGACTCGCAAGGCGGATGCCGACGAGCCGTTTTGCGGCTTGGTCTTCAAAGTCCAGCCGGAACGCTACGGCGACTTGGATTATGTCCGGGTCTATTCCGGGAGACTCAAGGCGAACAGCCGCGTTTTGAATCCCGGTAAGAACAAGAAGGAAAACGTGCCGCAATTGTGGCGCATCCAGGCCGATCGCCGAGAGCAGATCGAAGCCGTCGAAGCCGGCGACATCGTCGGCATCATGGGAATGCGGTACTCGATCACCGGGGATACCTTGTGCGATCCCAAGCACCCCATTCTGCTGGAATCGATCGTCTTTCCGGAAACGGTGGTGGACACGGCGATCGAACCGGAGACGACCGCCGACCGCAAGAAGCTCATCGAAGTCTTGGAACTGATGAAACGCCAGGACCCCACCTTCCGTTTTCGGGAGAATGAAGAGACGGGGCAGATTCTGATCAGCGGCATGGGCGAATTGCACTTGGAGGTCGTGACTCACCGTTTGCTGCGCGACTACCGGTTGCGTTGCCGCGTGCAAAAGCCGCGCGTCAGCTATCGGGAAACCGTCGAGAAGGCGGTGGAAGCGGTGGGGCAATGCCACCGCAATCTGGGCGGCCAGCAGCTTTGGGCGGAGCTATCCATTCGTATGGAGCCGTTCCATCAAGGCGCCAAGCCGGTGGTCGTCATTCCGGAGTGCGGCGATGCCCTGCCCCCTCCGTTCCTCAAGGCCGCTTGGGAAACGCTGGAACAGCACGGCGAGGGCGGCGGCCTGCTG
>FWPU01005951.1_pt1 | contig 25348 bp, 24 predicted proteins | sample 2228361 | NCBI WGS metagenome assembly FWPU01 (sample SAMEA103939777, study PRJEB20133) | metagenome | reverse complement strand
GCTCCGGCCGACCTGGCAGAGGGCTGATCACAAACCCGGGGTGGGTCAGTTTCAGACCGGCGACTGGGTCAGTTTCAGAGCGGCGCGACCAAGAGCCCATGTTCACGATTGCAGAGACTCCCGAGCCGCCCTACTACGCCGTCATCGCACCCGCCGTGCTGCGCGACGACGTGACCGGCTACGGCGAGACGGCGCGGCGGCTCGTCGAGCTCGCGCGCGAGCTCGACGGCTTCCTCGGCATCGAGGCCTGCGTGACGGGCCAATTCTCGCTCGCCGTCTCGTACTGGCGCTCGCTCGAGGCGATCGAGACCTGGCGGCGACACGGCGAGCACCTCATCGCCAAGGACCTCGGCCGCAAGCGCTGGTTCGAGGCGTACGCGACGCGGATCGCGCGCGTGGAGCGCGCCTACTGAGCGCCGGCAGCGGACGTCGGGCGCGCGACGCTTGCGCGGCACGGAGCGCCCGCACGCGATCCAGCACGGTGCGCAGGAGAGCGCGTCGGCCGACGCGTCCCAGCGGGAGCTAGGACGACGGCTTCGCTCGACGTAGCGTCTGGAGATAGGCGACCAAGTCGGCGAGCTCGGGGGCGTCGGCGTAGCGCGACTTCATCCGCGCGACGGGCGCCGGCAGCTCGTCGCGCACCGACTCGCCGCCGACGATCCAGGCTTCGAGCGTCTTCGCGTCGAGCCGGTCGCCCACGCCGTCGAGCGGATTCGCCGGGTTGCCCTGCCCCGCGATCGAGTGACAGACCGCGCACCCCAACTCGTCGTACGCGCGGCGTCCGGCTTCCACGCGCGGGTCGGACGACGGCGTCGAGCGCGCCGCAGGTGCCTCCGCACTCGACGCCTGGGAGTTGTTGAGCAGGCTAAACGTGGCGGCGAGCGCGATCACGAGCGCCGCGGTGAACGCGGTGAGCAGCTTCGCCTTGGTCTCCCTCAACATGACGTCTCCCGCGGCCGGTCACGGCCGTTTCCTTCACACCCAGTCGAAGATCTCGGAGTGCACACGCGCAGCCGGGACGCCGAGCTCGGCCAGCGAGCGCTCGACCGAGCGCGTCATCGGCGTCGGGCCGCACACGAAGCATTCCAGCTCCGCGCGGTCGCGCGGCAGATGCCGCTCGAGCACGTCCCGCGTGACGAAGCCCGCCTCGCACGCGACGTCCTGCGACGGCTCGCGCAGGACGTGCACCACCTTCAGGTCGAGACACCGCGCGAGCAGCTCGAGCTCCTCGCGAAACGCCACCCGCTCCCACACGCGGTTGCCGTAGAACAACGACAGCGGCCGCCGGTCGCCGCGGTCGGCGAGCGTGCGCAGCATGCTCATCACCGGCGCCACGCCGATGCCGCCCGAGATGAACACGTAGCCGGGTGCGTGCGGGTAGCGGTCGATCGTGAAGGCACCGTAGGGCGCATCGAGATACGCCAGCTCGCCGGGCCGCACGTCCTTGATCGTGCGCGTGAAGTCGCCGAGCTCCTTGATGCTGAGCTCGACGCGACCGACGTGCTCGGCGCTCGAGGCGATCGAGAACGGATGCTCGCGCAGCGCGTAGGGCGAGTGTCGCAAGGTGAGCCAGGCGAACTGTCCGGGCTCGAAGCGGAAGCCCGCGTGCTCGACCGGCTCGAGCACGAGCGTCCAGACGCGGCCGCGCTCGGGCCGCACCTCGGCGACGCGGTAGGGCGTGCGCGCGATTCGCCACGGGCGCAGCAGGCGCACGTGCACCAGGAGCCCGACCCAGAACAGGCCGTAGCCGAGCCACAGCGCCTGCTTCCACGGGGTGGCGAGGTAGCGGCCGGAGCCGACGACGTGCCACAGCGCGAGCAGCACGGCGAGCGTCGCAAGCAGCGCGTGCGAGAGACGCCACGCCTCGTACTCCAGCCGCAGCGCGCGCCGCGTGAGCGACGTGACGACGAGCAGCGCGAAGAGCAGCAGCGCGACGCGCCCGGCGCTCATGTACGGCGGCGCGACGCGCGGATCGGCCGCGCCGAGCGCGGTCGGGTTGTCGACGCGCAGGATCCCGTAGTGCGCGAGCAGGATGCCCACGCCGACCACCGCGAGGTACCGGTGAAAGTAGTAGATGATGTCGATGCCGAAGGGCGCGGTCGCGCGCTTGAAGCGCGCGGTGAGGAGGAACTGCACGCCCATCATCGCGAGGCCCGCGAAGCCGAGCGCCATCGCGAAATCCCACCAGAAGCCGCGGCCGGGCGGCCTCGGACCGACGAGCAGCAGGAAGAGCGGCGCCGTCACGACCAGAAGGTAGGCGGCGATCCAGAGCGCCGCCTCGAGCACCGGGGTCGCACGCCGCGGCCGCACGCCCACGCCCTCCTCCTTCATCGCCCAGCGCCCCCTCGCATTCGGCGTAGCCCCTTTTCCTCCACTTCCGTCGGCGGCATCGACCCGCGGCACCCGTGCGTCGCCGCGCGCGCCTACCGAGCGACTCGACCGGCGGATGCCATCGCGCGCGCGACGATCGCCCGTGCGTCCTCCTGAATGCGCCGCAGGTGCTCCGCGCCGCGGAAGCTCTCGGCGTGGATCTTGTAGACGTCCTCGGTCCCCGACGGGCACGCGGCGAACCAGCCGGACGCCGCGATCACCTTGACGCCGCCGATCGCGCCGCCGACGGGCGCCTCGGACAGCACGCGCTCGATCCGCTCGCCGTCGAGCTCCGTCGCGCCGAGACTCTCGGGCGCGATTGCCTTGAGCCGCTCCTTCTCATCGCGAGTCGCGGGCGCGTCGATGCGCTCGTAGACCGGGTCGCCGAGGTCGCGCGTCAGCTCGCGGTAGCGCTTGCCCGCGTCGCGCCCCGTACGCGCGGTGATCTCCGCCGCGAGCAGGCCGAGCACGATGCCGTCCTTGTCGGTCCTCCACACCGAGCCGTCGCGGCGCAGGAACGAGGCGCCCGCGCTCTCCTCGCCGCCAAAGCCGAGCGAGCCGTCGAGCAGCCCCGCGACCAACCACTGGAAGCCGACCGGCACCTCGACGAGCTTCCGCCCGAGGCGTGCCGCGACGCGGTCGATCATGCTGCTCGAGACCACCGTCTTGCCGACGCCCGCCTGCGCCGGCCAGCCCGGGCGGTGGGCGAAGAGGTAGTCGGTCCGACGGCGAGGTAGTGGTTCGGGTTCAGCAGGCCCGCGCCGCGCGTGACGACGCCGTGGCGGTCCGCGTCGGTGTCGCTCGCGAACGCGACGTCGAAGCGCTCCTTGAGGCCGATCAGGCTCGCTATCGCGTACGGCGACGAGCAGTCCATGCGGATCTTGCCGTCCCAGTCGAGCGACATGAAGCGGAAGGTCGGGTCGATCGTGCGGTCGACGAGCTCGAGGCCGACGCCGCAGCGCTCGGCGATCGCGCTCCACACCGGCAGGCTCGCGGCGCCGAGCGGGTCGACGTCGAGCCGCAGCCGCGCGGCGCGGATCGCCTCGAGGTCGACCACCGACGCGAGGTCGTCGGCGTAAGCCCGCGTGTAGTCGTGGCGCTGCGTCGTCGGCGCGCGCAGCGCGCGCTCGACGGGCATGCGCGCGACGTCGGCGAGGCCGCCCTCGAGGAGCTTGTTCGCCTCGTCCTGCACCCAGCGCGTGACGTCGCTGTCGGCGGGGCCGCCGCTCGGCGCGTTGTACTTGATGCCGCCGCCCTCGGGCGGGTTGTGCGACGGCGTCAGGACGATGCCGTCCGCGAGCCCGCTCGTGCGGCCGCGGTTGTAGGTCAGGATCGCGTGCGACAGCACGGGCGTCGCGGTCGGCGCGTCGGTCGCGTCAATCCGCACCTCGACGCCGTTTCCGGCCAGCACCTCGAGCGTCGTCGCGAACGCGGGCTGGGAGAGCGCGTGCGTGTCGCGCGCGAGGAAGAGCGGACCGTCGACGCCCTGCGCGCAGCGGTGGAGGCAGATCGCCTGCGCCGTCGCGACGACGTGCGCCTCGTTGAACGCGCGCGCGAACGCCGAGCCGCGGTGGCCGGACGTGCCGAAGGAGACGCGCTGCGCGGCGACCTTCGGGTTGGGCGCATCGTCGGAGTAGGCGCGCACGAGGCGCGCAACGTCGAGCAGCTCGTCTTCGGGCGGGCGCTCGCCGGCGAGAAAGTGGCCGTTCACGCTCCCACGTCTATGCGATCGGGCGCGCGATTGACAGCCCCGCGCGCCCTCCTATGCGGGTCCGATGCTGTCGAAGGTGGACGACTACCCGCTGCACCAGGTCGCGGAGACGATCCGGCACGTCGGCACGAGCGACCCGAACTTCCCGGAACTTCTATGATCGGTACTACTTTAGCCTCCACGCCTCGAGCACGCCTCGCGCGACGAGCTGTTCATGGTGATGAGCATGGGCCAGCACCCGAACCTCGCCGTGCAGGACGCGTTCGCCGTCGTGCGCCGACGGCGACGCGCACGCCGTCGTGCGCGCGTCGCGCGAGCTCGGCGACCGGATGGACACGTCGGGCTATGTCGGGGCCCATGAGCAAGCGTCCGAGGCGGATGCATGAGGTGCAGGGGGCGAGGAAGGAGGAGGCGGCGGTGCCCGTTGACACCGCACGACCGGCGTCAGCGCGGCGCCCGCACCATCGGGATCACCACCGGAAACGACCCCACCCGGATCTCGCGAACCATCTCGAACCCGAACCTCCGGTACAGCGGCACGTTCGCCGGGTTCGAGGACTCGAGGTACGCGTGCAGGTGCTGCTCGTCGATCCGGGCGAGCGTCTGCTCGAGCAGGATGCCGCCGATGCCCTCGCGCTGGTGGGCGGGGTCGACGCCGATGAAGGCGAGGTGCCAGTGCGGCTCCGTCGGGTGGGAAGCCTCCATCTGCTCGAGCACCGAGAACACCTCCGAACGTCGCGGCTCCGGAACCGTTGCCACGATCAGGTGCTCGAGCGCGGGGCCGTCGGGCGCGACGCCCGGCGGCAGCCAGAGCGTGCCGCCGATGAACGATTCGGTGACGTGCGCCGCGCCGTGCGCGAACGCTCCGCCGCCGAAGCCGTACACCATCTCGGGGAAGTGGCGGAGGTAGTCGCGCGGCTCGGGCCACAGCGCGCGCATGCAAGGATCGGCGGCAAACGCCGTGACCTGCACGCTCACGGCCCGTTCCACTTCACCGGGCCCGACGACGCGGACCTCCTGACGGTCGACTGCGTTGTTCATGGCCAGCATCGTCGGGTCCTCCCTCGGCGGCGCTAAGCCGCCGCGCTCTCCCGCGCGATCGCCGTAACGTGCTCGGCGTCCGTGCCGCAGCAGCCGCCGACGACGCGCAGACCGTACTCGCGCTTCATCTTTGCCACTTCCCGGCCGAGCTCGGCCGGGTTGCCGCGGTCGAGCTCGGGGCTCTCGTCGAGCTCGGCGTGGCTCTTGCGCGACGAGTTCGCGCGGATGCCGCGGAAGCGCTCGAGCCAGCCGGCGCCTTCGGCCTTCGCGCGTGCGAGCGGGCCCTCGAAGTGCGACGGGTGCGCGCAGTTCACCATGTAAAAAAGCGGCGTGCCGCCGGTCGCGTCGTCGACCCGGCAGACGAGCTCGCCGAGCGGCGTGCCGTCGGGCAGCGTGCCGTCGGTCTCGACCGTGGGCGACACGATCACCGGCAGGCCGCAGTCCCGCGCCGCCTGCGCGACGCCGATCGACTCGGCGAGCGTCGTCATCGTAAGCGCGCACACGAGCTCCACGCCCGCCCGGGCCAGCACCTCGATCTGGGCGCGGTGGTAGGCGCGCGCGGTTTCCGGCGTCACGCCGGCGTCGGCCACCTTGTAGCCGTCGCCGCGCGGCCCGACGTCGGCCGTCAGCACGATGTGCAGCTCGTTGCGCCGGGCGGGGTCGGCCGCTCGCCACTCATCGACCGCCTCGCGCGTCCGCTGCACCGCGAGCTCGTTGAAGCGGGCGAGGTCGCTCGCGGGGTAGCCGAGCGCCGTGACGAAGTCCGGGTGCGCGCGCCACACGAGCGTGTCGAGCAGCAGGCCGTGGCCGTGCTCGTGCGCCGCCGCGAAGATCCGCTCGAGGTAGTCGCGCTTCAGTCGGGCCCAGGCCGCCTCGTCGTCGAAGATCTCGAACGCGCAACCCTCGCGCAGCGGGAACCCGTGGTGGAACATCATGAAGGTCTCCGTCCCGCCGGGGGTGAGGTACGTCCGTCCGTTCGACAAGAACCCTGCCTTGGTCGTGCTCATCGACTCCTCCTGACCGAAAGGCGTAGGGTCCCGCCTCACGGTGTGAGGCCCGCGGGGCTCGGACGGCCCCGCGCCGCCTCAGACTGCCCAGTTGACGGGCGTTTCGGGGTGATACGCGCAGACCGTGCCGGTCCGGATCGTGTTCTCGAGGTGACGCCCGAGCGCAGGGTGGGCGGCGGCGATCTTGCGCATGGCACTGCGCATGCGCCAGGTGACGCTCGAGCGCGCGCGCTCGATCGCGCTGCCGACGCGCCGTGGCCGGCCGCCGAGGCCGAGCGCCCCGGCGAGCGTCGTCACGAGCTGGTCGAGCTCGTCCCGCGCACGCTCGGCCCGGCCGAGGTCGGCGCTGCGCTCCGCCTCCTCGATCTCCTCCTCGAGCTCACGGATCCGCGACCGCACCTCGCGGCGCGCACGGTCGTCGAGCACGGGATCGGCGCCGGTCGGCTCGTCGCTCCGGCCGGCGAGCTCGAGGCAGTGCAGCTCCTCGCCGGGCCGCGCGAGGAGCTGCGCCAGGTCGAAGAAGCCCTTGACCTCGCGCAGGCGGACCACCTCGCCGGCGAAGGCGAAGGTCCACACGTCGCCCTCGCGGCGGAAGATTGCCTGCGACTGGCTCCCCGTGTCCCGCGCCGCGATGGGCGTGGAATGCACGCCGGCGTCGGGATCGGGTGCCAAGCCCGCGAGCTGCAGCCCGCGCGCGAGCGCCTCGAGCGGCTCCGCATGCCGGAAGGGATTCACGAGCGCGAGCCAGCGCAGCTCCTCGCCGGGCTCGGGATCGCGGCCGAAGAGGATCTTCTCGCGGAAGTCGGCGCGGAACATCTCGAGGTGACGCTTGGCGACGGCCATGTCGCCGACGAGCGCCGCGCTCGCCGCGAGGTAGGCGGGCACGTCGACCAGCGCACGCGGCGCGCGCAGCGCGACGTCGCGCGCCTCCTCGTAGCGGCCGCCGACGAACAGCGCCACCGTCAAGCACGCGACGTACCACTCCGGATGGCGCGGGTGGAGCCGCATCGCCTGGCGCACGAGCTCGATGCCCGACTCGGCCTCGCCGAGGTAGCCGCGCGCCGACCCGGCCTGCGCGAGCACGTCCGCATCGTTCGGGTTGAGCGCGAGCGCCCGGTCCGCGAGCCGAGCCGCCTCGTCGAACTCCCGGCGGAAGAGCCGCACGCGCGCGAGCACCATCTGGACGTGCGCATCCGAGTCGTCGAGCGCGGCGGCGCGCGACGCGTGCTCGAAGGCGAGACGCTCCTTCTCGTCCCAGCGCTCCCAGAGCTGGCAGCTCCACTCGTTGAAGTGCGACAGCGACATGCCCGCATGGGCGCGCGCGTACGTCGGGTCGAGCTCGATCGCGCGCTGGAAGAAGGCGCGCGCACGCGCGTCGTCCTCGGGCGTGCCGCCCCGGAGCGCGTCGATCCCGCGCAGCCAGCACTCGTAGACCTCGAGCGAGGCGAGCGGCTTGCGCCGGGCGCGCGAAAGTCGCTCGCTGTCGACCTCGACCGCGAGCGCGCTCGCCACCTGTCCGACGATCTCGTCCTGCAGGGCGAGCACATCGGTCGCGGGCGCGTCGAACCGTCCGGCCCAGAACTGCCGTCCGGTGGCGGCCTCAGTGAGCCGCGCCGTCACGCGCAGCTTTCCGTCACCACGGCGGACGCTTCCACACAGGACGAGCGTGGCACCGTCGCGGCGCGCGTCGGCCTCGCCCCCGGTCTCCGCGAACGAGGTGTCGGGATGCAGCACCTCGAGCGTCGGGAAGCGCGACAGCTCGACGATCAGATCCTCGACGAAGCCACGTGCGAAGTACGCGTCCGAGGCATCCTCGGACAAGCTCTCGAAGGGCAGCACCGCAATCCGCGCCGCAGCGTCCTGAAGAGCGATGTCAGGCATGGGTCGATCATCGAGGGCTAAACCGGCCGCAGTGTAACGCCACGTCCGCCCTGAGACGAGCGCTCATCAACCTACGATCGTCGGCCTGCCGCGGATGCAGGAATGCGAAGGTCGCACCGCGCCCGCCCGGAGACGAGCGCGCGAGGACGAGCTCGTCGCGCTACTTCAGAGGCGGTAGCGCCGCGGTCACGACCCCGGATTCCGTGACGACCGCGAGCGCCCCGCGAATCTTCGCGCTCGGTGCGCTGACCGTACAGTAGCCGATGCTGCCGGAGTCGAAACCGCCGCTGTCCAGCACGCAGGAGCCACCAGCCGCGATCGGGTTTCCGGTGCAGGTGTCGATGGTCGCGATGCTCGACCCCGAAGCGAAGCTGCGCAGGACGGCCGTCACCTTCACGGGCTTCGACCCGGTGTTGGTCACCGTGCAGGTCAAGGTGCTTCCGGGGGTGGCCTGCAGCACGCCCGAGGCGAGGTTCACGCCGAAGGCAGGCGACGCGACGGAGAGGATCGCGCAGGCGACCGTCCGAACCGCTCCTGCAGCCGCTGCATGCCGCGGATCCAGCGGTCGTAGTCCGCGGCCTTGCGCCGCAGGTACTCGAGCACCCGCGAGTGCGGCAGGATGAGGAAGCGCTCCTCGGCGAGCCCCTCGATCACCACCTCGGCGACCTGCTCGGGCTCGAGGACGCCGTCGATGCCCGCGACGCCGCCCTCCTCCGTGCCGGCGAGCATCGCGGTGCGCACCGCCTGCGGGCAGAGCACGGACACCTTGAGCCCTCGGGCGCCATAGGTGATGGCAAGCCACTCGGCGAGCGCCACCGCGCCGTGCTTGGTCACCGCGTACGGCGCCGACCCGACCTGGCTCAGGAGCCCCGCCGCGGACGCCGTGTGCAGCAGGTAGCCGCCGCCGCGCGCGAGCATGCGCGGCACGAGCGCTCGTGCGGCGTAGACGTGCGCCATCACGTGGATCGACCACATCCGCTGCCAGTCCGCGTCCGGCGTTTCGACGCCGCCCTCGAAGACGATGCCCGCGTTCGAGCAGAAGAGGTCGATCGGCCCGACGTCGCGCTCGGTGCGCTCGATGAGCCCCGCGATCTCCGCCTCCACCGCGACGTCGACGCGCTCGGCGACGGCGCGCAGCGCGGCGCCGTGGCGCCTCGTGAGCTTCTCCGCGACGGCGTGCGCCCCGTCACCGTCGCGGTCGGCGATGACCACCGCGCGCGCCTGCTCCGCGGCGAAGCGACGGGCGAGCGCGCGGCCGATGCCGCTCGCTCCGCCCGTCACGACCACCGTCTTGCCGGCCAGGTTCATAGGTACTTCTTGAGCTCGAGGCGGGCGATCTGCGCCCGGTGCACCTCGTCAGGACCGTCCGCGAGGCGGAGCGTGCGGGCCCCCGCGAACATCCGTGCGAGCCCGAAGTCGCTCGTCACGCCGGCGCCGCCGAAGAGCTGGATCGCCCGGTCGATCACCCGGAGCGCCATGTTCGGCGCGACCACCTTGATCGCCGCGATCTCGACGCGGGCCGCCTTGTTGCCGACCTTGTCCATCATGTAGGCGGCCTTGAGCGTCAAGAGCCGCGCCTGCTCGATCTCACAGCGCGACTCCGCGATGCGCTCGAGCGTCACCGACTGCTCCGCGAGGCGCTTGCCGAAGGCGACGCGCTCGAGCGCGCGCTTGCACATCAGCTCGAGCGCGCGCTCGGCGAGGCCGATCAGCCGCATGCAGTGGTGGATGCGGCCCGGGCCGAGGCGCCCCTGCGCGATCTCGAAGCCGCGCCCCTCGCCGAGGATCAGGTTCGACGCCGGCACGCGCACGTCCTCGAAGATCACCTCCGCGTGGCCGTGCGGGGCGTCGTCGAAGCCGAACACCGGCAGGTGCCGCACGATCTTCACGCCCTTGGTGTCCATGGGCACCAGGATCTGCGACTGCTGCTTGTGCAGCTCGGCGTCCGGGTTGGTCTTGCCCATGACGATCATGATCTTGCAGCGCGGGTCGAGCGCGCCGGACGTCCACCACTTGCGGCCGTTGATCACGTACTCGTCGCCGTTGCGCACGATGCTGCAGCGGATGTTGGTCGCGTCGGACGAGGCGACGTCGGGCTCGGTCATCGCGAACGCGGAGCGAATCTTGCCCTCGAGGAGCGGCTCGAGCCACTGCTTCTTCTGCTCCTCGGTCCCGTAGCGCACCAGCACCTCCATGTTGCCGGTGTCGGGCGCGGAGCAGTTGAACACCTCCGGGGCGATGCCCGAGCGGCCCATGATCTCGCACAGCGGCGCGTACTCGAGGTTCGTGAGGCCCGCGCCGTACTCGCTCTCCGGGAGGAAGAGGTTCCAGAGGCCCGCCGCCTTCGCCTTCTGCTTGAGCTCCTCGATGATCGGCGGCACCTCCCAGCGCGACGCGCCCTCGTCGAGCTGGCGCTGGTAGGTGGCCTCGTTGGGGTAGATGTGCTCGTCCATGAAGTCCTGCAGCTTCTTCTGCAGGGCCTTCACTTTGTCGGAGAACTCGAAATCCATTTGGCGCCTCCCTCCACTCGTTGTCGTGCCTGCCCTGTCCTAGCGGAACGCACCACGGAGACGAAAGGCGGGGCCGTCCCGTCCGGCCCTCTCCTCGACCAGCGCCGCGATCTCGTATGCCGCGCGAAGCCCGCTCTCGACTGCGCCGTTCATGTACCCCTGCCAGCGCTCCGACGTGTGCTCGCCGGCGAGCACGATTCGGCCGTGCGGCCGCGCGAGCCAGGCGCGCAGCTCGGGCGGGAAGCTCGGGTCGAACACCGCGTACGCGCCGCGCGACCAGCGCTCGTCCTCCCAGCAGGCGAAGTGCGCAGTAAGAAGCCGCGCATTGCGCGCCCCGAGCCACTCGAGCTGCGCGCAGACGCCGCCTGGGCCCTCGCGCGCGAGGCACGCGCGCAGCTCGGCGCTCGCCCGGCCGCCGGCGAGCAGGGTGAGGATCCCCGCCCGGCCGCGCTGCTCCTCGTTCGCCTCCCACACCGCGCCGTGCGGCAGGTCCGAGCCGAAGGCCTGCGGCCGCCCGTTGCGCCGCCAGAACCTCCGGTCGAACTGCAGCGAGCCCTTGGTCGCGGCGCCGAGGCGGAGGCGGCGGATCGCCTCGCTCTGCGGATCGGGCAAGGCGGGCGTCACCCGCACGTCGCGCAGCGTGCTCGGCGGCAGCGCGAGCACGACGAAGTCGGCGGCGTGCTCGACGCTCCTCCCGCGGGCGTCCTCGAGCGCGACCCGGACGCGCCGCGCGCCCGAGTGCACCGCGCGCACCACGTGCCCGAGACGCACCGTGACACCTGCCGCGAGCGCCGTCGCGAGCCGGTCGTTGCCGCCCGCGATGCGGTAGAGCGCGCCCGGTCCGTCGTCCGAGGCGAGCTGGTCGACGAGCTGGAGGAGCGAGAGGTCCTCGGGGTCGGCGGCGAAGAAGCCGCGCAGGGCGCGCGCGAAGGAGCGCAGCGCGAGGCCCGCCCCGACCTGGTCGAGCCAGCTCGCGACCGACCGGCGCGCGAGCGCACGCGCGATCGGCCCGTCCCAGTGACGCTCGGCCGCGCGGTACGCCGTGATCTCCGGCGCGAGGCGCCGGGCGAGCTCCCGCCAGCCGTTGCCGCCCGCGCGGACCCGGCGCACGCCGTCGTCGCCGAGCCGATACGAGCGGAAGCCGTCCCTCAGGATGCGCCGCGGCTCGAGCCCGAGCTGGCGCACGAGGTCGAGGATCGCCGTCTGGCCCTGGTCGATCAGGTCGGCGCCCGCCTCGGCGTGCTGGCCCAGGGCGAAGCCCTCGCGCACCGTCCAGACCCGGCCGCCGAGACGCTCGCGCGCCTCGCACACCGTCACCTCGCAGCCCCACTCCCGGAGCTGCCAGGCGGCGGTCAGACCGGCGAGGCCGGCGCCCGCGACCAGCACCGTCGTTCCCGGAAGCCGCGCCGGAAGGGAGACTCGCTCGCTCATCCCTCGCTTCGGAGCTCGCGGAGGATCGTCCGCTGGCAGCGCGCCTCGCTCACGCACCGAGGAACGACGCCTCGTGCGCGATCGCGAAGCAGCGCGCGACGTCGTCGGCGTCCAGGATCCCGGCGGCGACCAGCAGCTCGACCTCGCGCCGGAGGTCGGTCGCGAGCATGTACGTCGCATCGGTGTTGATCGTGAACTTGACGCCGTGCTCGCGGAACGTCCGCAGGATGAAGCCCAGCTCGTCGAGCCCGCTCACGGCGCGCGTGTGGAGGTTCGAGGTCGGGCAGATCTCGAGCACGACGTCGGCGTCGCGCAGGCGTTGCATCGCCTCGACGCTGTACGCGGCGCGGATCCCGTGCCCGATGCGCCGCGGGCGCAGGAGCTCGACGGCCGCGATCACGCCGTCCGCCGCGGTGTGCGGCGTCTCGCCGGTGTGCACCGTGGTGCCGAGCCCCGCCTCGCGCGCGCGGCGGAACATGCCGGCGAAGCGCTCTGCCGACGCCGGGTCGAGCTCGGGGCGGTGGCGCTCGGTTCCCGCGAGGTCGATGCCAATCACGCCGCGCGAGTGGTAGCGAATCGCCTTGTCGACGATGATCTCGTTGAGCTCGGTCGGGAACTCGCGCGCGAGGCAGAAGATCAGCCCGGCCTTGAGGTTGTACTCGAGGCAGGCGCGGTCGAGCCCGCGCAGCGCGGCGTGGATGATGTGGTCGAGGTCCTGCTCGCCGCCCAGGTTGCGCTTCATCGGGTTGAAGCGGAGCTCCATCGTCGCGACCCGCGAGCCGCGGTACTCCTTCGCGAGCACCTCGTAGACCGCGCGCTCGACCGACTGCGGGCCGGACTGGATCCGCTCGGTCCAGCGGTGCAGGATCTCGAGGTAGTCCTCGAGGCTCTTGACGCGCTCCGGCGACGACGTGACCAGCTCGACGAACTCGAAGTAGCTGCGGACCGGCAGCTTCATCCCCTGTGCGTGCGCCATCTCCCAGAGGATGTGTGGCGCGACCGCGCCGCCGAGGTGCAGGTGCAACTCGATGAGCCACTCCGGCAGCCCGGGGATCGCTGGGCGCTCGGGCCCGCGCAGCGAGGGTACGGTCACCGCGGCGTTCCCCATGCCCGAGGTGAAGCTGCGACGCGGCGCGCGGTCAAGTCGGCCCGCGGCGAGCGACCCGGCTTTGGAAGAGTTTCCGCGCAGTTTTGTCGTCGGGTGCGGCGGCTACGCGGCGCGGCGCGGGTTTCCTCAACGTGGACGGGCCGCGGGCCGTGGCATGTCCGTTGCGCTTCCCCGCCCTCATGGACGGCCGCCGCAGGATTGCGCGCGCACCGAGCTGAAACGGAGGAAGACCAATGCGCAAGACGATCGCTTTCATGGCGGCCACGGTGCTCGCCCTTCCCCTCGGGAGCGCGCTCGCCGACGACGCCGGACAGGCAGGCAAGGAGAAGAGCACGACGCAGCAGATGCAGGGCTCGAAGAGCGGCTCGCAAGCCGGCCGGATGAGCGCCGACGACATCGTCGGCAGCAGCGTCCGGGACGCGGACGGCAAGGACATCGGCCAGGTCGAGGACCTGATGGTGAGCTCGGACGGCAAGATCGAGTCGGCCATCGTGTCCGTCGGCTGCGTCCTCGGCGTGGGCGGGCGGCAGGTCAAGGTGCCGTTCGACTCGCTCGAGCTGAAGCGCGACGCGAGCAACCCGGACACGGTGTACGCCCAGGCCTCGCGCCAGACCCTCGAGAGCGCGCCCGCCTACGAGGAGAGCACGCGCGCGGCGGCCGACCGCGATGCGACGGACGCGGACAAGCCGCGCAGCGCACGCGGCGACGAGCCGATGAACCCCCTGCGCTGACCGATCCCCTGCACGGCAGGTCGACGGGGGAGCGTACGTGACGCTCCCCCACCTGCCGCCTGCCGGCGCCGCAGGCGACGCGGCGCCCACGGCTTGGGCACTGCCGCCGAGAGCGGCAGGCACCGCCGGCGCGCGGCGCACGCGCGCCGCAGAATCACGGCTCTCCCTTCCCGGCATACCCGTTGCTCGGGGCGCGACGCACTTGCGGACGCTCCGTGCGTCCGACCCAGCCGAGAGGAGAGAACCATGCTCGTCACCCGTGCGCGCACTGGACGTGCGCTCCTACCGATTTTGTCCTTAACGCTGTGTGTCGCCGTCCTCGCGCAGGACGCCGCCGCCGAGGAGGCCGCGACGGCGGGAAGCGTCGAGTCGGGCAGCGCGCCTGCGACGGCGATCCAGCCCGAAGACGAGGGACCGAACCGCGGCAAGATCGCGCTCAGCGTCGGCTCCGACTTCACCAATGCCTACTTCTTCCGCGGCATCCTGCAGGAGCGCGACGGCTTCATCTGGCAGCCCTACGGCGGCGTCACGATCACCCTCGCCGAGGACCTCGGCGATGGCGTGATCAACAACATCGACCTGGCGTTCGGCTCGTGGAACAGCGTCCACACGAGGCAGACCGGCGCCGTCTCGGGTCCCGGCAACTGGTTCGAGTCGGACGTGATCGTCGGCTTCAACGTCGGGCTCTGGGACTTCGTCTCGACCAACGTGAGCTACATCGCCTACACCTTCCCGAACGGCGCGTTCCCGACCGCGCAGGAGATCGACTGGACGATCTCGTTCGACGACTCGGGGCTGCTCGGAGCGTTCGCGCTGAACCCGTCGATGCTCTGGGCGTTCGAAGTGGACAACACGGCCTTCGGCGACCACGAGGGCATCTACCTGCAGCTCGGGGTGAAGCCGGGCGTGACGCTCTTCGAGGAGGCCGACTATCCGCTCACCCTCGCCCTGCCGCTGACCCTCGGCCTGTCGGTGTCCGACTACTACGAGGAGCCGGGCGGCGATAACGACACCTTCGGCTACTTCGACGCGGGCCTGGTCGCGAGCGTGCCGCTGAGCTTCATCGACTCGGCCTACGGCGAGTGGAGCGTGAGCGCCGGCGTCGACGTGCTGGTCCTGAGCGACACGCTGAAGCGCGTGAACAAGGACGACGAGGCCTTCGTCGTCGGCAAGGCCGGGATCAGCTTCTCGTACTGAGCGAGGTCCGGCCGGGCCCGGCGGGCGCGCTCGACGCGAGGGGCGGCGGGACCCTCGCCTCGCGCTGCGCGACCGCCGGGCCGCCCGACGTCTTCCCTGCAGGATCGGGCAGCCGCGCAAGCGTGGCGCGGCGTCGCGCATGGAGTCCTCGGCGGCGGCGCCCATGGCAAGATCCGCGCGCCAGCACGACGCCTCGCCGCCCGGCCTCGCTAACGTCGCGTCGCGGCTCGCGTCGCGATGCGCCCATCGACGCCGCACGGCGCCTGGCACGTCCGCTGCTCCGCGCGCGCCGCGGGACGCAGGCAACGGCGTCCAAGAGGGAGGCGAACATGGAAGGACGTTCTCGGCGGATCGGCTACGCGAAGCGCATCCGGGTGCGGCTCGCGCTCGGCGCGCAGCACGAGGCCTGGGACTGCCGGCCGTTCGGCTTCGGGCGCGTGGTCGCGCCCACGCTGCCGACGCAGGTCGAGATCGCGCGGGGCACCTACCTCGACCTCCAGTCGGGCGAGGTGCGCGCGGCGGCGCGCCGCGCCACCGCGGCCTGAGCGCTCGCCGTCAGGCCGCGCGGAAGGCCGCCGCGAGCTGGTCCAGCCGCTCGATCCGCGACCCGAACGCGTTGTCGAAGCTGCGTGCGCGCTTCACGTAGAGCTGCGCGTCGCACTCCCAGGTGAAGCCCATGCCGCCGTGGTTCTGCACGTTGTCGGCCGCGTTCTGCACGTAGGCGCCGGCGCACAGGATCTTCGCGACCGAGACCTGGAAGTCCTGGTCCGACGCGCCGTCGCGCACCGAGACCACCGCGTAGGTCGTCGCCGAGCGCGCCACCTCGGCGCGCACTGCCATGTCGGCGCAGCGGTGCTTGACGGCCTGGAAGGAGCCGATCGGCCGATCGAACTGGCGGCGCACCTTCGCGTACTCGACCGACATCTCGACGGTGCGCTGGATGCCACCCACCGCCTCGGCGCACGACAGCACCGCCGCGCGGCGCAGGACGGCCCGTGAAGCGTCGGTCCCCTCGGCGAGCACGGTGCCGCGCGCGGAGCGCAGCCGGACGGTCGAGATCCGGCGCGTCGGGTCGAGGCTCGGACGCTCGTCGACCTCGACGTCGCGCGTGACCGGCACGAGCACGACCTCCTCGGGCGTGACGACGAGAAACGACGCCGCACCTGCCGCGTCGGCGACGTAGCTCGCCTGCCCGGTGATCTCGCCGCCGCGCGCGACGATCGAGCTCGCGGGGGCGGTCGCGTCGATCACCGCGACGCGCGCCTCGCCGGCGAGCACGCGGCCGAGCCATTCGGAAGCGTCGCTGCTCGCGTGCGCGAGCGCGTGCGCGGCGAGCACGGAGCCGAGCCACGGCCCGGGTGCCAGCACCCGCCCGAGCTCCTCGAAGAGCACCATCTCCTCGGTGATCGCGTAGCCCGCGCCGCCGCGCTCCTCGCCGACCCCGAGGCCGAAGAAGCCGAGCGCGCCGGCCGAGCGCCAGAGGTCCGAGAGCGCGTCCGGGCCGGCGCTCGCGAGCTCGCGCACCCGCGCCATCGGCAGCGTGTCGTCGAGGAACGAGCGCACCGAGGCCTGGATCGCCTCCTGGTCTTGGCTGGGCATCAGGTCCATCGCGTCTTCCTTCGTCCCGGTCGGTGGTCCGTGCAGGCGGTGCTCAGCGGGGCAGGCCGAGCACGCGCTCGCCGATGATGTTTCGCTGGATGTCCTTCGAGCCTGCCGCGATGGTCGAGGAGAAGGCGAGCAGGTAGCGGAACACCCAGGTCTCGCGGATCCGCTTGCGGCGCCCCGCGGCCTCGCCCGTGGCCGGGCCCTCCTCCGCGTCCCACTCGAGGACCTGCGGGCCGAGGATCTCCATCGCGGTCGCGTGCACGCGCTGCTGCAGCTCGGAGAAGAACAGCCGGATGAGCGACGCCTCGGAGCTCGGCACGCCGGTCCGCGCGGTGCGGCTCACGCTGCGGTAGGTCATCGCGCGCAGCGCCTCGACCTCGGCGCGGAGCTGCGCCAGGCGCCTCGCGAAGTCCGAGTCGTCGAGCACCTTCGGCCGCCCGACCTCCTGGCTCGCCGCGACGCCGCCGAGCGGCGTGTCGCGCGCGAGCTCGATGAGCTCGTCCACCATGCGCGTCAAGCGCACCTGCTCGGAGAGGAACGCCGTGCCGCGCTCAAAGCCGAGCGTCGACATCGCGACCCGCCAGCCGTCGTTGATCTGGCCGACGACGTTCGCGCGCGGGATGCGCACCTCGTCGTAGAACACCTCGCAGAAGTCCTGATGCCCGGCCATGGTGCGGATCGGCCGGATCTCGATGCCCGGCGAGTCCATCGGGCAGATCACCCAGGTGATGCCCTTGTGCTTCGGCGCGTCGGGATCGGTGCGCACGAGCAGCTCCTGGAACTCGGCGATCTGCGCGAAGCTCGTCCAGATCTTCTGCCCGGTGACGACGAGGTGGTCGCCGTCGATCACCGCGCGCGTCGAGAGGCTCGCGAGGTCCGATCCCGCGCCGGGCTCGGAGAAGCCCTGGCACCACACGACCTCCCCGCGCAGGATCCGCGGCAGGTGATACGACTTCTGCTCCTCGTTGCCGCAGGCGATGAGCGTCGGCCCGCCGTGGTTCAAGCCGACGAAGAGCGTCGACGGCTCGTGCGCTCCCGCCCGGGCGAACTCCTCGTACCAGATGAGCTGCTCCATGAGCGACGCGCCGCGCCCGCCGTACTCCTTTGGCCACGAGATCCCCGCCCAGCCGGCCTCGTACATCTTGCGCTGCCAGGCGAGGTCGAACTCACGCCGGGCGAAGATGTCGTTCTCGGGCGGCGGGTCCGTCGGTTTGTTGGCCTCGATCCATTCGCGCGCCTGGGCGCGGAAGCGCTCCTCTTCCGGCGTGAATCGGATGTCCATCGCGCTGACCTATGACCGGCATCGCGCTCCCGGGCAAGCGCGGAGCGCGCGTCAGGCGAGCTCGGGTGCGATCTCGCGCGCGAAGGTCTCGAGCTGGTCGAGCAGGTGGGCGCAGCTCGTGCTGCGGAAGCGAAGCGTCAGCACCGTCGCACCGATCGCCTGGTAGCGCCGCAGGAGCGCGCGCATCGCCTCGCGCTCGGCCGGACGGGTGACGTCGTACACCTCGTCCGGCGAGAAGACGAGCTCGAAGGGCTCGCCGCGCTCGCGGCGCTCCTCCCACACCGGCCACTTCCGGGCCCGCCCGAGCAGCCAACCGAGCTCGTCCACCGTCAAGTAGAACGGATCCCAGCCGTCGCCGAAGGTCAGCGCCCGGCGCAGCGAGCGCTCCGTCCGCCCGCCGAGCCAGATCGGCACCCGCTCCTGCCGCGCGTGCGGGTCGACGACAAAGCCGGCGATCGAGTAGTGCGTGCCGTGGTACTCGGGCTCCCTGCGCCCGAGCACCGCGCGGAGCGCGCGCAGCGCGTCCTCGTAGCGCGGGCCGCGCCCCGCGAAGTCGACGCCCAGGAGGTCGAACTCCGCCTCGAGGCTGCCGACGCCGACGCCGAGGATGAGCCGCCCGTTCGAGATCACGTCCAGCGTGCCGTAGCGCTTCGCCACCTCGAGCGGATGGTGGTAGGGCAGCACGATCACGTGCGTCGCGAGGCGGATGCGCTCGGTGAACGCGGCGAGCCAGCCGAGCGTTGCGAGCGGGTCGTAGTAGCGGGCGCCGCGGGTCGCCAGCGCGTCGCGCGGGATCGCGACGTGCTCGCTGCAGGTGAGGTGGTGGAAGCCCAGACGGTCCGCGGCGATCGCGATCTCGCGCAGCTCCGCGGGGCCCGCGTCCGCCTCCCACGCGCCGTGCCCGCGCGCGGTGAGCGTGACGATCGGCGTGGTGAGGCCGAAGCGCATCGCTCTCTGCCATAGCCGCTCGGCGGCGTCCGGGCGAGCGGTCCGCCGCGGCCGCGTGGTATGGAGGCGCCATGCCTTTCGACTCGATCTTCCGGGCGGATCTCTTCCGCGGCCAGACGGTGATCGTCACGGGCGGCGGCAGCGGCATCGGACGCTGCACCGCGCACGAGCTCGCGAGCCTCGGCGCGACGGTCGCGCTCGTCGGGCGCACGCTCGCCAAGCTCGAAGCCGTCGCGCGCGAGATCGAGCAGGAGGGCGGCCGCGCGCTCACCTTCGCGTGCGACATCCGCGAGGAGCCGCAGGTCCAGGCTACGGTCGACGGCGTGCTCGTGGCGACCGGCCGGATCGACGGGCTGGTCAACAACGCCGGCGGACAGTTCGCGGCGCCGCTTGCGGCGATCAGCCGCAACGGCTTCGACGCCGTGCTGCGCACCAACTTGACCGGCGGCTTCCTCTTCTCCCGCGAGTGCTACAAGCGCTGGATGGCGGACCACGGCGGCGCGATCGTCAACGTGGTCGCCGACTACCTGGGCAGCATGGCGGGCATGGGGCACTCGGGCGCGGCGCGTGCCGGAATGGTGAGCTTGACGGAGACGGCGGCCTACGAGTGGGCGCAGAGCGGGGTGCGCGTCAACGCGGTCGCGCCGGGCTGGATCGCGTCCTCGGGCATGGACACCTACCCCGACTGGATGCGCCCGCACCTCTCGGTGCTGCACCGCGCCGTTCCGCTGCAGCGGCTCGGCACGGAGTCCGAGGTCTCGGCCGCGATCTGCTTCCTCCTCTCGCCCGCGGCGGCGTTCATCTCGGGCGCGGTGCTGCGCGTCGACGGAGCGGCGCCGAACGCCCGGCTTGCCTCGCCCCTCTCCGCGCTCCTGCCCAACGCTCCCGAGAACGCGGCGCGTGGCGAGCCGACATGGCCGCTGCTGCCGCACGACCGCTCGAAGCCGTGGAACGGCTTCCACCTCGCGCGCCCGAGCAAGCTGTTCGACGAGTGAGGGCCTTGCTCGAACGACCGGAGGCACGTCGGATGAGCGGCGCGCGCCGCCCCGCGGGCCTGTACTACGACCCCGTCTTCATCGGCGCGGCCGACCGGGCGGCGCTCGTCCGCTGGCTCGAGACGCTGCACCCGATCTGGGAGGACCGCTTCACCGACCGGCAGGCGGCGGCGACCGGCGTGCAGCGCCGGCTGCTGCGCCCGGTGTACTGGGTCGGAAGCTGGCAGTTCGCCTGCCTCGACTACTACCGGCCGCCGCGCGGCGTGCACGACCGCTGCATGCAGGCCGAGCCGTTCCCGCCGGTCCTCGCACGGCTCGTCGAGCGCATCGAGGCGATCGCGCGCGGCATCTTCCGCGGCGCGGCGATGCCGGCTCGCTGGCGGCTCAACACCTGCCTGATCAACCTCTACGGCAGCGTCGTCGTGGACGGGAAGGAGGTCGACACGGCGCGGGTCGGCGACCATCGCGACTTCGAGCCGGGACCCGTCGCGTCGCTCTCGCTCGGCGAGCGCGCGCTCTTCCAGTTCGTCACCCGCGGGCGGCGCGGCGAGCCGGCGCGCGTCGTCGCACAGCAGTGGCTCGACGGCGGCTCGCTTCTGATCTTCGGCGGCGAGCAGTGGAAGGACCGCACCCTGCACCGCGTGCAGCGGGTCGAGCGACGCGCCGGCGCGAGCTTCCACTTTCCCGTCGAGGGCTTCACCACCCGGCGGGTGAACTTGACGCTGCGCTACGTGCCGGACGAGCACGTGCGACCGTTCGCGCGCCTCTCGCCCACCACCCGCGACGACGTCCGGCGCTACGTGGCGGAGCTCGCGCGGCACGCGCCGTTCTTCCGCCGCACGCTCGCGGCGGAGCGCCCGAGTCCCGACGCGACGCGGCCCGAGGCGGGGACCCGGCCCGCGCGGTAGCGCGAGGCGCCGCCCGCTCGCGGCCGCCTCGCGTCAGCCCCAGATGCGGCGGAGCAGCTCGGGCAGGAGATCGCTCTCGTGGATGCGCTCCTGCGTCGTCTTGTCGCGATCGCGCAGCGTCACCGTCCCGTCCTCGATCGTCTGGTGGTCGATCGTGATGCCGAACGGCGTGCCGATCTCGTCCTGGCGCCGGTAGCGCCGGCCGATCGAGCCCGTCTGGTCGTACTGCACGGGGAAGTGCGGGCGGAGCTTCGCGTAGATCTCCTGCGCCTTCTCGGGGTGCCCGGCCTTGCGCAGCAAGGGGAACACCGCCGCCTTCACCGGTGCGAGCCGCGGGTGCAGGCGCAGCACGACACGCGGCTCACCCTCTACCTCGTCCTCGTCGTAAGCGTCGACCAGGAAGGCGAGCGTCGCGCGGTCGGCGCCGGCTGCCGGCTCGATCACGTAGGGAAAGAAGCGCTCGCGCGAGTCCTCGTCGAAGTACGTGAGGTCCTTGCCGCTGTACTCCGCGTGCTGCTTCAGATCGAAGTCGCCGCGGTTCGCGATGCCCTCGAGCTCGGACCAGCCGAAGGGGAACTTGTACTCGACGTCGGCGCAGCCGCGCGCGTAGTGCGCGAGCTCGTCCGAGCCGTGCTCGCGCAGCCGCAGGTTCTCGGGCTTGATGCCGAGGCGCACGTACCAGTCGAAGCGCTCCTTCTTCCAGTACTCGTACCAGTGCGCGTCCTCGCCGGGCTTGACGAAGAACTCCATTTCCATCTGCTCGAACTCGCGCGTGCGGAAGAGGAAGTTGCCCGGCGTGATCTCGTTGCGGAACGACTTGCCGACCTGCGCGATGCCGAACGGCAGCTTCTTGCGCGCGGTGTCGAGCACGTTCGCGAAGTTCACGAACATGCCCTGGGCGGTCTCGGGACGCAGGAACACGACGTTCGCGTCCTCCTCGACGGGCCCCATGAAGGTCTTGAACATCAGGTTGAACTGCCGCGCCTCGGTGAGCTCGCCGCCGCACTCGCCGGGATGGCGGGTCGGCAGGACGCCGCCGCTCTCCTCGGCGAGGTGGTCGGCGCGGAAGCGCATCTTGCACTTCTTGCAGTCGACGAGCGGGTCGGTGAAGCCGGCGACGTGCCCCGACGCCTCCCAGACGCGCGGGTGCATCAGGATCGAGCAGTCGAGCCCCACGACGTCGCCGCGCGCCCAGACCATCTCACGCCACCACGCTTCTTTGACGTTGCGCTTGAGCTCGACGCCGATCGGGCCGTAGTCCCAGCAGCTCGCGAGCCCGCCGTAGATCTCGCTCGACTGGAAGACCAGGCCGCGGCGCTTCGCGAGGTTGACGATGCGCTCCATGCGCCCCGCCTCGCGGTCGTTCACGTCCGGCGACGCCTTGCTTGCCTCGGTCATCGTTGCTCGGCTCCTCCGCGCTGCCGCCGCGCGGCGCGCCGCCCGACGGCGGCGCCACGGCGACGCGGCGGTGGAACGAGGGCGCTAGCACGCGCCGTGCGGGCAAGCCAGGGCGCCCGCGGCCGCGCCGCGAAGGAGCGGTCGCTCAGTAGCGTCCGGCGAGCGCGGCGCGCACCACGCGGCGGACGTCCTCCGCGGCGAACGGCCCGAGGAGCTGGGCCCGCTCCGCGTCCATCCGCATACGCTCGGCGTCGATCTGCGACGGCAGCAGGAGCAGGAGCGGCAGGTCGCTGGTCTCCGGCTGGCGCCGGAGCTGCGCCGCGAGCGTGAGCGCCTGGCCCTGCGGCAGGGCGAGGTCGAGGACGACCGCGTCCGGACGGCGGACGATCTCGAGCAGGTCGAGGGCCTGCCGGACGTCGCACGCGACCGAGCCCGCCGCGTCGCACTCGTGCAGCGCCTGGCGCAGGGGCGCGAGCTCGCGGAGCTGCGCGCTCACCAGGACGATTCCCCCGAGCTTGTGCTTCACGGCCTGGCGGATCTGCTCGAGGCACACGGCCGGGTCGATCGGCCGGCGGAGCAGCGCACACGAGGGAAGCTCGAAGCCGAGGCCGCTCGCGACGTCGCACGCGTAGACGATCCACCGTTGCGCGCTCGGGCGGATCGACAGCGCGGCGACCTTGTCGACGAGCGTCGGATCGAACAGGTTCGCGGCGATCACCTGCCTCGAGGCGGGTGGCGCGGCGCCGACGCCGCACCAGTACGCAGCGCCGGCCGCGGCAACCGTGTCGCTCGTGAGCTGCTGCGCCTCGCGCGCCGAGTCGAGGTGCATGATCGCGATCGCGATCTCGGGGTCGTCCGCGCCGTTCGGCCCCGTCTCCTCGCGGGGCTCGCTCTCGTCGTCGACCAGGTCGCCCAGGTCGAGCTCACCCGCCTCCTCCTCTCCGGCGAGCGCGCCGTTGCCGTTCGTGCCGTCCTCCATGGCGGCCGCGACCTCGGCCGCGATGTCGCCGAGCTGGACGTCCCCCGCGTCGCTGAGATCCAGGCTCTGGGTCGGCGCTTCCTCGTCCTCCGCCTCGTCGTCCGCCTCGGCAAGGCTCGCCGCGTCCTCGGCCGGCCAGTCCGCGTCGGTGCCACGGGAGGAGCTTCGCGCCTCGCGCTCGACGACGCCCAGCCGCTCGTGCAGCCCCCGCAGCTCCTCCTCGAGCTGCGCGATCCGCTCGTCGCGCTCCTCGAGCGCGCGGAGCTGCGCGGCGCACGTCTCCTCGAGCTCGCCCAGGCGGTCGCCCGCGGGCTCCTGTCCGGCGAGCTGCGCCTCGAGCTCCGCGACGCGCGCGCGCCACGTCTCGACCTCGGCGCGCAGGGCGGCGTCGGCGCTCGTCGCTCGCTCCTCCATGCGACGGGCCGCCTCACGCGCCTCGGCGAGGCGCGCCGTCAGCTCCTCGATCTCGAACAGGTAGCGCTCGGTCTCGGCATTCGGCGGCGCCGCGTCCTCGGGGCGCGGCGCCGCGGGAACCCGACCGCGCGACGGCGACAGCAGAACGGCGAGCAAGCGAAACGCGGCCGCGAGCGAGCGCAGCAGCGGCGGGCTCAGGCGCCCGCCCCGCGCGGCGAGCAGCAGCACGCCGACCGGCACCGAGAGGTCGACGAGCGGCACGAGCGCCGCGCACTCGATCTCCGGGTTGCCGTCGCGCAGCGCCGGCATCAGGGGGTCGCGCGTCGAGCGGTCGAGGAGCAGCACGCGGCGCTCGGTCAGCGCACGCTGCAGGAGCGAGCCGCCGAGCTCCTCGAGCGGCACGCGCCTCTCGAAAAGCTCGCGGGCGTGGTCCGGAACGCCGCGCGCCGCGGCGCAGCGCGGGCCTTCACCGCTCGGCTCGACCTGGACGATCGCGCCGGCGAGCAGGTCGAGGTCACCGAGCACCGCGGCGAGCAGCGCCTCGGCACGCGAGGCCTGAGAGCCGGCCTCGCACCGCGCGTCCGCCTGCAGCAGCTCGCGCAGTAGGCGCGTCGAGAGAAACGACGTCGCGTCCCGCTGCGGCGCGTCGACTGCCCCACGACGCTCCTCACGCGTCCCCGGGCACACGTCCGCCGTCCGTGCGTCGTCGATCAACTTTTTCCCTCCCCGCGAGCCCGCTCCGGACATCGGCCGGTGCGCGCGCGAACTTGATGCTGCCCCGCCCCCGGCAGGCAGAAAAGCGTGCGTCATCTCAAGTTCTCGCGCCGCGCCGTCGAAGCGCACTCAGGCGCCAAGAGCGCGCCGCGGGGACGGGCCATGGTTGGTGCGGAGAGTGCGAGAAGGTCCGAGGACGAACGCCTCGGCGTTCGCTTGATGCTCGTCCGGGCGGACGGCTGCCGCATCTGCGTGGCGCTCGACGCCGTGGAAGGCGTTTTCGAGCTCGACGACCCGCGCCGGGCGAGCCTCGATCTGGCGCAGGGCGCGGTGCCGATCGTCGACTGGGGCCAGGTGACCGGCGTCGCGAGCGACGGCGACCCGGGCGCCCGGCAGGTCATGGTGCTCCGCGTCGGCGGCAAGCTCGTCGGGCTGCGCATCGAGGCGTGCCTCGGGGTGCGCTCGGTGTCGCTCGCGCGCACGCCGCCGATGCCGACCAAGCTCACCGACGAGAGCGGCGAGCCGCTCTGCTTCCTCTTGATGCTTGACGGCCGGCCGCACCTCATGCTCGAGCCGCGCGGCCTGCTCGCCCGCGTCGCTCGACCGCGCGGCGTCACCCGCGCACCGGAGGGCCTGCCGGCATGAGCGCCAAGATCCTCGTCGTCGACGACAGCCTGACGATCCGGCGCGCGCTCGAGCTCATCCTGAAGCCGCTCGGCTACGAGCTCGACTTCGCCGCGGACGGAACCCAGGCGCTCGAGCGCGCGAACGCGTTCGCGCCCGACCTGATCCTGCTCGACTACGTGCTGCCCGACATGCGGGCGCCCGACGTCTGTGCGGCGCTCGCCGCCGGCGGCGCGACCGCGTTCACGCCGATCGTCCTCGTCTCGGCGAAGGGCGCCTCGATCCGCCAGGCGTACCAGGACGCGCAGAACGTCGTGAGCTACATCACGAAGCCGTTCAAGCCGCAGGTCGTCGCCTCGGTGGTCGAGAGCGCCCTCGTCCGCGCGCGCCAGAGGCCGGTGGCCGAGCCGACGCCGGGCGGGGCAACGCGCCCCGCGCACGCAGCGCCGGCCGCCGTCGACGACGGCCGGGCCGCCGCGAGCGAGCCCGCGGCC
>FWPU01005949.1_pt1 | contig 25355 bp, 23 predicted proteins | sample 2228361 | NCBI WGS metagenome assembly FWPU01 (sample SAMEA103939777, study PRJEB20133) | metagenome | reverse complement strand
GGCGTTCCGCCGGCGCGCGCTCGCGCGCCGCTACGCGACCCGGCCGCGGCGAAGCGCGTCGCGGCGCGACATCACGCGGCTCCTGCGGCTCAGCCTGCCGATCGGCGGGCAGTGGGTGCTCGACATGACGTCCTTCGCCGTGTTCACGACGCTCATCGCGCGCATGGGGGACGTCCAGATGGCGGCGAGCCAGGCGATGATCCAGCTCCTCTCGCTCTCGTTCATGCAAGCGCTCGGCATCTCGATCGCGTCCGCGGCGCTGGTCGGGCGCTACGTCGGCGCGCGCGACCTGGAGGCGGCGGAGCGGAGCCACCGGTCGGCGGTCGGGCTCGGCGTCCTGCTCGCGGTCGTCGTCGCGGCGCTGTTCCTCGCCTTCCCCGAGGGCTTGCTCCGGGCCTTCACCTCGGACGAGCGGGTGCTGGCGCTCGGCCGTCCGCTGCTCGCGCTCGGCGCGGCCTTCCAGCTCGCGGACGCCGTGGGGCTCGTGACGCGCGGCTCGCTGCGCGGCGCGGGCGACACCCGCTGGCCGTTCCTCGTCGAGGCGACGCTCGCCTGGACGGTGCGCGTGCCGCTCGTCGTGCTCATCGCGGTCGTCCTCGACCTCGGCGTGATCGGCGCCTGGCTCGGTGAGCTCGGCTACGTGCTCGCGCTCGGCGTCATCCTGCTGCTCCGCTTCCACAACGGCGCCTGGCGCGCGCTGCGCATCTGACGCGTTCGTCGCCCGCGCTCGTGCGCTCGTGCGCGTCGTGGGTCGCGCCGCGCGAGCACCGGACGCCTGCGAGCGGGATCTCCTCCTGGCGTCGCGGGTCGGGCCGGTATAGGCATTGCCGCCGATGTCGGCCCGCACCGGACTGGGCATCGCGATCGCGCTCCTCGGGCTCGCGGTCGTGGGATGGTTCTACTCGGTGACCCCGAAGCACTTCGCCTATCCGGACGCCCACTACTACGCCGAGATGGGGCGGCAGGTCGCGCGCGGCGAGGGCTTCACGTCGCTGCAGGCGTATCCGCTCCTCCTCTCCTGGCTCGAGGGGCGCGGCCTCGACTGCGCCCGCCCTGGCCCAACGTGAGCCGCTTTTCGCCGATCACGATCCTCTACGCGGGGCCGTTCGCCGTCTTCGGCGCGAGCGTCGCCGTGGTCATGGCGCTCGGCGGAATCTTTCTCGTCCTGACGGCGGTCGTCACCTACCTGCTCGGTGCACGGTTGTTCGCCCCGGCGCCGGGCGCGCTCGCCGCCGTGCTGGTGACCTCCAACGTCTCGCAGCTCGGCTTTGCGCTGTCCGGGCTCCTCGAGACGCCCGCGGCCTTCTTCATGACCGCGACGGGGCTCGCGCTCGTCGCGACCCTCGACGCCGAGGCGGCGTCGCGCGTGCGCTGGTGTGCGGTCCTCCTCGGCTGCCTGCTCGGCCTCTCGTTCCTCCTGCGCTACGACCTCCTGGCGCTCGCTCCGGGCGCGGCGGTGGCGCTGTGGCTCGGACGCGGTGGACGCGGTCTCCGTACGCTTCCCCTCGTCGCGCTCGGCTTCGCCCTCGAGGTCGGACCCTGGGTCGCGCGCAACCTCGTCTCGTTCGGCTCGCCGATCGCGTTTCTCGGCATCGACCGCAACGTTCTCTGGACGTCCGAGACCGGCGACCCGTACGCGGAGCGGCGCTACACGCCGTGGCAGGAGCAAGTCGCCGAGAACCCCGAGCTGCTCACGAAGAAGATCGACAGCCCGAGCTGGCCCATCGACTGCTGGTACCTGCTGTTCGGCTGGGAGCTCGAGTGGCTCGGCCCCGCGTTCCTCGTCGCCGGAGCGGTGCTCGCAGCGCTTCGCCACCGCGCGCTCGCGACGTACGTATTCGTCGCGATCTCGTTCCTCGGTCGCTGGCTGATCTTCACGCTGACGCACCACGAGCCGCGGTTCTCCGCATCGTTCGTGCCGCTGCTCCTCGTGCTGACGATGGGCGCCGTCTGGGCGTTGCTCGAGCGCGTGACTCGGCCGCGCGGCATCGCGCGCTGGGCCGCGTTCGGCGCGCTCGCGGTGCTGCTGCTCGCGATCACCTGGCCGTCCGTGCTCGGCTCCGGGCCGATGAAGCCCCACGAGGAGTAGGGCCCGACGCCCGAGCAGCTCGCCCTGCTGCGCTCGCGGACGCCGCCGAAGGCGGTGATCGCGACGCGCTTCGCCTTTCGCGTCGCCTGGGACGCGGATCGCCCCGCGGTCGAGATCGCGCCGCTCGAGATCTCGGAGGTCGAGCGGCGCGGCCTGGGCGTCGACGGGCTCCTGTACGGCACGTGGGCCCGGCGCCACGTCGAGCGGGCGCTCGCGAGCCAGGGCCTCGCGCACGAGTTCGTGCAGGTCGACGTCGGCCCGCACGCGCCGCTCTGGCTCCACAGGCGGCTTGCGGGGAAGCGCGTGCGCAGCGCGAGCTGACCCCGACGGGGCGGACCCGCGGGCGAGCGCTTCCCCCCGCCGGTCGCTGGGTGGCGAAGACCTCCTGCTAGACTCGGGGCAGGAGGGTCCGCTCATGGGCAAGTCGCTCGCGCGTCATCCCGTCCACCTGGGGCTCGGCGCCACCGCGGTCAGCGAGCCCGAGTTCACCGGCATCGCCTGGTACGCCGAGTACGCGGCGCGGCACGCGGCCGACGGCGCCGAGGGCCGCCTCGTCTCGATGCACTCCTTCTCGGCGCCCTGGGACTCGTGGGAGATGCACCCGAGCGGCAGCGAGGTCGTGCTCTGCACCGCCGGCGAGTTCACGCTGATCCAGGAGATCGACGGACGCGAGGTGCGGACCCGTCTCGCGCCGGGCGAGTACGCGATCAACCCGCCGGGCGTGTGGCACACCGCCGACGCCGATGGCGCGGCGAGCGGCGTGTTCATCACGGCCGGGCTCGGCACGCAGAACCGGCCGCGCTGAGCCCAAGCGACGACATTCCGGCGAAGAAGTAGCGGCGAAGATCCACGGGTCCGCGCGACGTCAAGCGAAGAGGAGGCACCGCCAGTGCCTCGGCTTGCTCGGGAGCCGGGAACGACGGACCCGAACGGAGCGCCGCGACGCGCCCTCGATCCGCCGTGCGGCCCGCTGCGCGGCGCCGGCACGCGGAGCCTTCCCCATCTGCGTCTCCGAAGCGCCGGCGCCGCGGTGCCGAGGAGGGGCGGCGCCGGCCGGCGGCAGCGGACGCCGGCTCGCTCGCGTCGCGACGGAGCGCGGCGGAGAGCAACGCGCGGGCCAGGCTCCTTCCGCCGCGCTCCAAGCGGGCCGTGCGATTTTCTCGCTGAGCGCCTCGTGTGGCGCGCCGGGAAGGAACGCGAGGGCCGCCGCGCCTGGGTCCGTCCGGTCCCGCCGTTCCTCCGGACGCGCTCGCCGAACGCGACGGCGCTGAGCCGGCGGCACGCGAGCCCGCGGCACGGCGCCTGCTTCTCGAGCGCGACTTGGTCTTGACCATGAACGACGCCCTGATCCACGATCCGCCGCCGTGCAGGAGCCATGACGGAGGAGTCCTTCACCCCGACCCGTCCGCCACGATCGGTGCGCTTCGTCGCGGTCTCGATCGCGGTGCTCGCCGTCTTGCTCGGCTTCTGGACGACGCTGACGAGCTCCTCCTGGGTCGAGCGGACCTTCCCGGGCTTCCTGGTTCTGGAGAACGGGACGATCGCCTCGGCGATGCTTCCCCACTGGTCCGAACGGGCCGAGCGAGCGCTGTTCCAGAGTCGTATCGCGACGGTGGACGGCCTTCCGGTGCCCAACCCGGTGCAGGTCTACCAGCGAGCCGCGGAATGCCGCCCGGGGCAAGGTGGGCGCGTCCGCTACGCGCTCGAGAGCGGCGGCACGGTCCGCGAGCGAGCCATCGCCTGCCAGCGCTTCACGCTCGGTGACTGGGTGGCGCTGTTCGGATTCTTCCTGCTGAACGGCATGGTGTTCCTCGTCTCGGGGCTCGTCGTGTGGATCCTGCGTCCCCGAGCGGCCGTGGCGCGCCTTCCTCGTGTTCGGGGCGGTGATGGCGGTCTTTCTGTTCAGCGCGATGGACGTCTATGGGCCGTGGACGTTCACGCGGCTCTACCTCGTCGCCGACGCCTTCCTGCCCGCGGCCGGGCTGCATCTGGCGCTGTTCTTTCCGAGCGAGCATCCCCGCGCGAGGCTGCGCTTCGCGGGCTGCGGCCTGGCGGCCGCCATGGCCGCCCTCTACCAGATCTTCTTCTTTCGAGCCGGACGTCTTTCGCTGGCTTCTGCGCGCGAACATGTTCCTGCTGGGCCTGGTCGCCGTTTTCTGGGGTGGACGGCTGGTCATGGCCCATCGTGCGGCGGCGTCGTCGGCGGCACGACGGAAGATCCGCACCGTCCTGATCGGCATCGGCGCCGGGATCTCGCTGCCGGGCCTCGGTCTGATCCTCTCGTCGGGGCCGCTGGCGCATGCCGTGCCCATGAGCGTGGCGACGATGACGCCGTTCCTCTTCGCGCTGTCGATCGTCTACGGCATCGTCGGTCACGACCTGTTCGAGGTTCCAGGGACGCTGAAGCGCGCTGCGGTCTACATCCTGCTGCGCGGGTCGATCGTCGGGATCTACATGCTGGCCCTCGTGCTGTTCCTGTCGCTGCTCAAGGCGAACGGAGTGATCGAGACCGTCAACCCCTTCGGCCCGTTCACGATCATTTTCGTGCTTGCCGTCGTGTTCTTCTTCGATCCGCTGCGCAACGCGATGCAGCGCCTTCTCGATCCCCTGTTCTACGGACCCGAGCAGGACCGCTCGCGCATCCTCGCCCAGGGGGGCGAGCTGTCGACCGCGCTGCGCCGCGACGAGATCGGCGGCATCCTTCGCCGGCACGCGTCCGTCGCGTTGCCGAACGAGCACACGGCGCTGTTCCTCAGGATGAACGAGGGGGCGAGGCTGCGCGAGATCGGTGGCGATCGAGAGCTGCTCGAGGCGCCGCTCGCCGATCTTTTGTCGGCGGGACGCATCGTGGCGGACTTCGAAGCGCCCGAGACGCATCCCGACCCCGAGGCTTACACCCGCGCCCGCGAGAACCTGCGTGCGCTGCGCGCGACGCTCGCCGTGCCGATCCTCATGCGCGGCGAGCTGATCGGTGCCCTCGTGCTCGGAGCGCGGCGGCCGGGCGCCCTCTACACCCCGGCCGACGTCGCCTTCCTCCACGCCCTCGCGAGTCAGGCGGCGATCGCTCTGCAGAACGCGGCCTCGTACGAGGAGGTGATCGCCGTCAATGCAACGCTCGAGCAGCGCGTGCGCGACCGGACGGAGCAGCTCGAGCGAGCCTACTCCGAGCTCAAGGCGACGGAGGTCCAGCTCGTGCAGTCGGAGAAGATGGCATCGCTCGGCCGTCTGGTCGCCGGAGTCGCGCACGAGATCAACAACCCGGTGAGCTTCATCGCGGCGAGCGTCGTTCCGCTGCGCCGGCGGCTCGCCGCCGCACAGAGCGCGGCGCCTGCCGAGATCGCCAAGACGCTCGACGAGGCGGCGGAGCTGGTGAACATCATCGAGCGAGGCGCCGAGCGCACGGCCGGCATCGTCAAGGATCTCCGAACCTTCTCGCGGATCGGCGAGGCGGACCTGAAGCAGTGCGATCTCAACGAGAACATCGAGAGCACCGTGCACCTCGTCGCGTCGCGCTTCGCGGACCGCATCCAGATCCACCGCGGCTACGGCGAGCTGCCGCCCTTCGAGTGCGACGTGGGCCGGCTCAACCAGGTCTTCATGAACCTGCTCGTCAACGCCTGCGAGGCCATCCCGGAGAGGGGCAACGTCTGGGTGACGACGACGTGCGAGGGGGGCCGGCTCGTCATCTCGGTGCGCGATGACGGCGTCGGGATGGATCGCGAGATCCTCGGTCGCATCTTCGCCCCATTCTTCACGACCAAGGACGTCGGCGAGGGGACGGGGCTCGGGCTCGTGATCAGCCACGGCGTCGTCGCGGCGCACGGGGGCACGATCGAGGTCGACAGCGAGGTCGGACGAGGGACCGAGTTCCGCATCCTGCTTCCGGTCCGCTCGGCGGGTGAGGCGCTGGGCTGCGCTTCGTGACGGGAGACCAGATGAGCATCGACTACCGAGCGTTTCTCATCCTGGTGGTGGACGACGAGCGCGACATCCTGCGCAATTTCGAGCTCGCCTGCGGCGACGAGTTCACGATCTTGACCGCGGACGGCGGTGCGGCCGGGCTTCGCGTTCTCGAGCAGAAAAACGTCGCGGTGATTGTGGCGGACCAGCGGATGCCCGAGATGAGCGGCGTGCAGTTCCTCGAGCGCTCGATGTCGATCCGTCCCGACGCCGTGCGGATCATCCTGACCGGGTACGTGGACAACGAAGCGCTGGTCCGCGCGGTGAACAGGACGCGCATCTTCCGCTACGTCAGCAAGCCCTGGGACCACGACGATCTCCGCGACACGCTGCGGAGCGGCATCGAGTTCTTCCACCTCACGCGGGAGAACGCGCGCTTGCTCGCCGAGCTGTCCGCGGCGAACGAGCGCCTTGCGGCCGAGAACGCGTACCTTCGCTCGAGGGCGGCGCCGCCGCCCGAGATCGTCGGCGAGAGCGCGGCGATCCGCGAGGTGCTGCGGCTGGTCGACGTCGTCGCGTCGTCGGACGCCCGCGTGCTGATCGAGGGCGAGAGCGGAACGGGCAAGGAGCTCGTCGCGCAGGCCATCCATCGCAACAGCCCCCGCCGCCATCGGCAGTTCTACGCCTTGAACTGCGCGGCCCTCTCCGAGGGCGTGATCGAGAGCGAGCTGTTCGGGCATTGCCGCGGCTCGTCCACGGGCGCGCTGGCCGACCACAAGGGTCTCCTCCTCGCCGCGCACGAGAGCACGTTGCTGCTCGACGAGATCAGCGAGATGCCGCTCGCGCCCCAGGCGAAGCTGCTGCGGGTCCTGCAGGAGGAAGAGATCCGACCGGTCGGAGACGTGCGGTCGTACCCGGTCGACGTGCGCGTCATCGCGACGACCACTCGCTCGCTCGAGGCGGAGGTGAAGGCGGGCCGCTGCCGCGAGGACCTCTACTACCGCCTGAACGTCTTCACGATCCGCGTGCCGCCGCTGCGCGAGCGACGCGACGACATCCCCTTGCTTGCCCGCCATCTTCTGAAGCGCGCCTGGAGGCAGCTCAAGAAGCCGACCGGCGACTTCACCGCGAGCGCGATCGCGCTGCTGTGCAGCTACTCGTTTCCGGGCAACGTCCGCGAGCTCGAGAACGAGATCGAGCGTGCCGTCCTGTTCGCGCCGCGAGGAGGGCCGATCACGCCCGACCTGCTCTCCGACCGCGTGCGGGCGGCGGGCGGCTACGAGGCTTCGAGCGTCGAGAGCGCTGCCGGCCGCGTCGAGGCGGCCGCCGCCGCGGGGGCGTTGCAGGACCATCGCGCCGTCTTCGAGCGCGCGCAGATTCGCGAAGCGGTCGAGCGCAACGGAGGCAACAAGGCGCGCGCGGCCGCCGAGCTCGGTCTCACGTACCGCGGGCTCACGAAGAAGATGCAGCGCCTCGGCATGCTGCCGCCTCGCTCGAAGCCGGAGAGCAGCTCGGTCCACGAGGACGCGCCTCCGAGCTGAGGGACTCGCACGTTGGAGCTCCGCGACCAAAGGTCTCGCGCACGAAGCGGAGCCACGAGCCGGCGCGGGAGGCCGGTGCGCCACCTGCGTCGCGCCACAGCCGGTGCGTGTCGCGCACGACGCGCGCGTAGCCGGCGAGCATCGTCGCGACCTCCGGCGCACGCCGGCGGAGATGCCTGCGTAAAGTGTCCGGTGTGACGCCCGGGCGCCGGTCGCGGCGCGGCTTGAGGCGCAGGAAGCCGGTCATCATGGGGTGGTACCGGTCGACGCGCAGCGCGCAGGAGTGCCAGAGGTACATCTGGAGCAGCGTGGCGCGCTCCGCCGCCGAGCGGAGCTGACGCGCCAGGTGCTCGTGCGTGTAGAAGCGCCGCCAGGCGGCGCGGTAGACCTCCTCCAGCTCGTCGCGCGTCATCGTGGGGTGGTCGACGACGGCGTGGAAGGTGTCGAAGCGGTTGAGATCGGGATCCATCGCGACGCCCGCCGCGACGGCGTCGCGGTGGTCCCGCGAGCCGGGAAGCGGCGTCAAGATGAATAACGATGCGAGATCCGCGCGAAGCTCGTCGGCGAGCCGCGCGACGCTCTCGTCGACCGAGCGCGGCGTGTCCTCGGGGAAGCCGACGATGTAGCCCACGTGAATCGGCACGCCGGCCGAGCGCCACGCGGCGATCATCTCGGCGTAGCGCGCGACGCGGTTCTGCGTCTTGCCGGCCGCCGGGCAGGGTGCGCGGGTCGAGGCTTTCCATGCCGATGAAGACCTGGAAGCAGCCGGCACGGCGCGCGAGCGAGACGAAGCCGGGGATGCGGTCGGCGAGCGTGTCGACCTGCATCAGGAAGCGCACCGGGACGCCCCGTCGCTCGCGCGGCTCGACGAGCCCGGTGAAGATCCCGCGCCAGTCGGGGTGCCGGCCGAAGTTGTCGTCGGTGAAGAAGTAGTGGTGCGTTCCGAGCGCGCGGTAGCTGCGCTCGATCGCGGCGACCACCTCCGACGCCTCGCGCGGTCGCATGGTGCGACCCTGGACGTTGATGATCGTGCGGAACGAGCACGCGAACGGGCAGCCGCGACCGGCATCGAGCGTGGCGAAGCGGCGGTACGCGAAGCGCCGCAGCGTCGCGGCGTCGAGGCGCGGCACCGGGGCGCGGCGGAGGTCCGGCAAGCGGGCGAGGGAGTCGTAGAGCGGCTCGAGCCGCCCGCGGACGGCGTCGCGGAGGATCGTGCTCCAGGTCTCCTCGACCTCGCCGGCGACCAGCGTGATGCAATCGTCCATCAGCTCGCGGAGGCTGCTCGGGATCTCGCCCCCGAACGCGACCCGCCCGGAGACGTGGAAGCCGCCGATCAGGACGGCGGCGCCGCGGCGCCGGAGGCGATGCGCGAGGTCGACGGCGCGCGGCATCTGGCTCGTCTGCACGCCGACCAGCGCGACCACCACGCGCGTCCCGCGGCGCGCCGCCAGCCGGGCGATCCGACGCTCGGGCAGCGCCGCGACCGACTCGTCGCAGAGGTGGCAGCGCAGGCGCGCCGGCGCGAGCGCGCCGCTCTCCTGCAGCTCGAGGCTCAGCGCGTGCAGGCACGCGAGCGAGTTGCTCAGTAGCACGCCGCGCGCGTGCCGGATCACGTATTCCTCGTCGTCGTACTTCGTCGGACGGACGAGGAACAGCTCCAGCGTCGCGACGTTCTCGTGGCGAGAGGGCACGACGGCTTCCTGGCACGGGATCGCGCGGGAGGAAACCGCCGGGAAGGTCGTGACCCGGTCCTCCCGTTCACGGCGGAGGAACGGGCGCGCGACCGTCGGTTCCATGGCAGCGCGGCGCCCGCGTCGCTCCGCGCCGGAAATTACGGTGCGTTCGCCCGAGGACTCGGCGGGAGACGTCGGCACTCGCATTGCTCTCGGCGGCCGGAGGCGGCTCGCACGCGGCGGGCCGCGTTCGAAGGAAGGAGAGGCCCGTGCGCAGCCGACATCATCGTCTTACCGTCGTTCATCACTGCGTCGTCGTTCTCGTCGCGATCGGTCAACTCGCGCTCGCTGCCGACGCGCGTGGGCAAGGCGAGCACGCTTGCCCCGTGATCACCGACGTGAGGGTCGCGTTCCCCACGTCCGTGCCGGATGCCGCGGAGTGCTCCGGGCCTGCGTCGAACTTCACGCGTCCGTCGAGTCAGCTCCCGGAAGACCAGCAGGAGGAGCTGCACATCATCGGTGTCTACGAGGCCGTGTTGCCCGACGGCGCGCCGCGCGGCTCCGACGATCATCCGCAAGGCACGATCCGCGTGGCGATCCACCCGACCGCCAAGCCCGTGGCCCTCGTGCTGGCCGCGTACGAACCCATTCGCTGGCAGCTCGCGCTCGACGACGGCGCCCGGCTGTCGCGCGTCCTCACCCAGGGATACTGCGCGCAGGATGTCGTCGGTGTTCCGGTCGGCGTGAACGTGACGCACATCGGCCGCGACGAGGTCTGCGACCACGCCTACGGCTGGGAGCCGCGCCATCACACGTCGGCCGCAAACATCGTGGCGATGCTCGACAGCCTGCGAGCGCGGACGGGATTGATCGAGAGATCGTTCCAGGGCTGCTACGCCGGGACCGCGCTCGACGTCCCGTACTGGTCGGCGAGCCGCCGTCCTACGAGCCCGTTCTTCCCGGAGACGAGGCCCTCCCTCGAGAGCGCGTGTCGTCCGCCGGATGCGAAGCCCTGCAGGCCGAGACGGACGGCTACTGCGTGACAAACACCGGGGACGGCCTCGAGCTCGTTGGGCTGTCGACGGGCTCGATGTGCGCCCTCGCGTCGACCGACGTGTGGGCCGACCCGTTCTACAACGCCTCGCTCGCGTGGCGCGGCGAGTTCCTCTACACGTGCGGCGCGGACGGCTTGCTGCGCATCTCGCTCGTGGGTGGCACGTTCGAGGCGATCGGGCTCGCCTGTCAGGCGGTCACCGACTTCGCAGGCGGGATTCTCCGCATGACGCCGGTGTGGGGCTCGATCGGAAGTCAGTATCGCTGGTACGAGAGCCGTCAATCACTGCTGGAGAACCGCGTGGACCGCTTCTACCCGGGGCCGATGATCAACTCGCGGATGACGGCCAGCGGCAGCACTCTGCTGACCGCCTGGCACTCCACCGGCGTGATCGAACGCTACGATCTGGTCACGGGCGAGTCGCTGTCGCCGATCGCGCTCGAAGGGTACGACGACTGGATCTTCGGTTTCGCAGTGACGCCCCGAAACGAGCTGGTCGTCAGCGATGGCATCAAGATCGTCGTCTTCGAGGGCGACACCGGCCGCCGGCTGCGCGAGCTCCCCGGGCCGCGGCCCGCCATCGGCCTGGCCTGCACGGGTCCAAGCGAGGTGCGCGGCGCGCGCAACCAGCGACCACCGGTCGTGCGCCGGCGCCTGGCGACGATGCCGCGCTCCGTGGTGCTCGGGCGACGCTGATCGGAGAAGGCGCACGGCCGCGCCGTACCTTGCCGTCGCCGAACGGACTTGGCTAGGAGGTCTCGCTCGTACCCCCAGGGCCAAGGTCTTCGATGAAGAGCAGCATCTACTTGCTGGGCGACGACAAGAAGCTCGTGACGCTGGAGGAGCAACCGTACGATTCCGAGACGCTCCTCCAGGAGCTGCTCGCCGACTACCCGAGCCTTCTGGCCGGCGACCAGATGAACCCGACCGCGCCTCGCGCCTGGCTCCTGGTCAAGCGCGAGGCGGGCGTTCCGACCGCGGACGGTGCAGGCGATCGCTGGTCCGTCGATCATCTCTTTCTTGACCAGGACGCCGTCCCGACGCTCGTCGAGGTCAAGCGCAGCAGCGACACCCGCATCCGGCGCGAGGTGATCGGCCAGATGCTCGACTACGCGGCCAACGCGGTCCTCTACTGGCCCGCGGATCGAATCCGGGCGCTGTTCGAGAGCCAGTGTGAGGCGAAGGGACGCGACCCCGAAGCCGAGATCCGGCAACTCTGCGCGGGTGGACACGACCCGGAGTCGTTCTGGTCCACCGTCAAGACGAACCTGCAGGCCGGTCGCATCCGGCTCGTCTTCGTCGCCGACGTGATCCCTCCAGAGCTCGCTCGAGTGGTGGAGTTCCTGAATCAGCAGATGGATCCAGCGGAGGTGCTGGCGGTCGAGATCCGGCAGTTCGTCGGCGAAGGCCGAAAGACGCTGGTTCCTCGCGTCCTGGGGCAAACGGCCCAGGCCCAGCAAAAGAAGGGCGCCTCGACCGAAGGTGGACGGCGGTGGGACGAGCCTTCCTTCTTCTCGGCGCTGAGCGCGGCGCACGGCCCGGGCGGAGTCCGGACCGCGCGCGAGCTGCTCGAGTGGGGGAGGGCGAGGGGGCTCAGGATCTGGTGGGGAAAGGGAAGCAAGTGGGGCTCCTTCTTCCCGATTCTGAGGGCCCACGGTCTCGACTACTGGACCTTCGCGGTCTGGACCTACGGGACCGTCGAGATCCAGTTCCAGTGGATGAAGGATCGCGGCCCGTTCGCGTCCGAGGACGCACGCCGCGAGTTGCGCGCGAAGCTCGTCGCGCTCCCGGGCGTCAACATACCGGACGGCGCGATCGAGCGGCGGCCGAGCATCAAGCTGAGCGTGCTCGAGCCTCCCGACTCGCTGCGCCAGTTCCTCGCCGTCTTCGACTGGTACGTCGAGCGCATCCGCGCCGCCTCGCACTAGCCGCGCGGACCGAGCGTGCGTACGCCTCACGCCGGGTACGCCGTGATCTCCGTCGCCTTGACGCTCACCCACACCTCGCCCTTCTCGTCGAGGCGCAGCTCGGCGACGGCCTGCGGCGTCACCTCGGCGACCAGCGGGCGCGTGCCGCCGACCTGCACGCGGACGCGGCCGTCCTGCGGCTCGACCGCCTCGACGACGCCCTGCCAGACGTTGCGCGGCGTGCCCTCGGGGCGCGTGCGGTGCAGCGCGACCGCGTGCGGGTGGATGACGACGAAGACGTCTCCCGTACCCGCGTCGGGGACCGTGAGCGTGCCGCCGTCGGCGAGGCGGACGACGTCGCCCGCGGCCGTGCCGCGCAGCAGATTGACGCCCGCGAGCCGCGACGCCCAGGCGGAGCGCGGCCGCGCCGTCACCTCCTCGGGCGTTCCCTCCTGCACGACGCGGCCGTGCTCGAGGATCACCAGGCGGTCGGCGAGCGCGCGCGCCTCGAGCGGGTCGTGCGTGACGAGCAGCTTGACGCCGGCGAACGAGCCGAGCAGCGCGCGCAGCTCGCCGCGCGTCGCGACGTCGAGCGCCGAGAGCGGCTCGTCGAGCAGCAGCACGCGCGGCCGCACCGCCAGCGCACGCGCGAGCGCGACGCGCTGCTGCTGGCCGCCCGAGAGCCGGTGCGGCCGCGCCTTCGCCTGCGCGCCGAGGCCGACGCGCTCGAGCCAGGCGTGCGCCTCGCGCCGGGCGTCGCGGCGCGGGGCGCCGCGGCAGCGGAGCCCGAAGGCGACGTTGTCGAGCGCGCTCAGGTGCGGGAACAGCAGGTAGTCCTGGAAGACGACGCCGAGCGGCCGCTCCTCGGGCGGGACGAGCACGCCGCGCTGCGGATCGTCGAGCACGGCGCCGTCGAGCACGATGCGGCCGGCGGAGAGCGGCGTGAGGCCGGCAAGCGCGCGGAGCAGCGTCGTCTTGCCGGCGCCGTTCGGGCCGAGCACCGCGACCGTCTCACCCGGGACGACCTCGAGCGCGACGTCGAGGCGAAAGTCGCCGAGCGTTACGCCGACCTGCGCGAGCAGGCTCACGGCCCGAGCCAGCGCCGCCGCAGCGCGACCAGGACGGCGAGCGACACGACGAGCAGCACGAGGCTCAGCAGGATGCCGGTGTCGGGGTCGGTCTCGAGCGCGGTGTAGACCGCGAGCGGCAGAGTCTGCGTGCGGCCGGGGAAGTTGCCCGCGAACGTGATCGTCGCACCGAACTCGCCGAGGGCGCGCGCCCAGCAGAGCACGGCGCCGGCCGCGAGCGACGGCGCGAGCAGCGGCAGCGTGACCCGGCGGAAGACGGTCCACGGCCGCGCGCCGAGCGTCCGCGCCGCGTCCTCGAGCCTCGTGTCGAGGCTCCGCAGGCCGCCTTCGATCGTCAAGACGAAGAACGGCATGGCGACGAAGGTCTCGGCGAGCACCGCGCCGGCGACGGTGAAGGGCAGGGTGATCCCGAACGCCGCCTCCAGCCAGCGCCCGACGATCCCGCGGCGCCCGAAGGCGAGCAGCAGCGCGACGCCGCCGACCACCGGCGGCAGCACGACGGGCAGCGTGACGAGCCCGCGCACGAGGCCGCGCGCCGGGAAGTCGACGCGCGCGAGCAGCCAGGCGAGCGGCAGCCCGAGCACGATGGACACCGCGGTCGCGGCGAGCGAGCAGACGAGCGACAGGCGCAGCGCCTCGATCGCCGCGGGTGACGCGAGCGCCGTGAGGCCCGAGTCCCACGGCGCGCGGACGACGAGCCCGACGAGCGGCAGGACGAAGAGCGCACCGCCGAGCGCCGCGCCCGCGACGACGGGCCAGGGCGCGGAGCTCGTGCGGCGGCGCGCCGTGACGCCGCGCGACGAGCTCACGGCGGCAGGAACCCGTGGCGCGCGAGGATCGCCTGCGCCTGCTCGCCGAGCAAAAAGCGAAGGAGAGCGCGCGCCTCCTCCGGATGCTTCGCGTCGCGCAGCACGGCGACCGGATAGCGAGCGATCACGTTCTGCGCACTCGGAATCGCGACGTCGGCGACGGCGTCGCCCGCGGCGCGCACGTCGGTCACGTAGACGATCCCCGCGTCGGCCTCGCCGAGCGCGACCCGTGTGACGACCGCCTTCACGTCGAGCTCCTGGCTGGTCTCGGGGACCGTGACGCCGGCCCTGGCGAAGACCTCGCGCGCGTAGCGGCCGGCCGGCACCTGCGGAGCGCAGAGCGCGAGCGTGACGTCCGGACGGGCGAGGTCGGCGACGCCCGTGATCCCCTTCGGGTTGCCGCGCTGGACGAGGATCGTCAGGCGGTTCCGGGCGAAGATCTCGGGCCTGCCTTTGACCGCGCCCGCGGCGACGAGCTTCTCCATGTTGGCCTCGTCGGCCGAGGCGACGACGTCGACCGGCGCGCCCTCGAGGATCTGCCGGACGAGCGTGGACGAGCCGGCGAAGTTCGTGCGCACCGTCACGCCGGGCGCGCTCTTCTCGAACGCCGTGGCGATCTCGGCGAATGCTGCGGTGAGCGATGCCGCCGCGGACACGACGAGCTCGCGCGCGGACGCCGGGCGCACCGGCGCGAGGACTCCCGCCAGCAGGGCGAGCGCCAGCAGTGCGCCGCGGGCGGCCGGCCCGCGACGCGCGCGCTTCGAGGTGCGCATCGCGATCCTCCCTGAGAAGCACATCCTCGCCCGGCGAGGCCAGCGGCGCGCCCGCGCTCGCGAGATCGTCGGCAGCAGGGCGTCGGGGCGCGCGCTCCGTGCAGGCGCCGCCCGGGCGCGTCCGGTTGACTGCAGGGCGCGGGCGGCGAAGAGATGGAATCGCACCAACTCAAACGGCGCGGAGCGAGGGAGATGCAAAGACGCGATTACGACGAGCTGTACATCGACGGCGCCTGGGTGCCGTCGACCGGCAAGGGCAAGATCGAGGTGATCAACCCCGCGACCGAGGAGGTCTGCGGCTCGATCCCGGACGGCACGGCGGAGGACGTCGACCGCGCGGTGAAGGCGGCGCGCGCGGCGTTCGAGGGCTGGTCGCAGACCCCGGTCGAGAAGCGCGTGGAGTACCTCCAGGCGCTGCAGGGCGGGATCTTCGGCCGCATGCAGGAGCTCGCCGAGGTGATCGCCACCGAGGTCGGGATGCCGCTCAAGCTGTCGAGCATGATCCAGGTGGGCCTGCCCGGCACCGTGATGGGCAGCTACGCGGAGATCCTGAAGAGCTACGTCTTCGAGGAGCAGATCGGCTCGTCGCTCGTGGTGAAGGAGCCGGTCGGCGTGGTCGGCTGCATCACGCCTTGGAACTATCCGCTGCACCAGATCGTCGCGAAGGTCGCACCGGCGATCGCAGCCGGCTGCACCGTGGTCGTCAAGCCGAGCGAGGTTGCACCGCTCTGCGCCTTCATCCTGGCGGAGATCGTCCACTCGGTCGGGCTGCCGAAGGGCGTGTTCAACCTCGTGTCGGGCATCGGACCGGTGGTCGGCGAGGCGATCGCGCGCCATCCGGACGTCGACATGGTCTCCTTCACCGGCTCGACGCGCGCCGGCAAGCGCGTCTCCGAGCTCGCCGCGCAGACCGTCAAGCGCGTCGCGCTCGAGCTCGGCGGCAAGTCGGCGAACGTCATCCTCGACGACGCCGACTTCGAGAAGGCGGTCACCCAGGGCGTCAGCAACTGCTACATGAACTCGGGCCAGACCTGCTCGGCGCACACCCGCATGCTGGTGCCGAAGAGCCGGCTCGAGGAGGCGACCCGGATCGCCGTCAAGGCGGCGGAGTCGTTCACCGTCGGCGACCCGTTCAGCGAGGAGATTAAGCTGGGCCCGCTGGTCTCCAAGCAGCAGCACGAGCGCGTGCGCGGCTACATCAAGAAGGGCATCGAGGAGGGCGCGACGCTCGCCACCGGCGGCGCCGAGCCGCCGCCCGGCCTCGAGAAGGGCTACTACGTCCGCCCTACGGTCTTCACCAACGTGAAGCCGGGCATGACGATCGAGCAGGAGGAGATCTTCGGCCCGGTCCTGTCGATCATCCCCTACGAGGACGAGGACGACGCCGTGCGGATCGCGAACGACACGATCTACGGGCTCGCGGGCGGCGTCTGGTCGAAGGACCCGGAGCGCGCGAAGCGCGTCGCGCGTCGCATGCGCACGGGCCAGGTCGACATCAACGGCGGCAGCTTCAACCCGCTCGCGCCGTTCGGCGGCTTCAAGCAGTCGGGCCACGGCCGCGAACTCGGGAAGTACGGGCTCGAGGAGTACCTCGAGGTGAAGTCGCTGCAGCTCTGAGCAGCGGCGGCTCCCCACATCAAGGAGAGCGTCCCCCGGCGGCGTGAGCGCCGCTCGCGCCGCCGGGGAACGCCGCGTGCCCGCTGCGCCGCCGCTAGGCGGCCGACGCCGCCGCGTCGCGCGCCCTGCGGCCGCGCCGCGCGACTCGCTGCTCGGCGATCGCGCAGAGCCCGTCGGAGCCGATCTCGAGCGGGCCGTTCAGCAGGTTGAAGTAGTTCTCGACGGCGCAGAGCCAGGTCAGCGCGACGATCTGCCGGTCGTCGAACTGGGCGCGGAGCGCGGCGAAGGTCTCGTCCGAGACGCGGCGCGTCCGCGTCGCCTCCTCGACGTAGGCAAGCGCGGCGCGCTCGCGCGCGTCGAACAGCGCGCTCGTGCGCCAGCTCCCCACCGCGTCGAGCTTGTCGAGCGCGAGGCCCTCGTAGGTCGCCATCGCGCGGCCGATGTCGAGGCAGAAGGCGCAGCCGTTCAGCCCGGCGACGTGCGCCTGGACGAGGAGCCGCAGCTCGGGCTCGATCGCCTGCCTACCGACGAGCCCGAGCAGGATCCCGATGTGCCCGGGGAGCGCCCGGGGCAGGCGGGAGAAGATCACCTGGTACGGCGTGAGCTCTCTCCCGAAGATCCGCCGCGTCACCCAGCCGAGCAGGCGCAGGAACGGGTTGCGGCTCTCGAGCGGCATGATGCGCATGATGGTCTCCCATCCGGGCGGACGCGTGCGCGTGCTCGCAGCGCATCCCCCAGCGAAAGTGGACGAACGGAATCGCCGCGAGGACGAGGCCCAGCGCCGCGCCGGACGCGACGCGCCCGACGGCCATCATCGGCTCACCTCGCGTGCGCGGCCCCGCGCCGCCGCGCCGGTCAGCGCCACGAGGAGCAGCGCGGGCAGGTAGACGCCGGGAACGTCGATCCACCAGTGCGACGCCGGAAGCCTCCCGGCGAGCGTGTCGGTCACGTGGATCGCGGCGTGCAGCACGTAGAACAATGACACCGCGGCGAGCACCGGGACACGCGCCGCCGGCCGGAAGGCCGCCCAGAGAAGGGCGAGGCCCATGACCGCGAACGCGCCGCCCAGGTCGCGGACGAAGTGCGCGTTGAGCGGGCCCGTGTCCGGCACCGCCGCGGGCAGGTCGGCGTACCAGCCGGCCGGGTCGAGGAGCATCCAGGCGGCATTTCCAAGGTTCGCCGCGGCGAAGATCGTCAAGGCCAAGGTCCATGGGTCGGTCGCGTCAGCCCGTCGCATGGCTCCTCCTCGCGCCGCGCCGTTCGCTCGCGCGCGGCGTGGAGCGCGAGCGCGCGCGTCGCTCGCTCGTCGCTCGGCCCGCTCGACTCGTTTGCTCGCGCATGGCCTCGGCGAGGCGCGCGACGCCCTCGCGGATCGCCGCCGGCTCGAGCGCGTTGAAGGCGAGCGCCAGGTGCTGGCTTCCCCGGCCGTCGACGAAGAAGGTCTCGCCGCGGCCGTACGCGACCCCCCGCGCGCGCGCCGCCTGCTCGAGCCGGTCCGGGTCGGTTCCCGGCGCGAGCGTCAGCCAGACGAGGTGCCCGCTCCGCGGCTTCGTCCAGCGCACGCCCTCGGGCATCTCCGCGGCGAGCGCCTCGAGCATCGTCGCGAGCCGCTCCGCGTGAAGCTTGCGGATGCGGCGCAGGTGCCGCTCGAGCCCGCGCGTCGCGAGCAGCGCAGTGAGCGCCGCCTGCTCGACCACGCCGCTCCCGAAGTCCGACACCGCGCGGGCGAAGACCAGGCGCTCGAGGAGCGGCCGTGCGGCGACCACGTAGCCGAGCCGGAGCGACGGGAAGAGCACCTTCGAGAAGGTCCCGGCGTGGATGATCTGCCCGGCGGGGTCGGTCGCCTTCAGCGCCGGCAGGACGGGCCCGGCGTAGCGGAGCTCGCAGTCGTAGTCGTCCTCGAGCACCGGCACCTGGTACTCGTCGGCGAGCGCGAGCAGCGCCTCGCGGCGCGCCGGGCTCATCGTGACGCCGGTCGGGCACTGCGTCGCCGGGGTGACGTAGACGAGCTTCACGCGGCGAAGCCGCAGCACCTTCGCGAGCTGCTCGGTGTCGAGCCCTTCCGCGTCGACGTCGATCCCGAGGAGGTCGGCGCCGCTTCCTGCAAACGCGAGCGCCGCGCCGAAGTAGCCCGGCTGCTCGACCGCGACGGCGTCGCCCGGCTCGACCAGGACGCGCGCGGTCGCGGCGATCGCCTGCTGCAGGCCGCTCACGACCGCGACCTCGGAGGCGTCGCAGGAGATGCCGCGGGTCGCGAGCAGGCGCGCGATCTCCCGCCGAAGCGGCGGCCAGCCGAACGGGTCGCGGTGCGCGGCGATCTCCGCGAGCCGCGCGCGCGTCCGGAACGGCGCGGCGAACGCCCAGCGGAGCTCGCTCACCGGCAGCGCACCCTCCTCCACGCGTCCACCGCCGAAGTCGAACGGGTACGGCCCGCCGGTATCGAGATGGCGGAGCACGCCGGGCAGCGGCCGCGCAGCGCCGCGCGCGAAGAGGCCCGCCCAGGCAAACGCACGCGGCAGGCGGCGAGGGGGCTCGCCGCGGCTCGCCGCGGGCGTCGTACGGTCGGTGCGGCTGCGCGCGGCGACGAAGGTTCCCTGCCCGACGTGCGCCTCGACGAGCCCGCGCTCGGCGAGCATCTCGTACGCCGCGGCGACCGTCTTCCTCCCGAGCCCGAGCGCGGCGGCGGCCTCGCGCGTCGCCGGCAGCTTGCGTCCGGCGAGGAGCCGTCCCGCCTCGATCAGCCCGGCGAGGTGGTCGGCGAGCTGCCGTGCGAGCGACACCTCGCTCGCCCGGTCGGGTCGGAACGCGATCTCGAGCACGATCGCAGCCTAGAGGAGCCCAATTGGCCCCGGAAGGGCCTTTACGAGGCCAATTGGCGCGGCGAGCAGGAGGCCAAGCTCGCGCCGCGGAGAGCGCGCCGGCGCTTGTTCGCGCACCACGACGCCGCTAGGCAGGACGGATGACCAAGCACGTTGCGCTGCTCATCATCCTTGGAGTCGTTCCGGCGTCTCTCGCGCCGGCCTCCGGCGTCCGCGCCGCGACCAGCGAGCCCGCGCCGAGCGCCTCGCCCGCCGCGCCGGCGGGTGACCAGAGCGCGAACGCGGCGCAGGAGGCGCTGCGCCGCGACTTCGCGGAGCTCGAGAAGAAGGACGCGGCCGAGCGCGCGCGCTTGACGCCCGAGGTCCGCGCCGCGGCGAAGGCGATCGCCGAGCGCCAGTACCCCGACGGGCGCTCCGCCGTCGCGGCGGCGCTCGCGGGTCCGCACCGCGCGCCGGGCAACGCGGCGCGCGACGCGCAGCGCCACCCCGTCGAGACGCTCGAGCTCTTCGGCTTCGCCCCCGACTTGACCGTGCTCGAGTACGGCCCCGGCGAGGGCTGGTACACGGAGATCCTCGCGCCCGCGCTCGCCGCGAAGGGCAAGCTCTACGTCACGACGCCGGACCCGAACGGGCCCAAGGACTCGCGCGCGACGCTCTACGGACAGCGCACGAAGCTCTTCCTCGAGCGCCTGCCCGAGGCCTACGGCGCGGTCGAGCCGGTGGTGATCGACGGCAGCGCGCCGAAGCTGCCGTTCGACGGCGAGATCGACCCCATTCTCCTCATGCGCGGCATGCACGGCATGGTGAACCAGGGGACGCTCGATCGCTGGCTCGCCGAGTTCCACCGGGCGCTCAAGCCGGGCGGCGTGCTGGGCATCGAGCAGCACCGCGCCGCGCCCGGCGCGGACGCCGCGCAGACGAGCAAGCAGGGCTGCCTCCCCGAGGCCTTCGTCATCGAGCAGGTCGAGAAGGCGGGCTTCCGGCTCGCGAAGAAGTCCGAGATCAACGCGAACCCGAAGGACACCCGCGACCACCCGGAGGGCGTCTGGACGCTGCCGCCGACGCTGCGGCTCGGCGAGCGTGACCGCGAGAAGTACCTGGCGATCGGCGAGAGCGACCGCATGACGCTCGCCTTCGTCAAGGTCGACGAGGCCGAGCAGGAGGGCGCGGCCGACTGAACGGCGGGCGACGCGCCGGGAGGCGCGTGTCGGACGGCGCGGCGCGGCTCGCATCGCGCCGCGCTGCGTGGCAAGAGCGCTCCGTGCAGGTGGCGGAGGCGGCGGAGGACGCCGGAGGCGCGGTCGGCGGACACTACGTCCGACTGATCCGGCCGTTCGATGCGACGATGATCGTCGCCGGGGCGATGATCGGCTCCGGCATCTTCATCGTCTCGGCGGACATCGCGCGCGAGGTGGGCGCCGCGGGCTGGCTGCTCGGCGTCTGGCTGCTGGCCGGCGCGATGACCGTCATGGGCGCGCGCTGCTACGCCGAGCTCGCGACGATGTACCCGCACGCCGGCGGGCAGTACGTCTTCCTGCGCGAGGCGTTCGGGCCGCTCGCGGGCTTCCTCTACGGCTGGACGCTCTTCCTGGTCATCCAGACCGGCACGATCGCCGCGGTCGCGGTCGCGTTCGCCAAGTTCGCGGTCGTGCTGGTGCCGCCGCTCGACGGGGCGACGGTCGCGAGCGTCGCGGGGCACGGGGTGACCGCCGAGGCGCTGCTCGCGGTCTTGGTGGTCGCGCTCTTGACGGCGGCGAACTGCCGCGGGCTCGCGACGGGCAAGGGGATCCAGAACGTCTTCACCGTCGCGAAGATCGCGGCGCTCGCCGGCATCGTGCTCCTGGGGCTCGCCTTCGGGCTCCGGGCCGACGTCCTGAGCGAGAACTTCGCCGCTCCGTTCGACACGACCTCCGCGCATGGAATGCTCGTCGCGAGCTTCGGCGCGGCGATGGTCGGGGCGCTGTTCTCCTCCGACGCCTGGAACAACATCACCTTCACCGGCGCCGAGGTGCAGAACCCGCGCACCACGCTGCCGCGCGCGCTCGTCCTCGGCACGGGGCTCGTCGTGACGCTCTACCTGCTGGTGAACGTCGCCTACCTCGCGGTGCTGCCGCTCCAGGACATCGCCCACGCGGCCGAGGACCGCGTCGGCACGGCCGTCGCCCGGCAGGTGCTCGGCGCGAGCGCGGAGTCGGTGATGGCGGTCCTGATCATGATCTCGACCTTCGGCTGCGCGAACGGCCTGATCCTCGCCGGCCCGCGCCTCTACCAGGCGATGGCGGCGGACGGGCTCCTCTTTCGCGGGCTCGCGCGGCTCAGCGTGCGCGGCGTGCCGGCGCGGGCGCTCGTCCTGCAGGGCGTGTGGACCTCGGTGCTCGCGCTCTCGGGCCGCTACGGCCAGCTCCTCGACTACGTGATCGCGACGGCGCTCCTGTTCTACGCGCTGACCGTCATCGGCCTCCTGCGCCTGCGCGCGCGCAACGGCGTGCGGGGCGGACGCCTGCTGCCGCTCGCGTACATCGTGCTCGCGCTCGCGATCTGCGTCGACCTGCTGATCGTCCGCCCGCAGTTCACCTGGCCCGGCTTCCTGCTCGTGCTGCTCGGCCTGCCGGTCTACGCGCTCCGGCGGAGGCGGGCGCGCTGAGGCACGAGGATCGTGGCCCTCGACCTCGCACCCCCGTCGCCCCTCGGGCGAACGCGGCTCAAGCCGTTTCCCGGCTGGCGCGCGGCGCTCGGCCCGGGGATCGTCTGGATGGCGCTCGCGCAGGGCTCGGGCGAGCTCATCTGGTGGCCGTACCTCTGCGCCAAGTACGGGCTCGGCTTCCTCGTCCTGCTCACGCCCGCCTGCCTCGTCCAGTACCCCGTCACCTACACGATCGGCCGCTACTCGATGCTCACCGGCGAGAGCGTCTGGCGGGGCTTCGCGCGCGTCCATCCCGCGTTCTGCTTCATCCTCTGGATCCTGATGGCGATCTCCTTCCTCTGGTTCGGCGCCTTCGCCTCCGCGGGCGGGACGGCGCTCGCGCGGCTCGTCGCCTGGCCGCCGCTCGACGACCGCGGCCGCGCCCTTTTCTGGGCGACCGCGACCATCGCGGTGTTCGCCTTCGCCCTGCTGCGCGGCGAGCGGACCTATGGGCTGATCGAGAAGGTGATGTGGGCGGTCGCGCTCGTCACCGTGGCGGGCCTGCTGGTCAGCGTGACGCGTCCCGAGCTGCGCGGCGCCTGGCCCGAGTTCCTGCGCGCGCTCGCCTGGCCCGCGCCGCTCGCGCGGCCCTTCGACTCGGCGGACACCGACCGGCTCTTGACGGCGCTCACCTTCGCCGGCCTGGGCGGCTTCTGGACGCTGTTCTACAGCTACTGGGTGATCGGCAAGGGCATGGGTGCGGCGGAATGCGAGCTCGACGGCACGGGCGGCGTGCCGCCGCGCGAGGATGCGGCGCTCGCCCGGCGCTGGAACCGCGCCCTGGTGGTCGACGCGGGGATCGGCATCGCAGGCAACTGGCTCACGACGCTCATGACCTGCTTCCTCGCCTACGCGATCCTCCTGCCCGGCGGCGCCGTGCCCGACGAGTGGCGGATCGCCTCCGAGCAGGCGCGCTTCTTCGAGGTCGCCTGGGGAGCCGTCGGGCGGAGCATCTTCCTGGTCGTCGCCGCGGCGTTCCTCTGCGACACCTGGCTCTCGACGGCGGACGCGGTCGCCAAGGTGCACGTCGAGATGATCCGCTTCTTCTTCCTCCGCGGCCGGGAGATCGACGAGCGGCGCGCCTACCGCCGCATGGTCGTCGTGCTCACCGCGGTGACCGCGCTGACGATGTTCTCGGGCGAGCCGGGGCCGCTCATCGTGCTCTCCGCGCTGATCGGCTTCGTCGGGACGCTCTCCTTCGTGGTCGCGCTGCTCGTCCTGGTGCACGGGCGGCTCGCGGCCGCGCTGCCCGCGGAACTGCGGCCGGGACGCGCGTCGTTCGTCCTGCTCCTCGGGTCGGCGGTGACCTACGGGGTGCTCGCGCTGGCCTACCTGTACACGCGGTTCGCCGGCGCTTGACGGGCGTCAATCGAAGCCGACGCGCAGGCGCGCGGTGCGCCGGAGCGCGAGGCGGTAGAGGCCGAGGGCGGCGATCGCGGCCGGCATCTGGAAGGTCATGAAGACGGCCGTCGGGACGGCGGCATCGAGGCTGCGCAGCGACTCGGTTGCGACGAACAGGCCGAGGACCGAGTTCTTGATGCACAGCTCGAGCGCGATGGTCGCCGCCTCGCGCCAGTCGAGCCCGAGGACCAGCGGCACGCCGAGGCCGAGCGCGAAGGCGAACGCGAGGAGCAGGAGCGCGGGCGTCCAGCTCGCGGCGAGCGCCGCGACCGGCGGCTCGTCGCGGCGCAGCGCCTCGATGGTCAGCGCGACCACGATCGCCGCGGTGCAGGCGCGCGTGATCCAGGCCTCGCGCGCCGCGAGCGACGGCCAGAGCGGCCTCGCGACCATCCCGAGCACGACCGGCAGCACGGTGAACGCGCCCAGGTCGAGCGCTGTCTCGACGAGCGGCATCTCGACCGCCGGCGCCGCGTCGCCCGGTCCGGCGGCCACGGCGCGCACCCAGAGCGGGATCGTGAGCAGCGTGATCGTCGTCGCGAGCGCGGTGAGCGTGATCGACAGCGCGGTGTCGGCCTTGCCGAGGTGACAGAGCACGTTCGACATCACGCCGCCCGGGCACGCGGCGATCACCACCAGCCCCGCGGCGAGCAGCGGCTCGAGCGCGAACGCGCGCGCGAGCGCCACACCCACGAGCGGCATCGCGACGAGCTGCAGCACGGTGCCGATCGCCGTCGCCCGGGGCAGCAGGACGACGCGGCGGAAGTCCTCCGGGCCGAGCGTCAAGCCCATGCCGAGCATGACGCCGAACATCGCGCCCGGCACGATCCACTGGAGGATCACGCCGTCCAACGCGATCCCTCCGCGAGCCGCGGGAGCGCGCCCGGCCTCAGAGCGCCCGGCACGCCGCCACCACCTCGCGCCAGCGCTCGGGGTGCGTGCGTTGCGGGTTCCCGTGGCAGATCAGGCTCAGGCGGTCGACGAGGCCCTCGTAGCGCGCGCCGAGCCGCGCGGGCACGTCCTCGGGCGCGCAGCGCACGGTGAAGGCGTCGAGCATCTCGTCGGTCACGAGGTTGCTCATCTCCGCCCAGCGGCCCTGCTTCGAGAGCGCGTTCAGCTCGGGCTGCAGCTCACCCCAGCCGTGCGTCTCGAGGACCACACGGTAGGCGGGCGTCGAGCCGTAGAAGGCGATCTGCATGCGCGTCGCCGCCTCCGCCTGACGCATCTCCTCCTCGGTGTAGCCGGTGACGACGAGGGCCTGGCAGGCGATCTCGAAGCCCTCGCGCGTGCGTCCGCCGCGCGCGAAGCCCGCCTCGAGGGCCGGCAGCGTCGTGCCGCGGATGAACTCCGGGCTGTTCAGCGGGTGGACGAAGAGCCCGTCCGCGACCTCGCCCGCGACCGCAGTCATCGGCCGTCCGACGCCGGCGAGGAAGACGCGCGGCGGCCCGTACGGGCTCGGACCGGGATTGAAGAACGGCGTCATCAGGGTGTGGCGGTAGAACTCGCCGCGGAAGTCGAGCTTCTCGTTCTCGTTCCAGCAGCGCCAGATCGCGCGCAGCGCGAGGACGATCTCGCGCATCCGGGCGACGGGCCGCGACCAGGTCGCGCTGAAGCGCCTTTCGATGTGCGTCTTCACCTGCGAGCCGAGGCCGAGGATGAAGCGTCCCTTCGAGTACACCTGCAGATCGTGCCCGACGTTCGCGAGCTGCATCGGGCTGCGCGGAAAGGCGATGGCGATCGCGGTTGCGAGCTCGAGGCGCTCGGTGTGCTCCGAGGCGAAAAGCAGCGGGAAGAAGGGGTCGTGCGGCCCCTCGAAGGTGAACGCCCCGTCGTAGCCGAGGCGCTCGAGGTCGCGTGCCTCGGCGGGCACGGCGGAGAGGTCCATGGCGGTGAGCGCGGCGTCGACCTTCATGGCGCCAGCAAGAGCACGTCGCGCCGGAAAATGCGACGCCACGGCAAGGCCGCGGCGGGAAGGGCGGCGGATGGGCGCGCGCCGGCGTCGCG
>FWPU01005765.1_pt1 | contig 25357 bp, 28 predicted proteins | sample 2228361 | NCBI WGS metagenome assembly FWPU01 (sample SAMEA103939777, study PRJEB20133) | metagenome | reverse complement strand
CTCGTAGCATTCGCGGGGCCGAAAGTTCGCATCGACCGACCACACGACATCGCGCAGGATCTGGCTATCGTCGATCTCCGAGATCGTGCGAAACACCTTCGTCCCATCGGGGTGATCGGTGCGGTGGAACCACTCGCGACCCCGCTCGCCGGTGGCATCGCCGACGTACAGGATCTTGCCTCGACTGGACCGGTGATTCATCGCTCCTCCGCCTGAAGTGTGCTGCCGCCATGCTCGCCCGGTGTCATCGCCGCCGTCAAGCGTGGTAGAGTGGCCGCAAGGGAGGACAGGCGATGCTTTCGCGGGAAACCTACGCGCGGCGTCACGCTGGCGTGCGGGCGCTGCTTGCCGAGCGCGGGCTGGACGCGCTGATCGTCTACGGGCTCGCGCCACCGCTGAATGCCAATCTGGAATATGTCGCCGGCGACTGCCGGACGAACGGGCTGGCGCTCTTCCCGGCAGCCGGCGATGGCGTGCTCTGGGTGCAGCCGAAAGCGCTCGTTCCCTTCGTCAGCCGGACGGCGGTCCTCGAGGTGCGCAACGGCGGCGTCGATTACGGCGATGAACTGATCGGCGAACTGCGGGCGCGCCGGGTGGCGCCGGCCCCGCCGGAGCGCCGGGAGTCGTCGGCGCCGGCGACTGGTCCGTGGGCTGCTGCCCGGCGGCCGGAGTTGCCAGGGCGGTGAGCGAGAGCACGGCCAAGGCCAGGGCGGCCCGGCGAGATCGGGGCATGGCGCGATACTTACCACAGGCCATCGCGGCGCGGAAGGGCTTACAACGGTTCGGGGACGGCGTAAGATGGCCCGGGCATGTCGATCCGGATGATCTCTCGCAGTGCCGCATTGCCCGCCATGGTGCTCGTGCTGGTCGGCTGCGGGGCCGGGACTGCCGGCCTGACACCGGTCGGCCCGCCGGGCCAGCGGATGCAGCTCGACGGGTTCTCGATCCTGCCCCCGCAGGGCGAGGGGTGGTTCGTGGCCGAGCCGTCGCCCTCCCCCGGCGAGGCCTGGCGGACCGTGGCGACGTTCGTGCGGCGGGCCGGCGACCAGCCGGGCGCCGCGATCTGGGCCACCGTGACGACCGCCGAGCTGGGAATGCCGTTCCAGACGCCCGAGCAGCTCGTGCAGCAGATCCTCCAGACACGGAGGGCCGAGCTCCAGACTGGGCGGCTGCGGCTCCTGGAGTTCCGGTCCGGGCCCGGTCCCGGCCCGGGATGCCACCGGTACGATGCCGTCACCGAGGACCGCGGCGTGCCCGAGTTCCCCGGCGAGACGTTCGTCGTCACGCTGCATCACGCGATCTGCCTGCATCCGAGCGCCCCCACGGTCGCCGTCAATCTGGGCTACAACGAGCGGCGCCGGCGGGGGCAGCCCGCCGCCGACCTGGCCGGCGAGGGCGAGCCGTTCCTCCGCAGCCTGCAGTTCGCGCCCCTGAATCGCCCGGCGGTGGTCGCCATCGTGGCCGTGCCCGGCGAGCCGCAGGGGATCGCGGCCGACGCGCGCGGCGTCTGGGTGAGCGGCTTCAGCAGCAACAGCGTGGTGCGGATCGATCCGCGGACCAGCGCCGTCGTCAAGCAGTACGCCGTCGGCATGCGTCCGGTGGGGCTGGACGTGGGCGAGGGCGCCGTGTGGGTGGCGGCGAACTGGGCCGATGAGCTGTGGGTGATCGACACGGCCACCGACGAGGTCGTCAGGCCGCCGATCCGGGTCGGGCGCGCCCCGCTCGACGTGGCGGTGGGCGCCGGCGGCGTGTGGGTCACCAACAAGGGGAGCAACACGGTGTCACGGATCGACCCCCGCACCCGCCAGGTCGTGGCGACCATTCCCGTGGGCGCCGAGCCGGTCGGCATCGCCGTCGGCACGACGGGCGTCTGGGTGGCCGGGTTCCGCGAGAGCCAGGTGTGGCGGATCGATCCCCGGACCAACCGGGTCGCCGGGGCCCCCCTGGCCGTCGGTCAGGCGCCGAGCGAGGTCGTCGCCGGCCCGAGGGGGGTCTGGGTGGCGAGCCAGGCGGCGAGCCTCTCGCACATCGACGAGGCGCGGAGCGTGGTCACGAACCTGGCGCTGGGACAGAGCGCCAGCGGCGTGGCCGTGGTCGGCCGGGAGGTCTGGGCGACCGACTACCTGGCCGGCGTCGTCCGCCGGATGGACCCCGCGACCGGCAAGGTGATCGACCCGCCGATCCGCGTTGGTGACGGCCCGGTCCGTCTGGCCGTCGGCCACGGCGCCGTCTGGGTCACGAACGCCGGGAGCGGAACGGTCTCGAAGATCACGGGGTTCTGACGGGCGTCCGGGAGGCAGTGCCGGTCAGCCGCCGGCGCACCGTCGCCAGGAGGAGGCTGACCCCGATCATCTCGCCGCCGTCCTCCACGAAGCCGAGCCAGCCCGAGCGGAGCGCGCTTGCCGCCATGTCCAGCCCGACGCCGAACCCGGCCAGCAGCGCCAGAAGGGCCAGGAGTCTCCAGGAGAGCTGTCGCTCGGGGCCCCGTGTGCCGCGGTGCGCGGCGCCGACGAGGAGCAGCGCGAGGCCGCCGGCAGCGGCCATGACGAGGAGCTCGCCGAGGTCCTGGGGGTCGAGGCCCGCCAGCGCCGGCAGCCCGAGGCGGGCTCCCAGCTGCTCGCCCAGACGCTCGTGGATGCTCGCGGCGTCGTCGGCGAGGACCCAGAGGAAGACGGCGCTCCAGGCCAGGGACACGAACGCGCGACCTCGCGCATAGAGGACCAGCAGCCCGCCGACGATCGCCGCGGTCTTCAGGTACTAGTACATCTCGGGATAGCCGCCGTCGGCGCTGACCGAGAAGCCGCTGGGGAACACGCGCACAACCTGCGATCCGCGGTCGGCGGCCAGGAAGGCGAAGTCGAGCGCGAGGACGGTCCCGGTGAATCGATCGGCGTGCGTGAGGCACATCAGGCCCAGGCTCAGCGCGCCGAGCGCCGCCCCCACGAACGGCGTGCGATCGCTCAGCACGCGGGCATAGTGATCCACATCGTGCCAGTGGCGGCCCTCGAGGACGTGGCCGAGCCATGGCGTGAGGGGGCCGTCGTAGACCGCCTGGACGAGCCACCGCCCTCCGACCAGGTCGAGCACGGGGAGCGCCGCGGCCAGGGCGAGGAGCGCGATGGCCAGCCACCGCACGAGGGCGAGGGGTCGGCTCTGCGCTGTCACCGCTGGATCATTTTCCGCCCGCCGCGCGTTCGTCAAGTACGCTTCGGTCAGGAACATCGCACACTTCGCCGGCGCCCCGCGCCTGGGGGTCAGGGACCGCCAAACTTCTTGGGCCCCGGCGGCTCGTTGCTAGAATGTCGGCACTCATGCGCCGGCTCGCGATCGGCGTCCTGACGCTGCTCATCACCGTCACCGTGGCCGCGGCCTCGAGCGCGCCCTCGGCGCCCGAGCTGCCACCCCGGCCGCGCGTCACGGTGCAGCAGGCGGCGCCGGCGCCGGCCAGGCCCGCGGCCGTCACCCTGCAGGAGCTGCGGTACCGGTCGTACCCCTCGTTCACGCGGGTCGTCTTCGAGACCTCGGCGCCGCTCACGCACCGGGTCGAGTCCAGCCGCCCGAACGAGGCCCGCATCCGGCTGCTCGGGCTGGCGGCGGGGGCCCGGGCCGAGGAGATCAAGGACGGGCTGATCGACGCCCTGCGCCTGGAGCGGGCGGGCCGGGACGCGCTGCTGCAGGTGACCTTCGTCAGCGCGCCGGCCGAGACCCGCGTGACCACCCTCACCGATCCTCACCGGCTGGTGTTCGACTTCGGCCGGCCCGAGCCCGAGGCCGGCGGCCGGGAGGCCCACCAGGCCACCCCCCTGCGGGTCATCGTGCTCGACGCCGGCCACGGCGGCCACGACACGGGCGCCGTCGGGCCCAGCGGCCTCACCGAGAAGGAGCTGGTCCTGGACGTCACCCGGCGGGTGGCGCGCCTGGTCGAGGGCGAGCTGGGGGTGAAGGTGCTGCTCACGCGGGACGACGACACGTTCATCACGCTGCGGGATCGCACCAGCTTCGCCAACAAGGAGCGGGCCGACCTCTTCGTGTCCATCCACGCCAACGCCCACGGCAACAGCGTCTCCTCGGGCGTGGAGACGTACTTCCTGTCGTCCGAGGCCACCGACTCCAGCGCGCGCCAGGCGGCGGCCGTCGAGAACAGCGTGATCCAGCTGGAGAAGACGGCCGCCGCCCGGGGCCGCGCGGACATCCTCAAGGCCATCCTGTGGGACCTGGCGCAGTCCGAGTTCCAGGTGGAGTCCTCGCGGCTGGCCGAGATCGTGCAGGACTCCATGACCCGCGCGCTGCGGCTGCCGAACCGCGGCGTCAAGCAGGCGGGCTTCTACGTGCTGGGGGGCGCGGCCATGCCCGCCATCCTGATCGAGATCGGCTTTCTCAGCAATCCGCGCGAGGAGCGGAGGTTCCGCGACCCGCGGTACCGCGACGAGATCGCCCGCGCCATCTTCGCCGGGCTGGCCGAGTACAAGCGGTACTGGGACCAGCGGATGCGCACGGCGGCCGACCGGGGCCGCTGAGGCATGCCGCGTCCGGACGGCCGGGCCGCCGACCAGCTGCGCCGGGTCGTCGTCACCCGCGACTTCCTGATGCATCCCGAGGGGTCGGTGCTGGTCGAGTTCGGGGCCACCAAGGTCATCTGCACCGCCTCGGTCGAGGACCGGGTGCCGCCCTTCCTCAAGGGCCAGGGCCTGGGGTGGGTCACCGCGGAGTACGCCATGCTGCCCCGCGCCACCACCACCCGCAGCCCGCGCGAGAACCGGGGCCCCAGCGGCCGGTCCCAGGAGATCCAGCGCCTGGTCGGCCGGGCGCTGCGCGCCGTCGTGGACCGCAGCAAGCTCGGCGGCGAGCGCACGGTGTGGGTGGACTGCGACGTGATCCAGGCCGACGGCGGCACGCGCACGGCGGCCATCACCGGGGCCTTCGTGGCGGTGGCCGACGCCGTCGGCCGCATCCCGGCCGTGGACCGCGCCGCCGCCATCCGCGACTGCGTGGCCGCCATCAGCGTGGGCGTGGTGGAGGGCCAGGCGGTGCTCGACCTGAACTACGCCGAGGACTCCGCGGCCGACGTGGACATGAACGTCGTGATGACGGGCGCCGGGGGCTTCGTGGAGGTCCAGGGCACGGCCGAGCGGCTGGCCTTCGGCCGCGACCGGCTGGACGAGATGCTCGCGCTCGCCGCCACCGGCATCGCCCGGCTCACCGCGCTCCAGCGCCGCGCGCTCGAGGCGCGCCACGAGCGCGTCTTCACCCTCTAGCCGTCGCCTCGTCCTGGCCACGCTGAACCCCGGCAAGGCCCGGGAGCTGCGGGCCCTGCTGGCCGGCCTGCCGCTCGACGTGCTGGCGCTGGGCGAGGTCCCGGGCGCCCGGCTGCCCGAGGAGACGGGCGACTCCTACGCCGCCAACGCGCTGCTCAAGGCGCGCGCGGCGGCGGCGCTGACGGGCGCGCTGGCGCTCGCTGACGATTCCGGGCTGGAGGTGGATGCCCTCGGCGGCGCCCCCGGCGTGCACTCGGCGCGGTACGGAGGCCCGGAGCTGGACGACGCCGGCCGCTGCGCGCGCTTGCTGGAGGCGCTGCGCGACGTGCCTGCCGAGCGGCGGACGGCGCGGTTCCGCTGCGTGATCGCCCTGGCCTGCCCCGACGGCCGCCACCGCCTGGTGGAGGGCATGGCCGAGGGCCTCATCCTCGCGGCGCCCCGGGGCCGGGGCGGCTTCGGGTACGATCCGCTCTTCTACTATCCGCCGCTCGGACGGACCTTCGCCGAGCTGACGGAGGCCGAGAAGGCGGAGGTGAGCCACCGCGGCCGCGCGATGCGCGCCGCCCGGGCGCTGCTGCGCGAGTGCTATACTGCCGGGGCGGACCGCTGACTCGGGGTGTGGCGCAGCCCGGTAGCGCACCTGCTTTGGGAGCAGGGGGCCGGAGGTTCGAATCCTCTCACCCCGACCACCCTCATCCGAGCCCCGGATAGCTGATCCGCCCATCCTCGACCCGCGCTCCCGCCGTGAGCGTGTGCGGCGCGGCCCGACCGGGTCCCAGGATGTGGATCACCTCCACGCCCCGTCCGAGCAGGGCATCGGCCAGCAGCGATCGGTGACAGCGCCAGGGAACCGTCTCCGCGCACATGACGGCCGTGCGGCGCTCGGCGGCCCGGGCCAGCAGGCCGTCCACCTCGGCCGCGAACTCCGCCGTCTCCATGTAGTCCGCGTAGCCCCGGAAGCCGGCGTTCTGCCACCAGGTGTTGCGCGAGTCGCGCCGCGGCCGCCTGAGCCCGCCCAGGCCGGGCAGGTGCACGTAGGCGATGCCGAAGCGGGCCAGCGCCGCCGGCATCGCCTCGCGGTTGAACTGCGGGTTGCGCCGCGAGCGCGGGACCGTGCGCACGTCGGCGAGCAGCGCGATGGCGTGCTCCCCGAGCAGCCGCGCCAGCGCCTCGAGCGCGCGGGTGCCGTGGCCGATGGTCCAGATGGTCATGCGCGCCGGGCGAGAAGCGCGACGTGCGACGCGCTGCGGGACTCAGCCGGCGACGTCGCGGGGCCAGTACATGATGACGGCGACGCCGAGGAGGCACAGGAGGCCGCCGATCAGGTCGTAGCGGTCCACCGGGACGCCGTCCACGCGCCAGCCCCACAGCATGGCCAGGACCACGAACACGCCGCCGTACGCCGCGTAGACGCGCCCGAAGTGCGCGGGCTGGTACGTCGGCACGAAGCCGTAGAGCACCAGCACGGCGGCGCCTGCGAGCCCGACCAGCCAGGGCGCGCCCTCCCGCCACCAGCGCCACACCAGGTAGCCTCCGCCGATCTCGCACAGCCCGGCCAGGACGAACAGCAGGATCGATCGCGCCAGGGTCATGCTCGCTCCCGCGCGACGACGCCGAGTGCGATCTCGAGCGCGCGCACCATCAGGCCCACGTCCATGCTCGGCTGGTCGAGCCCGCTGGCCGCGACCATGGCCGGCGACAGCGGCAGGTGGATGAAGCCGGCCGGCGGCGGGTCGGGCCGCCCGGCGAGCAGGTGCAGGGTGCCGTACAGCGTCTGGTTGCAGAGGAAGGTGCCGGCGGTGCTGGAGATGTACGCCGGGATGCCCTCGGCGCGCAGCGCCTCCAGCATGGCGGGCAGCGGCAGCGTGGCGAAGTAGGCGGCCGGCCCGCCGGGCACGCACGGCTCGCCGCGGGCCCGGTAGCCGCTGTTGTCGGGCGTGTCTCCGAAGTCCATGACGTTGACGGCCACCCGCTCCAGGGCGATGCGCGCCCGGCCCGCCGCCAGACCCAGGTGCACGACCGCCTGCGGGTCGGTCGCGGCGAGAAGCCGGGCGACCTCGGGACCCGCCGCCGCATGGTCCACCGGGAGGATGGCGCTCCGCACCACGGCGCCCCCGATCGCGCGGCCGTCAAGGGCCTTGGCCACGTCTCCGGAGGGGTTGGTGGGGTGCCCCCCGAAGGGCTCGAATCCGGTCAGGAGGATCACGGGCGGCATCGTCCGGTGTTATCGTAAACCCGTACCGCGCCTGTAGCTCAGCTGGACAGAGCATCGGACTTCTAATCCGAGGGTCGGGGGTTCGAATCCCTCCAGGCGCGCCACCGCCCTCCCCTCGCTCCCGGGTATAGGCCGCAACGCCCTGCATTTCCGCCATCCTGGCGTCACATCGAGACGTGGTGACCGCGGGCTTGCCGGTCGCTATACCGGGCGGTACATCGACACCGCCGACGGCCGGAGGCTACAAACGAGCGCTGCGACGAGGAGGCGCCTTGACCCGGGCCAAGGAGATCACCGCTGGTTACCTCCAGGAGTTCTCCAGGCTCGTCCGCCTGGTCGATCCCGGGGCCGTGGCCCGCGTCGTGCAGCGGCTGGCCACCGCCCGGGAGGCCGGGGCCACCGTCTACGTGGCCGGCAACGGCGGCAGCGCGGCGATTGCCTCCCACTGGGTCAACGACCTGGGCAAGGCGACCAAGGCGTCGGGGCACAAGCCGATGCGGGTCATGAGCCTGACCGACAACGTCTCGTGGCTGACCGCACTGGCCAACGACGAGGGGTACGACCGGGTCTTCGCCGGCCAGCTCGAGAACTTCGGCCGCCCGGGGGACGTGCTGGTCGTGATCTCGTCCTCCGGCAACTCCACGAACCTCGTGCGCGCGGTGGAGCTGGCGCGCGCCCGGGGCATGCACACCCTCGGACTGCTGGGGTTCGACGGGGGCGTGCTGCGGAAGCACCTGGACGATTACATCCTCCTCGAGACGGAGAAGGGGGCCTACGAGCTGGTCGAGCCTGGGCACGACATGCTCTGCCATGTCATGACCAAGTGCCTCAGCGAGCCGTAGCGCAGCCTCTACCGTGAGCCTCGCCCGCCCGAATCAGGCTGTGATCCTGGCCGGAGGCCGCGGCACCCGGCTGCGTCCGCTGACGGACACGCGGCCCAAGCCGATGATCGAGATCGCCGGCAAGCCCTTCCTGGAGCACCTGGTCGAGCTGCTGCGCGGCCAGGGCTTCACGCGCTTCCTGATGCTGCTGGGCTATCTGCCCGAGGTCGTTGAGGACCACTTCGGTGACGGGCGGCGGTGGGGGGTGGAGATCCAGTACGCGGTCACGGCGCCCGACGACGAGACGGCCCGCCGGGTGCGGCTGGCCGCGCCGTACCTCGACCCGTGCTTCCTCCTCATGTACTGCGACAACTACTGGCCCATGCAGATGGACCGGATGTGGCCCCGCTTCGCGGCGGCCGGCGTGCCGGCGATGATCACCGTCTACAGCAACAAGGACGGCTACACGACCAGCAGCGTGCGCGTGGACGACGAGGGCTACGTGACGGTCTACGACAAGACCGGCACCGCACCCGGGCTGCAGGGCGTCGAGATCAGCTACGCCATCCTGACCCGGCCGGTGCTCGATCTGCTGACCGACGACCACGTGCCGTTCGAGGTGGCCGTCTACCCGGCACTGGCTGCCCGCCGGCAGCTGCTGGCCCACGTCACCGACCACCGGTACTACAGCATCGGGTCGCACCGCCGGCTGCCCTTCACGCACGCCTTCTTCGCGCGCCGCCCCGCCGTGATCCTCGACCGCGACGGCGTGCTGAACCGCCGGCCGCCCCGGGCCCGGTACGTGCGGCACTGGACCGAGTTCGAGTGGCTGCCGGGCGCGCAGGAGGGGCTGCGCCTGTTCCACGAGGCTGGCTACCGGGTCATCGTGGTCTCGAACCAGGCGGGCGTCGCCCGGGGCGCCCTGAGCGCGGAGAACCTGGCCGACATCCACGAGCGCATGCGGGCCGAGGCCGAGAAGGCCGGCGGCCGGATCGAGGCCATCTACGTCTGCCCGCACGACTGGGACGAGGGGTGCGAGTGCCGCAAGCCACGGCCCGGGCTGCTGTTCCAGGCCCAGCGCGACCACCATTTGGACCTGACGCGCACCTGGTTCGTGGGCGACGACGAGCGCGACGGCGAGGCGGCCGAGGCGGCCGGCTGTCCGTTCGTCCGGGTCCGGGAGGGCGACTCGCTGGACGCCGTCGCCCGGACGATCATCGGGAGGGCCGCATGACGCGATCGCGTCGCGTCCTGATCACCGGACACCAGGGGTACATCGGGTCGGTCATGGTGCCGTGCTTCCTCGAGCACGGCTGGGACGTCGTGGGCCTGGACACCGGGTACTTCGAGGCCTGCACGTTGATGCCCGACCAGGCCCGGGTGCCCGCCATCCGCAAGGACATCCGCGACCTCGAGCTGAGCGACGTGCAGGGCTTCGAGGCCGTCGTGCACCTGGCCGCGCTGAGCAACGACCCCATCGGCAACCTGCGCCAGGACTGGACCGAGCAGATCAACCTGCAGGCCTCGCAGCGCCTGGCCGAGCTGGCCCGGGCGGCCGGGGTGCGCCGGTTCCTGTTCTCGTCCTCCTGCATCATGTACGGCATGAGCACGACCGCGGTGGCCACCGAGGAGTCGCCGCTCGATCCCCGGACCGAGTACGCGCGCTCCAAGGTCCTGGCCGAGCGCGCCATCGCCGAGCTGGCCGGCGACGGCTTCTCCCCGATCTTCCTCCGCAACGGCACGATCTACGGGGCCTCCCCCCGGATGCGGTTCGACACCGTGCTGAACAACCTGATCGGGGCCGCCATGACGACCGGCGTCGTCACGCTGTACAGCGACGGCCGGCCGTGGCGCCCGGTGGTCCACGTGCGCGACGTGGCGCGGGCGTTCCTGGCCGTGCTCGACGCCCCGCTGGCCGACGTGCACAACCAGGCCTTCAACACCGGCGCCGAGCATCTGAACCACCAGGTCATCGAGCTGGCGGAGATCGCCGTCAAGACGGTCCCCGGGGCCCGGCTGGAGGTGCTGTCGCAGCCCGGCGCCGACCAGCGCAGCTACCGGGCCGATTTCAGCAAGTGGGCCCGCACGTTCCCGGACTTCGAGTTCCAGTGGGACGCCCGGACCGGGGCGGCGGATCTCTACCGCGCCTTCAGCGCCATCGGCCTCGACCACGCGGCGTTCACCGACCGGCGCTTCACGCGGCTGGCCTGGCTGCGTCACCTGCTCGAGACGGGCCGGCTCGACGAGGGCCTGCGCTGGGTCGGGCCGGCATGAGCGCCGGGATGATCGAGGGCGTCAAGGTCGTGCCGCTCCGGCAGATCGTGGACGAGCGCGGCAAGATCATGCACATGCTCAAGGCGACCGATCCGCACTTCATCCGGTTCGGCGAGATCTACTTCTCGTGCGCCTGGCCGGGGACCATCAAGGCCTGGCACATCCACCGCACGATGACGGTCAACAACGCGGTCGTCTCCGGGCGGGCCAAGCTCGTCATGTACGACCTCCGGGACGGGTCGCCCACCAAGGGCCGGCTCCAGGAGGTCTTCTTCGGCGAGGACAACTACTGCCTGGTGCAGATCCCACCCGGCATCGCCAACGGCTACAAGGCCTATGGCGACAAGCTGGTGATCATGGCCAACTGCGCGACGGAGCCGCACGATCCCGAGGAGATGCAGCGGCTCGATCCCTTCTCGCCGGAGATCCCCTACGACTGGGGGCTCCGGCATGGCTAGCCTGCCCGGACGCTCGACGCCCAAGCTGGTGGTCAGCCGGACCCCCCTCCGGGTCAGCTTCGCCGGGGGCGGCACCGACCTGGCCGCCTTCTACGATCACGGCTACGGCGCGGTGCTCAGCACGGCCATCGACCGCTACATCTACGTGACCGTCAAGCGGCACGGCGAGGTCTTCAACGAGCGGGTCCGGGTCAGCTACTCGCGCAGCGAGAGCGTGCAGACCGTGGACGAGGTGGAGAACAACATCGCCCGCGAGTGCCTGCGCTTCCTGGGCGTCGAACCCCCGATCTACATCAGCACCGTCGGCGACCTGCCGGCGTCCACCGGGCTGGGCGGCTCGAGCGCCTTCGCCGTCGGGCTGCTGAACGCCCTGCACGCCTATCGCGGCGAGCGGGTGTCGGCGGGCCAGCTGGCCGAGGAGGCGTGCTACATCGAGATCGACATCCTCAAGGAGCCGATCGGCAAGCAGGACCAGTACGCCGCCGCCTTCGGCGGGCTCAACTACTTCCACTTCAAGGCCGGCGGCGGGGTGACCGTCGAGCCCCAGCAGATGCCCAACGGCGGCCTGCAGAAGCTCTTCGCCCACCTGATGATGTTCTGGACCGGCCACCAGCGCGACACCGGCGCCGTGCTCAGCGAGCAGCGGGCGCGGACGGTCGAGAAGATGGAGTCGCTGCTGCGGATGCGCGAGCAGGCGGCCGAGCTCCAGCGCATCCTTCGTGAGCCCGGCTTCGACCTGGAGGCCTTCGGGCGCGTCCTCGACGAGGGCTGGCGGCTGAAGCGCGAGCTGGCCAGCCTGATCAGCACCCGCGAGATCGATGGCTGGTACGAGCGGGCGCGGGCGGCCGGCGCCTACGGGGGCAAGCTGTGCGGCGCCGGGGGCGGAGGCTTCCTGCTCTTCGTCGTCCCTCCCGAGCGGCAGGATGCGGTCCGGCGGGCCCTGGCGCCGCTGCGCGACGTTCATATCGGGGCCGAGGCGCACGGCTCCCGGATCCTCCTCCTCGAGTAGCCATGGTCTTCCGAAAGACCGCCCTGCCGGGCGTGTTCATCGTGGACCTCGAGCCCCGTGAGGACAGCCGGGGCTTCTTCGCCCGGGCGTTCTGCGCCCGGGAGTTCGCGCAGCACGGCGTGGAGCCCCGGGTGGCGCAGGCCAACATCTCGTTCAGCCACCGCAAGGGCACGGTCCGCGGCCTGCACTACCAGGTGCCGCCGGCGACCGAGACCAAGCTCGTCCGCTGCGTGCGGGGGGCCATCTGGGACGTGGTGGTGGACATGCGGCCCGACTCGGAGACCTACCTGCAGCACCTGGGCGTGGAGCTGAGCGCCGACAACCGCCGGGCGCTGATCGTGCCCGGCCTGGTGGCGCACGGCACCCAGACCCTGACGGACGATACCGAGATGCTCTACCTGGTCAGCGAGTTCTACGCCCCCGGCTGCGAGCGGGGGCTGCGCCATGACGACCCGGTCCTCGGCATCCGCTGGCCGCTGCCGGTCACCGTCATCTCCGACAAGGACGCCGCCTGGCCGCTGCTGGACGTGACGGAGGCGCGGGCGGAGGCGGCGCGCGCCCGGGGGCGGCGGTGATCATCGTCGACACGGCTCTCCGGCAGCGGGCGGCGGCGGGCTTGCCGGTCCGGGTGGGGCTGATCGGCGCCGGCTTCATGGGCCGGGGCATCGCCAACCAGATCATCAACTCGGTGCCCGGCATGGCGCTGGTGGCCATCGCCAGCCGCCGCCTCGAGACCGCGCGGCGCGCCTACCGGGAGGCGGGCGTGGAGGAGGTGGTCGAGGTCCTGAAGGCGGGCCAGCTCCAGGACACGCTCGCCGCCGGCCGTCCCGCCGTCACCGAGGATGCGATCCTGCTCTGCGACGCCGAGGGGATCGACGCCCTGATCGACGCCACGGGCGCCATCGAGTTCGGCGCCCACATCACCCTGCGGGCGCTCGAGGGCCGCAAGCACCTGGTGACGATGAACGCCGAGCTGGACGCCACGGTGGGGCCGATCCTGAAGGCGTACGCCGACAAGGCCGGCGTCATCCTGACCGGCTGCGACGGCGACCAGCCCGGCGTCCAGATGAACCTCTACCGGTTCGTGCGCTCGATCGGCCTCACGCCGCTGGTGTGCGGGAACATCAAGGGCCTGCAGGATCACTACCGCAACCCGACCACCCAGGAGGGCTTCGCCCGCCGGTGGGGCCAGAACACCTACATGGTGACCAGCTTCGCCGACGGCACGAAGGTCTCCTTCGAGCAGGCGGTCGTGGCCAACGCCACGGGCATGCGGGTGGAGCAGCGGGGCATGCGGGGCGGCGATCACGAGGGCCACGTGGACGAGCTGTGCCACACCGGGCGCTACGACGTGGAGAAGCTCCGCGCGCTGGGCGGTGTCGTGGACTACGTGGTCAAGGCGAAGCCGAGCCCGGGTGTCTTCGTGCTGGCCACGCACGACGACCCGAAGCAGCGGCATTACCTGGAGCTGTACAAGCTGGGCCCCGGACCCCTGTACAGCTTCTACCGGCCCTACCACCTCTGCCACTTCGAGGTGCCGCTCTCGGTGGCCCGCGCCGTTCTGTGCAACGACCCCGTGCTCCAGCCGCTGGGGCCGCCGATGGTGGACGTCGTGGCGACCGCCAAGGTGGACCTGCAGCCCGGCCAGGTCATCGACGCGATCGGCGGGTACCTGACGTATGGCCAGGCCGAGAACTACGACGTGAGCCTGCGGGAGAACCTGCTGCCGATGGGGCTGGCCGAAGGATGCCGCCTCAAGCGGCACGTGCCGCGGGACACGGTCCTGACCTACGACGACGTCGAGGTGCCCTCCGGCCGCCTCTGCGATCGGCTGCGCGCGGAGCAGATCCGGTACTTCGGCGGGCGCTGAACCGCCGGCGGGGCTCCTCGGCGCCCGCCGAGGAGCCCGCGCCGCGCGGGTTCAGTTGTGGGTCGTCAGGAGGCCGGTGCGGTTGGCGTAGGCGACCGCCTCCAGGCGGCTGTGCACGCCCAGCTTGCCCAGCAGGTTCTGGACGTGGTTGCGGACGGTGGCCGGGCTGACGCCCAGCCGCTGCGAGGCCACCCGGGTGTTGGCGCCCTCGGCCAGCAGGCGCAGGACCTCGAGCTCCCGCGGCGTGAGGGGCCCGGCGCTGCCGTTCGCCGCGGGCGCCGGCGCGGGCCGGGGCTTGGCCGGCGAGGCCTCGCGGAAGAGATGGATGACCAGCGGGCCCTCGCCGTTGCGCGGCGGCAGGCCCAGCGTGCTCACGTTCAGGTGGATCGTCTCGCCCCACTTGGTGCGGCCCTCGAGATCGAAGCTCTCGATGCCCACGCCGACCTCGCTGGCCGCGTGCACCGGGCAGTCGGGGCGGCATGCGCGCCCGCCCTCGGTCGCCCGCCCCTCGAGCACCTCGCAGCAGGTCCGGCCCATGGCCTCGGCGGCCGTGTAGCCCAGCAGGCGCTCGGCCGCGCGGTTCCAGAACACGATGCGGCGGTCGCGCCCGACCGCGACGGCCCCGTCGCCCGCCTCGGCCAGCGCGTGGTACAGAGACGCTTCTTCCAATCGCCTCATAGCCCCTCCCCCGTCGGTCCCAGAGCCGACGTTCTTGGTACGATCGGCTCAGCAAGGGGGTTGCCATGTTGAAAATATTTCAAAATCTACCACTTGCGACCTTGGCCGCCCGGACCGCCAGGGAGGTTCTCCAGGGCGGGAGGGGAGTTCCGGGCGTGCTCGGGATGGCGCTGGCCCTCGTCATCGCCACGCCCGCCCTGGCCGCCGAGCCCTTGCTCGTGGATGCCGCCTGGCTGCAGGCGCGCCTGGGGGATCGGGACCTCCGGATCGTGGACATGGCGACCGACCGCGAGACCTATCAGCAGGGGCACATCCCGGGCGCCGTCCATCTGAGCGTGGACGAGGCCAGGGCCGAGGTCCCGGGCGCCGGCTACCGGGTGCTCACGGCCGAGGAAGCGGCGCGCCTGTTCGGTCGCCTCGGCCTCACGCCCAAGACCCGGGTGGTGATCTACGACGACAGCGGCGGGGTGCATGCCGCCTGGCTCTTCTTCACGCTGGACGCCTTCGGTCACCGGCGCGCCGCCCTGCTGGACGGCGGCCTGCAGGCCTGGCGCCGCGCCGGCCTGCCGCTGAGCGCGGAGGCGCCCCGGGTGGCCCCGACGGCGTTCCCGGTCCCGGCCGGACCCGACCACGTCGTGACCGCCGGCTGGATCCTGGCGCACCTGAACGACCCCGGGGTCGTCCTCGTGGACAGCCGCAGCGCCGACGAGTTCGCGGGACGCGACGTGCGGGCGCGGCGGGGCGGGCACATCCCCGGCGCGGTGAACATCGACTGGCGGGAGCACCTGGCCCCCGACGGCCGCTTCAAGCCGGTCGAGGCGCTCCGGCAGCTCTACGCCTCGCGGGGGGTGACGCCGGACCGGACGGTCGTGACCTACTGCCAGACTCACCACCGGGCGGCGCACGCCTACTTCGTGCTGCGGCTGCTCGGCTATCCGCGCCTGCTGGGCTACGACCGCTCGTGGGCCGAGTGGGGCAACCGCCTCGACCTGCCCATCGCCCGCTGAAGATCAGCCGCCCAGGTAGGCGCGGCGGACGCTCGCGTCGGCCAGCAGGCCCGCGGCGGGCCCGTGCAGCACGATCCGCCCCGTCTCCATCACGTAGCCGCGGTCGGCCATGCGCAGGGCCAGGTAGGCGTTCTGCTCCACCATCAGCACGGTCGTGCCCTGCCGCCGGATGTCGGCGATGATCTCGAACGTCTTCTCCACGATGGCGGGGGCCAGGCCCAGCGAGGGCTCGTCGAACAGGATCAGCCGCGGGCGCGACATGAGCGCGCGGGCGATGGCCAGCATCTGCTGCTCGCCGCCGGACAGCGTCCCCGCCATCTGCCGCCGCCGCTGGGCCAGGATGGGGAAGTGCCGGCACACGCGGTCGACGTCGGCCGCGATCGCCGGGCGGTCGCGCCGCACGTAGGCGCCCATCTCGAGGTTCTCCTGCACCGTGAGGTGCGGGAACACCCGCCGGCCCTCGGGGCAGTGGGCGATGCCCTGCTCGAGGATCTCGGCCGGCTCGCGACGGTGGATCTCCTGGCCGGCGAAGAGGATGCGCCCGGCCGTCGGGCGCAGCAATCCGGAGATGGCCCGCAGGGTCGAGGTCTTGCCGGCGCCGTTGGCCCCGATCAGGCAGACCAGCTCGCCGGCCCGGACTTCCAGGTCGAGGCCGCGCAGCGCCTCCACGGGCCCGTAGGCCGCCCGCAGGCCCTCAAGCCGGAGGAGCGGCGGTTCCAAGGTAGGCGCGGACCACGTCGGGGTGGGACTGCACGGCGGCCGGCGGGCCCTCGGCGATGACGGCGCCGTGGTTGAGGACGATCACGGTGTCCGAGAGCCCCATGACCACCCGCATGTCGTGCTCGACGAGCAGGACGGTGACGCCGCGGTCGCGCACCTTGCGGATGAGGGCGGCCACCGTCTCCTTCTCGGTGCCGGTCATGCCCGCCGCCGGCTCGTCCAGCAGCAGCAGCGAGGGGCCGGCGGCCAGGGCCACCGCCACCTCGACCAGGCGCTGCTCGCCGTAGGGCAGGGCGCTCGCCACCTCGCCGGCGCGGTGGGCCAGGCCGACGAAGCGCACGATCTCCTCGGCCCGCGTCCGCAGGGCCGCCTCCTCCCGGCGGACGCCGGGCCGGCCGGCCAGCACCGACCACACGCCGGACCGCCCCTGCAGGTGCAGCCCCGTCAGCACGTTGTCGAGCACGGTGAGGGCGGGGAAGACGCTGGTCTTCTGGAAGGTGCGCACGACGCCCAGGCGGGCGATCTGCGAGGGCTTGCGGCCGACCAGGCTCGCCTCGCCGTAGCGGATCTCGCCGCGGGCCGGCCGCAGGTAGCCGGTGATGGCGTTGAAGGCCGTCGTCTTGCCGGCGCCGTTGGGGCCGATGAGGCTCGTGATGCTGCCGGGCCGGACGTCGAACGACACGCCGGCCAGCGCGGCCACGCCGCCGAACTGCACGGCCAGGCCCCGGACGCTCAACATCGCCGCCGCCGGAACGCGGGCACGATGCCCCGCGGCAGGAAGAACAGCAGCAGCACCAGGATGATGCCGTAGGCCAGCATCTGCCACTGCCAGGAGGTGACGGCCCGCAGCGCCTCGGGCAGGGCGGTGAAGAGCAGGGCGCCCACCAGCGGGCCGGCCAGGGTGCCCTTGCCCCCGGCCACCACCATGATCACCATCGTGACCGTGTAGGTGAACAGGAAGACCTCGGGGCTCACGAACCGCGTGTAGTGGGCGTAGAGGACGCCGGCCAGGCCGGCCAGCGCGGCGCTGGCCACGGCCGCCACGACCAGGTAGTGCGTGGCGTCCACCCCCACCGACTCGGCCAGCGGCTCGTTCTCGCGCAGGGCGACGAAGGCCCGGCCCACCCGCGAGTGGACGAGCCGGTAGCAGACGAGCCAGGCCAGGGCGACGGCGGCCAGGACCAGGTAGTAGTAGGCCTCCTTGGTCCGGAGCGACCAGGGCCCGAGCGCCGGCGCCGGCACGCCGGGCAGGCCGAGCGGCCCGTTGGTCAGCTCCATCCAGTTCACGCTGACCAGCGAGATGACGCCGGCGAAGGAGATGGTGACCAGGACGAAGTAGGCGCCCCGCAGCTTGAGGGCCAGGCGCCCGATGGCCCAGCCGGCCAGGGCGGCCAGCAGGACGCCGGCCGGCAGGCCGAGCCAGAACGACACCTCCAGCCGCAGCGTGAGCAGGGCCGAGGTGTAGGCGCCGATGCCGAAGAAGGCGGCGTGGCCGAGCGACAGCTGGCCGGTGTAGCCGAGGAGCACGTTCAGGCTCAGGGCCAGCACGGCGAAGATGCCGGCCATGATCAGCACGTGCAGGAAGTAGGGGTTGCCGAGCCAGACGGGCGCGGTGAGCGCCAGGCCGCCCAGGACGAGGCCACCCAGCCGGGCGGTCATCCGATGCGTTCGGCGCGCGCGAAGAGCCCGGCCGGCCGGAGCAGCAGGACGCCGATGATGATCACGAAGCCGACCGCGTCGCGGTAGCCCGACGACACGTAGCCGGCGCCCAGCTCCTCGGCGATGCCCAGGATGAGGCCGCCCAGGGTCGCGCCCCAGACGTTGCCCAGCCCGCCCAGGATCACCACGGAGAAGGCCTTGAGGGCCGCCAGGTCGCCCATCGAGGGATAGGCCAGGAAGATCGGGCCCAGCAGGGCCCCGGCCCCGGCGGCCAGGCCCGAGCCCAGGGCGAAGGTGGCGGTGTGGATGCGGCGGATCCGCACGCCCATGAGGGCGGCGGTGTCGGCGTCCTGGAAGGTGGCCCGCATGGCGCGCCCCAGGCGCGTGCGCTGGATGAGCAGGTGGGCGCCGGCGATGAGGGCCAGCGCGGCAACCAGCACGAAGAGCCGCAGCGGCGCGATGGAGACGGGGCCGAGCACGAGGGGGGCGGTCGGGAACGGGTGGGGGATGGACTTGGCCACGCCGCCCCACACGAGCAGCTCGGCGTTCTGCATGGCGATCCAGAGGCCGATCATGACCAGCATGACCGTGTCGATGGACTCGCCGCGCAGCGGCCGCAGCAGCACGCGCTCGGTGGCCGCCCCCAGCGCCGCCCCGGCGGCGATGGCCAGCGCCAGCGAGGCGAAGAAGCCGGCGCCGGCCACCGTGAGGGCGGCGAACGTGGCGTAGGCGCCCAGGGTGTAGAACTCCCCGTGGGCGAAGTTCACCACGTTCATGAGGCCGAAGATGAGCGTGAGCCCGATGCCCAGCAGGGCATACGTCCCGCCGAGCACCAGGCCGTTGAGCAGGTGCTGAAGGAGCGCGTCCACCGCCTCGTCTTACAGGAGCTTGGGCAGCATGACCTTGCCGTCCTTGATCTGGATCAGGAAGATCAGCGGCTTGTTCTGCCCGCTCTCCTTGCCAGCCGGGCCATCCTTGTCGAAGCGGATGGGCCCGTTCGTGCCCGTCACGTTCACCTTCCAGAGGGCGTCCCGGATCGCCCGGCGATCGTCCTTGCCGGCGATGCGGATCGCCTCGGCCACGGTGATGACGGCATCGTGTCCCCGGAAGCCTTCGGTCAGCCCGTCGAACGGGAAGCCCCGCTTCTGCCACTCGTCGACGAAGGCCTTGGCGAGCTTCGGATCGGGGTGGGCCTCCGGGAACCAGGGCAGGAAGACGAGGACGTGGTAGGAGCCGTCGGCGGCGGCGCCGGCGTGCTTGATGAGCTGGCTGGGCGAGGAGCTGCCCCCGGTGGTGATGATCCGGCGCTGCAGTCTCAGGTCCTGGGCCTGGCGAAGAATGAGCGTGATCTGCTCGACGCTCGTCGTCACCATCAGCGTGTCGGCGTCGCTGCTCTTGATCTTCGTCAGCTGAGCGCTGAGGTCCGTCGCCGCCTGGTCCGCGTACTCGACGACGCCCTGGGCGGCTCCGTTGCGCTTGAGCACCTCGCCGAACGCGGTCACCGCGCCCCGGCCCCAGTCGGTGTTCACGGCCAGGAAATCATACTTCTTGATCCCGAGCGCCTTCAGCTTCGACTCCAGGCCGGTGGCCTCCATCTCCGACGGTGGGCTGATCCGGAACACCCAGGGGTTCCCGCGCTGGGTGATGGACCGGGCGCTGGACGTCTCGACGATGAGCGGGACCCCGTACTCCTCGACCTTTGGCATGGCCGCCAGGGTCATCGAGCTCCCCCAGCAGCAGATGAGGACCGGAACCTGGTCGCGGACGATCAGCTTCTCGGCCGCGCTGGCCGCTTCCTTGGGGTCGGACTTGTTGTCCTCGATGAGGAGCTCGAGCTTCCGGCCCAGCACCCCTCCGCGGGCGTTCACCCAGTCGCGCCCGATCTCGGCCCCCATCCGCACGTAGTTGCCGGAGGCGGCCACCGGGCCGGACAGCGGCTGGATCAGGCCGACCTTGATCGGGCCCTGCTGGCCGCTCGCCGGAAGCCAGGGCAGGGCGGCCACGATGGCAGCGAGGACGAACGCAACGAGAACGGGCCGTCGTCTCATGAGTCTCCTCCTTCTCGGGCTCGGTCCCACCCGTCAGGGCGCACCGGGCGGGCCGTCAGAACATCTTCAGGTAGCGGGCGATCTCCCAGTCGGACACGTGGTTGTGGTACGCGAGCCATTCCTGGGTCTTGAACTCGACGAACGTGTCGAACATCTTGTCGCCGAACACCTCTCGGCTCAGAGGGTCGGCCGCGAACGACTCGATGGCCTCCAGCAGCGTGCGCGGGAGCACCTCGATGCCGAGCCGGGTCAGGTCCGCCCGCGAGTACTCGTACATGTTCTCCATGTGCGGAGCCCCCGGGTCGAGTCCGCTCCGGATGCCATCGAGACCGGCGGCAACGAACATCGCGGCGGTCAGGTAGGGATTGCAGGCGATATCGGGGGCCCGACACTCGATCCGGCCGCCGCCCAGAGGGATGCGCACCATGTTGGTGCGATTGTTGCCCCCGTAACAGATGTAGACGGGGGCCCACGTGTACCCGGACATGCTGCCCTTGAGAACCAGCCGCTTGTAGCTGTTCACCAGCGGTGCCGCCACCGCGCAGACGGCCTTGGCATGCTTGAGGATCCCGGCGATGAACTGGTATCCGAGCTTGGACAGGCCGCAGCCGCGGGAATCGTCGGCCGAGACGAAGAGGTTCTCCCCGGTCCGCAGATCGGCCAGTGACATGTTGAAGTGAGCGCCACTGCCGGTACGGTGGGCGAACGGCTTGGGCATGAAGCTGGCGAAGCAGCCGTGCCGGCGGGCGATCTCATGGACCATCCAGCGGAAGAACACGAGCCGGTCGGCCATGGCGAGGGCGTCGGCGTAGGCGAAGTCGGTCTCGAACTGACCGACGGAGTCCTCGTGATCGAACGAGAACACGTCCCACCCCAGCCGGTTCATCGCGCTCACGATCTCGTCGATGACGGGGTAGTAGTCGAGCAGGGTGCGCGTGTCGTAGGCCGGCTTGTCGAGACGGTCGCGGTCGCTCGGCACGACGAAGCCACCGTTCGGCCCGTCCTTGAAGAGGCAGAACTCTGTTTCGACGCCGAGGTTGAAGCGGAACCCCATCTCGGCCGCGGCGGCCAGCGCCCGCTTGAGAATCGATCGGCTACAGGCCTCGAACGCTCGGCCCTGATAGTGGAGATCGCTCGGAAACCAGACCACCTGCGGGTTCCAGGGCAGGACGACCGCGCCGGCGGGATCGGGCTTCGCCATCACCTCCTCTTCGTTGACGGCCTGGGGGACACCGTCGAGCGCCGCGCCGGTGAAGAGTTCCGAACCGCGGAGCATCCGGGCGGCGTGAGCGACCGGGACAGCCTTGGCCTTGGGAATGCCGTGCAGGTCGACATAGCTCGCCAGGCAGTACTTGACGCCGCGCGCCGCCAGGGCTCGCTGGATCTCGTCGGGATCACCGGTCAGGCCGCTCTGCAGGTCATGCATCGCGAACATCTCCTCGCTCGTAACGCGCGGCATAGGCGGCCACGGCCACCTGGAAACAGGCGAGGGGCGCTCTCAGGACGCCGGCGCCGATCTGGCCGCCTTTCCGCCCGGCGACCCCGACGTCCATCACGGGGGTGATGCCGGTGGCGACGACCCGGTGGATGTCGATCCCGACCGGGATGCCGCGAAAGCCCAGGTACGGGATCTTGAACTCCGGGTGCTCGCCGACCGTGATGGCGTACATGGCGCGGTTCATGTCCGCCATGGCATCGGCCGAGCCGCCCTGATAGTCCTGCAGCGCGAACGCCGCCGCCTGCGCGAAGCCGCCCAGTCCCACCGTCTCGTTGATCACGCTCTCGCCGCCCATGAACTCGATGTCGTCCTCCGTGTAGCCGGGGAACAAGCGGGCGGCGACCGGCGGCAGCGGGGCGCGGAACCAGGTGTCGCCGAGGCCGCTGACCCTAATGGCGAAATCCCGGCAGTTGTACGCCATCGCGGTCACCACGCTGGCGCCGCTGATCCCGTGGGCGGCGTCGGCGGTGGCCTTCGATGCCGCCATGCCGAGCCGCAGGAAGAAATAGTCGCTGGCCATCAGGTAGTCGAGCAGACGTCGCACCGCGTCCCGGCGGCGCTCGGCGAGCGCCAGCAGGGGCGGAAACAGCTCCCGGGTGAACAGCAGCGTCGCCGCCGTGTTCCGGCTGTGCAGCTCGTCACCCATGTGCAGCGCCCGCCGCATGATCGGACGGAGCGGAATGCCGCCGGCCAGCCGGATCGCCTCGCCGAGGATCGGGGCGATGGTGTCTCTCAGCTCGACCAGGTTCCGCCGCACGTCGTCGTTCCAGACGCCGTAGTTCAGCCGCGCCGGCGCCGGGCCCTCGAAGAGGGTGCAGAACGCGCGGTTGCCGTGGGCGCGATTCTCGACCACGACGACGGGCATGGAGGCCGTGTGCACCCCGGCGAGCGAGCCGATGCAGCCGTGATCGTGGCAGGGGCGGACACGGAGCTCGCCGGCGGTGAAGCGCGCCTCGGCTTCGTCGAGGTCGCGGGCCAGCCCCTCGAAGACCGCGGCGCCCAGGATGGCCGTGCGCTGGCCACCGGCGTACTCGGCCGGGGCCAGGGGCGGACCAGACGTCAGGATCGTTTCGCGCGTGAAACCCGGCACCACCTCTCCGGCGGGGCGCACGTCCACCAGCACCGGGTCGGCTGCGGCCAGACGCTCGACCGCCTGCCGGTTGGCCTCTTCTCTCGGCGCCGGCCGGGGCGGGGCCTCAGTAGCCACGGGCGGCATCGACGCGATTGGTGAGCGGGCGCCCCGCCAGCAGTCGGCGGTAATTGTCACGGATGATGCGCAGCATCCGTTCCCGGTAGTCGAGCGGGTCCGAGGAGATGTGCGGCGTGATCAGCAGATCCGGGACGTCCCAGAGCGGGGAGTCGGGCGGATGCGGTTCAGGGTCGAGAACATCGACGATGGCCCCCCGCAGCTCGCCGCGCTTCAGCCTGTCCGCTAGGGCTTCGTAGTCGACGAGGCGGGCGCGGGACATGTTGATCACTCCGGCATGGCGCGGCAGCGTATCGAGTTCCTTGGCGCCGATCAAGTGCTGTGTTTCCGGGGTGAGGGGCGCCGTGATGACGAGGAAATCCGCCCGGGGCAGAATGCGCAGCAGATCCGCGGGGCGGTGGACCTCGTCGGCGTAGGGGTGGGGCTTGCGGCGCCGGCGCACCGCCACCACGCGCAGGCCGAGCCGCTTGGCCTGGCGGGCGACGGCGCCGCCGATGGCGCCCACGCCCACCAGCACCAGCGTCTTGCCCGCGATCGGCGAGTTGAATACCTGGTCCCAGCGGTGGCGGCGCTGGTTGGTCGCATGCCGGGGCATCCCGATGTTCATCATGAGGAGCGCGCCGGCGGCGTACTCGCCGGCCAGCTCGGAATGGACACCGCTGGAGTTCGTCAGGGTCACCGTGCGCGGGAGCCAGTCGAGCGGCAGGAGGTGGTCGACTCCGGCGCTGACCATGTGGATCCACCGCAGCTGCGGAAGCTCGCGGATGCGCCGGTGCGGGATGCGGAAGCCGATCAGGACGTGGGCTTCCCGCATGGCAGGCGTGACCGTGTCCGGGTCGTGGTCTTCGGTGACGGTGACTCTCGGTCCCCGGCCCGCCGACTGGAGGGCTGCAGTCAGCTGCGCCGGCGTGAGGGCGTAGGCCTCGATGTCAGGGGCGTTGAGCAGATGGAACCGGACCTCGGCAAGTCGGCGGCGACGGGGCACGCGGGACCTCAGCTCCGGGGACCCAGCACGCGATCGAGGACCCAGTTGTCGATCTCGTGAACGAGCACCTCGTGGTGGGAGAAGCGGCCACGGTCGCCGAAGGGCGAGGACAGTCCCCGCTGCTGGCGCTCGGACGCCTCGATGTCCTCCTGCGTGGTCGTGTCCCAGCGCTTGAAGTAGCGCGTCACCACGTCGTCGAAATCCGGACGGGCGGTCGTGGTCCTCGGGAAGCAGGCGCCGTGGATGAGGATGGTCTCCAGAGGGCCCTGGGGCCGCAGCTCGAGGTACCACATGCAATCCGACGTGACGCCGAGCATCGTGCTGGGGTACAGCATCACGAAGTACGTCCCGGTCGCCGCCTTGCCGCGCCGGGTGGGGATCGGCGGAAAGCCGACGTCACCCTTCAGGAGCGCCATCGTCCCCTCGTGGGTGGAGAAGAGTGCGCAGTACTGTCCCCGGGCCTCCTCCGGCGCATGCGTCTCCATGGGCGTGTTCCGCTGGATGGTCTTCCGGTGCACGGTCGGGATGTGCAGCTCCTCCATCGCGTTCTCGACGAAGAGCTTCCAGTTGCAGCCGATCCGGTACGACCTGCGGCGGACACAGACCATGTCTTCCAGCCGGTAGCTCTCGAGCTTCTCGGGCAGATCACCGAGATACTGGTGCAGGCCGGGGGCGGCCGGGTCGAAGTTCACGAAGAGGAAGCCACCCCAGGTCTCGAGGCGGACGGACCGTAGAGGATAGGAGGCCGGGTCCCAGCGCTCCGTCTTCTGCATCTCGGGGGCGGTCAGGAGTCGACCGTCGAGATCGTAGACCCAGCTGTGATACGGGCAGCGGAAGGCCCGGCAACGCCCTTCGCCCTCGGCGACGACCGACCCCCGGTGGCGGCAGGAGTTGACCAGCGCGTGGAGCTTCCCTTGCTGGTCTCGCACGATGATCAGCGGGACGCCGACGTACTCGAGCGTGAAGTAGTCGCCCGGATTGGGAACGTGGTCGACCCGGCCGACGAAGATCCACTCTCGCAGGAAGATCCGCTCGACCTCGCGTTCGTAGAACTCGCGTGAGGTGTAGGCCACGGGGGGCAACGTCTCCGCTTGCATCACGGGCAGGCGGCTCGTGGCGTAGAGGGCGGGATCGAGCGCGGACGACATGAACATCCTCCCGGATCCAGAGGTCCTGATGTCGGCCGGGGAGTATAGCACCAGCCAGCGAGATCGCGACCGCGGGCATGCGAGAACCGCCCCGGCACGGCGTGTCCTCGTGGCATCCCGCCGGCAGGAACCTTGCTACGACTGTTGCTCGGCGAGGTGGCCGAGGGCTCGAGGCCGGTGAACGGAGGTTCAGATGGCGCGACGCAATCCCGGGACGTACAAACCGCAGAGCTTTGACGGCGTGAGGGGTCTGGACGGCCTCTCCGACGCGCAGATCGCCGAGCACCTGCAGCTCTACCAGGGCTACGTGGCCCAGGTGAACGCGCTCAACCAGGAGCTGGCCGAGCGGCGGAGCCAGGGCCAGGCCTCGGGCAAGAACCCCGAGTTCGCGGAGCTGACCCGGCGGCTGGGCTTCGAGTACAACGGCATGATCCTGCACGAGTACTACTTCGAGAACCTCCGGCCGGCGGCCGACCCGCGGCCGCCCCGGCACTCGGCGCTGGCC
>FWPU01005934.1_pt1 | contig 25363 bp, 19 predicted proteins | sample 2228361 | NCBI WGS metagenome assembly FWPU01 (sample SAMEA103939777, study PRJEB20133) | metagenome | reverse complement strand
GTCGAACGCCCATTACCGAAGGGGAATTGCCGGGAGGTAGAAACTTACATATTCATTGGGCCCAGGAATCTTTTGACCAAGCCGCGATGGTGCGGGAGTATGTCAAATGGGATTATGAATTGCGGAACTTTTGGCAGTTGGAGAAAGTCGTTGATCGGGCCTTAAATATCGCCCTGGCCGAACCCCAAGGTCCAGTCTATTTGAGTCTACCCCGTGAGGTTTTGGCCGAAGCCCATCAAGAATTCATTTATACGCCAGCCCAACCCAAAATTTATGTAAAGCATAGCCCTGATGCTGAGGCCATCCGCCAGGCCGCCCTGATCCTAAAAGATGCTGAAAATCCCTTGATTATTACCTCGATGGTTGGTAAAAACCCGCAGGCAGTTAAAGAATTAATTAAGCTAAGCGAAGCCTTTGCTTTTCCAGTAGTTATGGCAGCCAGCAATCTTTACCTGAACTTTCCCACCACTCACCCGCTGCACTTAGGTTTTAATCCTTTGCGTTATCTGCCGGAGGCTGATGTCATCTTAGTCATTGAAAGTGATGTGCCCTGGTTTCCCCATAAAGTCCAACCTCGGGCAGGGGTTAAAGTGTTGCAGATGGGGGTTGATCCGCTCTTTAGCAGGTATCCTATACGCTCTTTTCCAGTAGATGTCCCCATAGCTGGAGATGTAGAAGCAGGGTTAAAGTTACTGCACCAAGCCTTACTTCCTTACCGGGCCCGCCAGAAAAAGAAAATTCAGGAGCGCTGGCAACGCCTAACCAAAGAACATGAAGAATGGCTGGCTGCTGCTCTGGAAGCAGCTCAAAGAGCCAAAAAGCGCCAGCCCATTGATATGACTTGGCTTTCCTATGGCATTGGCCAAGTCCAGGATGACCAGATTATCTTAATCAATGAATACGATCTGCAGCTCAGTCAAGTACCTTTGGAGAGACCAGGAACTCTCTTCGGTTCGCCAATGGTTAGCGGACTGGGTTGGTGTTTTGGGGCAGCTTTGGGAGTAAAATTAGCCCGTCCCGAATCAGTGCCGATCGTATGCCTTGGAGATGGAACTTACCACTTTACAGCTCCTACTGCTTGCCATTTTGTGGCCCAAAAATTACCTGTTGTGGTAGTTGTCTTTAATAACCAATGCTGGCAGGCGGTGAAAAGATCGGTGTATGATCTCTATCCTCAAGGATGGGCAGTACGGGAAAATTATTTTGTTCTCTGCGATCTTGAACCGGCTCCTGCTTATGAAAAGATAGTGGAGGCCTTTGGCGGGTATGGAGAGCGAGTGGAAAGGCCCAAAGAAATAATTCCGGCCCTTAAAAGGGCAGTAAAAGCTGTTCGCCAAGAAAAACGGCAGGCTTTGCTTAATGTTATTTGCCAACATCCTTAAGGGTGAAAACTAATAAGTAAGTTTAGGACACAGATATTGAGACGTGAATTTCCATCAAAAGGGTACTCAAAAAGATCAATTTGGCCTTTTCCAATTTATTAAAATTTTCATTCTGTTGATGGGATTCCTTACTCCCTTGGCAGAAGCAAAAGGCCTGGAAAGGGGAAAAGTGGCCGCCGAAATAATTTTGCCAACGGAAGTTAATGGCTGGAAATGGGATGGCAAAAAGACCAGGTATAATCCCCGCACCTTATTTGATTATATTGATGGAGCTGCCGAACTCTATCTTGCCTATGGCTTCCAGAGCTTAGCTGTAAGGCGCTTAGAAAAAGCTAATCATCCTCCCATCATTCTCGAACTTTATCAGATGGAAACAGCTGAAGATGCTTTTGGCGTATTTTCCTTCGAGAGGCAGGATGAGGAAGTGGGTGTAGGCCAGGACTCAGAGTATGGTGGTGGTTTACTGCGTTTTTGGAAGGGTAGATATTTTGTAGCCATATACGCTGAAGGGGAAAGTCCTAATATTGAAAAAACTTTGATTGTCTGTGGCCAAATGGTCGCCCAAGCTATACCTGAATCAGCTCCTCGGCCTAAGCTTATCCAATATCTTCCGCCCGGTTATATCGAGAAGAGTCTGCGGTATATAAAAAATCATGTTTTGCTGAACCAGCGCTTTTTCTTGGCCCAGAAGAATATCCTCAACCTCACCCGCAGAAGCGAAGCGATCTTGGGTCAATATCTGCGCTATAAACAAAAGATGCATGCTCTTCTTATTCGCTACCCTACAGTCAGTGAAGCCCAGAAGGCCGCAGAAAGTTTTCGGCAAGCCTACATGCCAGAGGCTAAAGAAAATGACCGGTTGCAGGTGGAAGATAAAAAATGGACTTTCCTAAGAAGCTGGCAAGAATATCTCTTTTTAGTTTTGGATGCCCCCGATGAGGCCGGGGGAGAAGAAATTTGTCAAATTTTTGAGAAAAATATAAAAAGGCGTGAAAAATGAAAGAGAAAGTGATTACCCGGCGAGATTTTCTTAAAGGAGCAGCAGGAACGGCTTTGGCTTTAAGTACGATAGCAGGCAAGGGAGAAGAGGTTAAAGGGGAAGCATGGGCGAAAGTTGTCTTAATCCGGCGGCAAGAGGCTTTAGATGAAAAAGGAAAAATTCAACCTGAGGTCGTGCAGGAGATGCTTGATCAGGCTTTAGGCCTTTTAACTGGAGAAAAAAAATATTTAGCAGCCTGGAAGCGTTTCTTTCAATCTGGTGATATTGTGGGCATTAAAACTAATGTCTGGTGGCACTTACCTACTCCCCCCGCCGTAGAGAAGGCTATTCAACGCCGGCTGTTAGAAGTAGGGATAGTACCTTCCCATATTGGTTTAGACGACAGGGGAGTACTTAAGAATCCAATCTTTCAGCGGGCCACAGCCTTAATAAATGTTCGGCCCTTGCGCACGCACCATTGGTCGGGAATAGGTGGGTGTTTAAAAAACTATATTATGTTTGTGCCTGATCCCCCTGCTTACCATGGAGAAGCCTGTTCAGATTTGGGGAAGATCTGGCATTATCCTTTAGTTAAGGGTAAGACACGTCTCAATATCCTTTGTGCTTTAACTCCCCAGTTCTATGGAAGAGGAGCCCATTTCTTTGATCGTCGATATGTGTGGTCCTACCGGGGACTAATCGTAGGGATGGATCCAGTAGCGGTAGATGCTGTTGGCGCTAAACTTTTGCAATTAAAGCGCTTAAGTTACTTTGGAGAAGATAAACCTCTTGATGTCCCACCCATTCATATTATGGAAGCAGAAAAAAGATATAAATTAGGGGTGAGTGATTTAAGGCGCATTCAAGTCTTGAAAGTGGGCTGGATGGAAGATTCTTTAATCTGAGATGAACAAAGGCCAAAAATTCTGTGTAGAAGAATTAAAAAAATTTTGTTTGGCTATCTTAGACAAATTAGGCATTCCCACAGCAGATGGGCAAATTATCGCCACCGCTTTGCTTGATGCTGAAATGCGTGGCATTGATACCCATGGCCTCATCCGTTTGCCTCAATATGCCAACCTTATTAAACAAAAATTGATTAATCCTCAGCCGCAAATAAAGGTCATTAGCGAATCTCCAGTACATATTCTCTTGGATGCTGACTTTGGCTTAGGATTTTTGGGCGGCGTTAAAGCTATGCGGACTTGTATTACCAAAGCTCAAAATAGGGGAGTGGCCATAGCGGGGGTATGTAATTCTTCTCATTTTGGCGCGGCGGGGTTTTATGCGCGTCTGGCCGCTGAAGAAAATTTAATCGGCATGGCGGCTTCCAATTGTTATCCGGTCATGGCTCCGCCTGGATTTATTACCCGCACCCACGGTAACAATCCGCTCGCCTGGGCCATTCCGGCAGGAGAGTATCCGCCGCTGGTTTTCGATATGGCCACCAGTATTGTTTCTCAAGGAAAGCTGCAAAAGTATGCCCAGGCTGGAGAGAAAATTCCCCCAGGGTGGGCCTATGACCAGCATGGTCAACCTATTGAGGATCCGGCCTCTTTTTTCTTGTTAGCCCCTTTGGGTGAAGGAGGTTATAAAGGATATGGGTTAGCCATGGTTCTGGACGCTTTAGCCGGGGTCTTGACTGGCGCATATTTTGCCCGGGAGTTTACTTCCGGTCCCGGCTCACGGGGATGTGGACATTTTTTTATGGCCATTGATCCGCAATTGTTTCTGCCCCTTGATCTCTTTAAAAGAAGAATGGATGAAATGATCGCCCAGGTGAAGAAAGCCCAACCTCTCCTTGATGGGTCAAAAGTTCCTTACCTACCTGGAGAGAGAGGGATGGAAAGAATGCGCCAGAGTCTGGACGAAGGAGTTATAATCTCGGTAACCACGGTAAAAATATTAAATAATTTAAGCAAAGAATTGGGTGTTCTTTCTCCCTTTGCTTAATAATATCTTGCCTTAATCAATAAGTTACCTTTAGAGGTTAAGAAATTTTTAAAACTTTAGCCCCTCTTATTCTCCTTTGTTTTAACTCCTGCAAGGCCTGGTTAGCTTTCTCTAAGGGGAATTCTTGTATTGCTGGTTTGAGGGAGATTTGGGCGGCCAGAGCAAGAAACTCTCTCACATCTTGACGGGCAACATTAGCTACGCTCTTTATTTCTTTTTCGTGCCAGAGATGAGCGGGATAGTCTATATAGGCGAGAGTCTCGCGATCTTTATCTTCTTTGCGAATGGCATTGATGATTAACCTTCCCCCTTTCTGTAAATTTTTAAGGCCCGCCATAACTGCTCGCCAGGAGGGAGTGGTATCAATGGCGCAATCTATTTTTTCTGGAGGCTCCTCCTCAATGTCTCCAGCCCAGATTGCTCCTAATTGCTGAGCAAAACTTCTTTCTTGGGCGGAACGAGCAAAGACAAATATTTGGGCTTGGGGGAATTGGTATTTAGCCATTTGAATGACTAAATGGGCCGAGGCCCCAAAGCCAATCAATCCTAAATTCTTTCCGGCGGCCATTCCGGATAGACGTAAAGCTCGATAACCGATAGCTCCTGCGCAGAGCAGAGGAGCCGCTTCTACGTCGGAAAAAAGGGGGGGAATCAAGTAGGCAAAGTCTTCTTTAATAGTCATATATTCCGCATAGCCTCCAGGTAAATCGCGGCCCGTAGCGCGGAAGTCATTACACAAATTTTCATAGCCCGCTAAGCAGAAAGAGCAAGAACCACAGGCGGAACCTATCCAGCCTATGCCCACTCGCGCCCCCAAATTAAATTTTTGGGCTTTGCTTCCTAAGGCCTCCACATAGCCCACAATTTGGTGCCCTAATATGGCTGGAAAGGCAGGAGGTGGAGTTCTTCCTTCTATTTCGTCCAACTCTGTATGACATACTCCGCAGGCCGAGACTTTTATCAAAACTTCCTTTTCCTGCGGAATAGGTTGAGGAAGGTCAAGAAGTTGCAGAGGCTCAGGGTTTATTTCCAGAGAGGTAATCTGGTTTAAAACCATCGCCCTCATCTTGCTCACCTTTTCTCTATAGCAGTTTTCCCAAAATCTAAAGCTTTCAAACCACCCGCATCATCCACCCGTAAGGGTCTTTTATTTTTCCATATTGAATACCCATAATTTGATCATAGAGCTTTTGCGCTAAAGGTCCGACCTTTCCATTATTGATTAAATAAGTCTTCTCTCTGTAGGCCAGTCGCCCCACGGGCGAGATGACTGCCGCCGTGCCCGAAGCAAAAATCTCTTTGACTCTTCCTGATTCAATCCCGGTGATAATTTCTTCTAAAGTTACTCTCCGTTCGGAGACTTTCAGCTCCCAGGAGCGGGCTAAGTGGAGAACAGAGTCGCGGGTAACTCCTGGTAAAATAGTACCCTCTAATGGCGGCGTAATCAATTCTTCGTTGATGTAGAAGAAAATATTGCTGGTGCCTACCTCTTCTGGGTATTTTCTTTCGATGGCATCTAACCACAGAACTTGCGTATAACCCAATTCATGGGCCTCTTCAGCCGCTAAAAGACTGGCCGCATAGTTAGCTAAGGTTTTGGCTTCTCCCAATCCTCCTGGAGCAGCCCGGATATATTTTTCTGACACATAAATATCCACAGGGTTAAAACCTTGAGGGTAATAAGCCCCCACGGGGCTCAATATAATATAGAAAAGATACTTTTTAGAAAGCTGGACACCTAAAGCTGCTTCTACTGCAATTATATTAGGCCGAATATAAAGAGAGGTGCCCGGAGCAGAAGGAACCCAATCCTTTTCTATGGCAATTAGCTTTTTTGTAGCCTCCAAGGCTAAATCCTCATCTAATTCCGGGATACATAAACGACGGGCTGAACGATTCAGACGTTCAAAATTTAACCGCGGGCGAAAGAGGTAAATTTCGCCATTGGGCCAGCGATAAGCTTTTAATCCTTCAAATACTTCTTGCCCATAGTGCAGGACTAAAGCCGCTGGATCCAATGACAATTCGTGGTAAGGCTCGATGCGGGGGTTCTTCCAACCTTCCCCTTTTTCATAGTCCATCAAGAACATGTAATCGGTAAAAATCCTGCCAAAACTGAGGGATTCATTTGGCCCGGGCTTCTTTTTTAGTTTAGCAGCTGGCAAACTGTTGATCAGTATGTCCATCATCTTCATCTCCTTTTATTTTAATTTTCTTTTTTATACCACAATAACATTGCCGGTCAAAGTATAAATAAAATATTTAAATTGCTCTGGCTAACGTGAGCACCTGTACTTCGCGCGCCCCCGCCTCCTTTAATACCCGGGTACATTCATTTACTGTCGCTCCTGAAGTAAAAACATCATCAATAAGAAGTACAGTCTTTTCAGCCAAGAAATGGTTGGAGCGTAAGCAGAAAGCTCCACGCACATTCTTCTCCCGTTCTGAACCAGAAAGCTGCGTTTGGGGTGGTGTGTAGCGAACTCGCTCCAGAAGGTGGCAAGCCAAAGGTATTTTTTTAAGGCGACTGATAACGCGGGCGAGGAGAAGTGATTGGTTAAATCCCCTCTCCCGCAGGCGACGGGGGTGGAGAGGGACTGGTATAAGGATATCAATATTACTAAAAGAAAAATATTCATCCTGCAAGTCTGCCAGAAGCATGCCCAGGGGCTCGGCTAAATAGGTAGCGCCTTGGTATTTAAAGCGACTGATCAGCTCGACCATTAGTCCCTCATACGGGCCTAAAGATCTGGCTAAAGTAAAATTAAATTCTTTTTTGAGACACCGGATACAAAGATGATCCGAGCTATCCGGTGAAGAAAAACCAATTCCACATTGCGGACATTGGGGGGCAGAGAAAAAAATAAGCCGGGCGCGGCAAGAAGGGCAAACAGCTAAGCTCTTGAGGCTATCAATAATCTGGCCACAAAACAAACAGCGGCGGGGGAAGAAAAAATCGAGAAGCGCTGTCCAAAATAATTTGTTCATTAAAAATTTACAGGATAGTTATAGAAAGGAATAGCGGGAACAACTCTTTCGGCTTCGGGTAATTTAACCGTGAAGGTCCCCCAGTTTTGGCAGCCTTCACAGTAACTGTTCCATTCCCGCTTAGTATGGCCACAGATCTGGCAAGTATAAGAGGGTAAGGAGACTTTTAAGGAATCTAAGGCTTTTTCATAGGACTCCATGGCCGGAGAGGTATCGCCCCGTCGGTGTAATGCTTGACCCATGAGGATGAATAGCTCGGGGAAGGTAGCTCCGGAGATCTCCAATTCTTTGAGCTGCCTTAAAGCTTCATCGATCATCTCCAAGCGCACTAAGAAACGGCTATAAAAAAAACGAAGAACCGTGTCTTCGGGACTTTTTTTCAATGCTTCATGATAGATATCTAAAATTTTTTGTGGATTAGCCTGAGCCAGATAAAGGGCTTCCAGACGTTCCAAGAAAACCGGGTTGCCTGAAGATTCCAGGGCTTTGCGCCAGATCTGACTGGCTTCCTCTGGATCCCCCATTCTCTGGCGAATATCACCTAAAGTAACGAAGGCGGGAATAAAATGCCGGTCCTCTTTAATGATTTCGCGCATGGCCTTCTCGGCTTCTTTGAAGTTACCCTGTTTCGCCAGTTCTTCGCCAAATCTATACTCCAGACCGATTAAGATTTTCTTTTCCCTCTCGGCGGCTTCTTTTTCTTTAGTATATTTGATGATTTGTTTTTGCGTCTCATAGGCGGCTGTCCAATCCCCTTGCTGGAGCAGGATTTCTCTCTTTTTGCGCAAAGCCTCTCTATTTTCCGGATCATGAGTAATAATGAATTCCAAGGTCTCCAAAGCTAAAGCATAGTCATGGCGGGCATAATAATTTTTTTCCAGGGCAAAAAGGATCTCTAAATTTTCTGGCGCCAGAGTTCGGGCCTTAATCAGGATTTCAAGCGCTTGGTCGTATTTTTTTTCTAATTGATATAAATTCGCTAAAGAAAGGTAAGAAGGAAGGTGTTGCTCATTCTTGGCGATGATCTTTTGGAGACTTTCTTGCGCCTTGGCCAATTGGCCTTTGAGCATTTGCTCCAAAGCCTGGCTGTACCTTTCCTGGAGAAGCTCTTCCTTTCTTTGGCGTTTGGAAGATCGCCAAAGATCAAAAGCGCGCTTGGTATCGACGAAGAGGGTAACTAAGAAGACGAAAAAAGCCCCGCTAAAAAAAGCAGCGAAAGCAATGAGGGCTGGTGAAATGGTTAATGTATAGTTTTGGTAAAGGGTAAATTCAATCTGTTCCGGGTTAAGATAGAATAGATACCCAAAAATAATGATGACGACGATAAATATAAAAAAGTGAAGACGTGAAAACATGGGCCATTTCCTTTACTTTTTATGATAAGGTTCACCTCTTAAAATGCTAAAAGCCCGATATATTTGTTCTAAAAGCAATATACGTGCCAACCCATGAGTTAAGGTTAAAGAGGAGAGAGAAAGAAGAAGGTCTCCTTCCTTCTTTAGCTCCTCAGCTAAGCCTAAAGGTCCTCCCAGAATGAATACAATTTCTTTCCCCTGGGCGCGATAGAATTTGTCCAAAAAAGACGCTAAGCCTTCCGAGGTAAAGAGCTTTCCCTTTTCATCCAAAATTACTTTATAAGCTCCTGGGGGTAGTTTCTCTTTGATTCTTTGCCCCTCTTTGCGCAAAATGCTTTCCTTCTTTCCTTCTTCCTTAATTTTTTCTTCCGGGATTATAAGGGAGCGAAAGTTAGCATAATGACCTATTCTTTGTTCATAGATTTGACAACCTTGCCGCAGGAAAGGCTCATGGAGACGCCCAACGGTTAGTAGAGTGATTCGCAATTTTTCTTCAAGCTCCTCGTTTCCTTCGCCGGGCCAGAGAAGGTAGATCTACCCGTGGAGCATCGGCCCATAATCTTTCCAAATCATAAAATTCACGCACTGGATGATAGAAAACATGCACGACCACTTCTCCATAGTCAAGCAATATCCAGCGCCCTTCGCGTTTTCCTTCAATTCCTAAAGGATTAATCCCCTTTTTAGCTAACTTTTCTTGGATGTGCGAGGCGATAGCCTGAACTTGGCGGTCAGAATTGCCGCTACAAATAACAAAGTAGTCGGCAAAAGAGGAAAGGTTTTGAATCGCTAAAATGACCAGGTCAATAGCTTTATGATCCAGGGCCGCCCGCGCACAGAGCAAAGCTTTTTCTCGGGAGTTGACCGAAATCAGCCTTTCATTTATTTTTCTCTTTTTGATAGAGTTTATGGCGATATATGTATTCCTCCACTCCTGCTGGCAAAAGATATTTGATCGACTGACCTTGCTCTATCTTCTCGCGAATCATCGTTGAGGATATATCCAAGCCGGTTATCTGGTGAGGGAAGATCCCCGTCCCGAAATCATGGATAAACCCGCGCCGTTTTTTATCATAACAAAAAGAATCTTTTAGTTCAACTGGCAGATGAACCGCCGAAAAATTTTTCCCAAAGCCTGGTCGACTTATAATTATAAAATTACAAAGTTGAAAAAGCTTAGGATAATCCTTCCAGGTATTTATCTCTAAAAAAGCGTCGAGACCAACTATGAAATATAGCTGGACATTTTTGCCAAACCGCTGCCGGAAGTAAAAGATGGTCTCCACGGAATAAGATTTTCCTTTTCTCATCATTTCGACTAAGGAGAGATGAAAATGGGGATTATCGGCGATAGCCAGTTTAACCATGTGGGCCCGCCAAGGAGCAGGGAGAATATTTCTTTTATTCTTATGAGGTGGGTCAGCAGCAGGAATGAAAATAACCTTCTGCAGGGCAAAATGCTCATAAATCTCTTCGGCTGCACGGAGATGGCCGAAATGAATAGGATTGAAAGTTCCTCCGAAAAGACCGATCTTTTTCATTGGCGGATTTGTCCAGATCCATATATGATGAATTTAGTAGTGGTCAATTCTTCCACCCCCATAGGGCCAAAGGCATGCAATTTAGTGGTACTGATACCAATTTCCGCGCCCAAACCCAGTTGAAATCCATCGCTGAAGCGGGTTGAGGCATTAACCAAGACGGTCGAAGAAGGTACTTCTTGAAGAAAACGTTGGGCATGCGCATAATCTTGGGTCACAATGGCCTCCGTATGAGCTGAACCAAAACGGATAATATGCTGGATGGCTTCATCCAAAGAATTAACAGTGCGCACGGCTAAGATTAAATCCAAAAATTCTTTGCCCCAGTCTTCCTCTTTAGCTGCCTTGATGGTGGGCAAAATCCTTTTCGTCTCTGGGCAGCCGCGAAGTTCTACTCCGGCTTGGGCAAACTTCTCCGCCATGGGGGGTAAGAACTTAGGCGCAATTTTGCGATGGACTAACATCGTCTCCATAGCGTTACAAACACCCGGACGCTGCACCTTGGCGTTAAAACAAATTTCTTGCGCCATAGATATGTCGGCCGAGGCGTCCACAAATATGTGGCAGACACCTTTATAGTGCTTGATCACGGGGACTTTCGCATGAGCAGTTACAAAGCGAATCAAATCTTCGCCGCCTCGGGGAATAATTAGATCAATAAGTCCTTCCAACCTGACTAATTCTTCTATGGCCTGGCGGGAGACTATGGGCATTACTTGAATAGCTGCTTCGGGGATTCCGTGTCTCCGGATAACTTTTTGCAAGACCTCCGCGATGGCCAAATTCGATTTTATAGCCTCTGATCCTCCACGCAGGATGACGGCATTTCCGGCCTTCAAACAGAGTGCCGCCGCATCGGCAGTTACGTTGGGGCGGGCTTCATAAATTATACCAATCACACCTAAGGGTATACGCATTTTGCCTACTAAAAGACCATTGGGTCTTTTCCACATCTTGACTATTTGCCCTATCGGATCAGGGAGGGCCGCAATTTCCCGTAACCCAGCAGCCATAGTACGAATCACTTGCTCAGTTAAGGTGAGACGATCGATGAAAGCTGAAGAAAGTTTTTTTTGGCGGGCTAAGCGAACATCTTCGGCATTTACTTTTTGCAATTTGGCAGAGGTTTTAATTAATTCCTCAGCCATATCTAAGAGGGCTTGATCTTTAACTGAAGAGGAAAGATTGGCTAAGGTAAAACTAGCTGTCCGCGCCTTTTGGGCCATTTCTAAAACTTGTTTTTTAATCCTCATAGTTCACTCCCTATTCTTACCCTAAATAACCGCTAAATCATCCCGATGGATAATTTCGTCACTATATTTATACCCTAACTTATCTATAATTTCACCTGTTTGCAAACCCTTTATCTTATTAATTTCCGTTGACCCGTAGTTGGTCAGACCGCGAGCAAATTCTATTCCCTGAGTGTCTATTATAGCCACAGCATCGCCCACGCTGAACTTTCCTTCCACAGATATTACTCCCGAAGGAAGGAGGCTTTTCCCTTTTTGGCAAATAGCCTTTTTAGCTCCTGCATCGACGATAATCTTTCCCTTCGGCTTGAGGGTAAAAGCAATCCAATGTTTGCGGCTTGTAAGCTTGCTTCCTTGGGGGATGAATAAAGTACCTATTTCTTCTCCGAGCAGAATTTTTTCGATTATTCCGGGAACCAATCCATTGGCTAAAATAGTGGGTACGCCAAAAAAGGCTGCTTTCCGGGCGGCCTCCAGTTTGGTTACCATCCCACCAATACTGATGGGACTTGAAGTTCCGGCCGCTCCCTCTTCCATCTCCTCAGTAATTTGGGAAACTAAAGGGATGAGCCGGGCATTCTTAAATAAGCGAGGATCACGATCGTAGAGGCCATCTATATCACTTAAAATAATCAACAGATCGGCATTGACTAAATTAGTAACTAAGGCCGATAAATTATCGTTATCGCCCACCTTAATCTCTTCCACGACTACCGTATCGTTCTCATTAATTATGGGAATAACGCCCATGGTCAGGAGAGTAAATAGAGTATTACGGGCGTTTAAAAATCGGTGGCGATTAGCCAGATCATCTCGGGTCAGTAAAATCTGGGCTACCTTTTCGCCATAGAAAGAGAAAGACCTTTCATAGTTCCACATCAACGCGCTTTGCCCTATAGCAGCGGCGGCCTGTTTTTGGGGCATGGTTTTAGGCTTTTCAGTTAGGCCCAGGCGGGCCATACCCGCGGCAATAGCTCCAGAAGAGACAATAACTACTTCATATCCCTTCTTTTTAGCAGCGGTGACTTCTTGGGCTAAGCGATCAAAAATTTGTTGGCTTGGAACTCGGCCTTTGTTCGTTAAAACTCGACTTCCTATTTTTAAGACAAAGCGGTGCACCTTTGGCAAAAGTAATTGGCGCGTCAATTGGCCTGTTCCTCCTTATGGCGATGGGATAGATTTGTTACCAAAGCTTTGAGCAAAGCTGGAATACCTTGACCCGTTAAAGCGGAGATGGGATAAACTTCTTGCCCTTTTTTTTGGAAGTATGATTTAACCTTTTTTTCTATCATAGCCGCTTGAGGGAGGTCTATCTTATTCAAGGCTATTATTTGAGGTTTGGCGGCCAGATTGGCATCATGAAGAGCGAGTTCTTGATTTAAGGTTAAATAATCTTCAATGGGGTTGCGCTGCGTCATTCCCGAAACGTCTAAAAGATGAAGGATTAAAAATGTACGTTCCACATGGCGCAAGAATTTTAAACCTAAGCCAGCGCCCGCGTGAGCTCCTTTGATGATGCCGGGGATGTCCGCGATCACAAAAGGCGGATAGTCATGGTAGTGGACTACTCCCAAATTGGGAACTAAAGTGGTAAAAGGGTAGTCAGCGATCTTGGGCCGTACTGCGGCTATACGGGCAATTAAAGTAGATTTACCTACATTGGGGAAACCCACAATGCCAATATCGGCCAAGAGCTTCAATTCTAAGGTAATCCAACGAGCTTCTCCGGGTTGGCCGGGTTCAGCATAACGCGGCGCCTGACGAGTAGGGGTAGCGAAGCGCGCATTTCCTCTGCCACCTTTTCCGCCTTGGGCGACGATGAAAGTTTCGCCATCTTGGGTAAAGTCTTTTAATATTTGATTAGTTTCAGCATCCCGCACTAGAGTTCCCACAGGCACGGGAATGATGAGGTCGGGAGCGCTTCTTCCTTCTTGGTTTTTCCCTTTCCCATGTTGTCCTCTTTTGGCGTGATAGTGCTGTTTATACCGAAAATCAAGGAGGGTGGCTGTCTGGGAGTCGGCCTTTAAAATCACATCACCACCTTTTCCGCCATCGCCGCCATCAGGACCTCCCCGGGGGACATATTTTTCGCGCCGAAAGCTGATACACCCATTCCCCCCATCCCCGGCTTTGACGAAGATTTTTGCTTCATCGATAAATTTGATTGCTTAAACTCCCCAGACCTCGCCGTAGTTATTGCTGGCCTTTTTAGAAATGAAGATCAAGCCTAAACTTGGGCAGGCGACACAGGATAGACACTCACTTTTTTTCGCTCGCGATCAAGACGCTCGAAAGTCACTATGCCATCAATCTTAGCGAATAAAGTGTGATCTTTGCCCATGCCCACATTAACCCCGGGATAGATGCGAGTTCCGCGCTGGCGCACTAAGATGGATCCCGCAGATACCCATTGACCACCAAATCTCTTGACACCTAACCTTTGCCCAGCGCTATCTCTTCCATTCCTGGAACTTCCCTGTCCTTTTTTATGCGCCATTTTTCTCCTCTTTCTTTACTCACTCCCTTAACCGCCTCCAAGCGGGTAAAGGAGGTAAAAATTCAATAAATCGTTAATTTTGAAGATTAATTTCCTTAATTTGTAAGGTAGTGTAATATTGCCGATGACCCTGTTTCTTTCTATATCCTTTACGGCGTTTCATCTTGAAGACTATTATTTTTTTAGCCCGCTGCTGGCCCAAAATTTGACCGATTACTTTTACATTGGGCAAAAGGGGATGGCCAGTTAGAACTTTTTCTCCATCAGTGTAAAATAACACCTCTTTCAGTTCTATTTCCTCGCCCACTTGTCCAGGCAATTTCTCTACGCGAATTTTATCTCCAGGGGAGATGCGATATTGTTTTCCTCCTGTCTTAACAATGGCGTACACTTAAGCCTCCGTTGCTCTTTATCAATTTTTTAAATATTTTAAAAATTTTTACTCACTCTTGTCAACCATAAACTGAACATTAGTACTGCTGATTTCAAATTGTTCCCAATGATAGTCATTTTTGCCGCTGATGACGATGCGCTTTTGGTAGCGCCTCTCCAGTTTTTCTATTTCTAAGCGAGCTTCATCGTAGATAAAATTAGCGACATTAGGATGGACATTAACCAATATATTATTGCCAGGCAAATCCCGAATGTCGCGCTGAATTTCCCGCAGAATCTCTTGACAGATGGTGCCCCGGGATTTTAAATATCCCCGCCCATCACAGTAAAAACATCTTTCGCTCATAATTCTTCCAAGGCTCTCCCGCGTCCGCTTCCGGGTCATTTCTACTAAACCAAGTTCGGAAATCTTTAAAATATTGGTCTTGCTTTTATCTTTCTTTAAGGCTTCGCGGAGAGCTTGAAAAACTTTCTCGCGACTTGATTCTTTCTCCATATCAATAAAGTCAATGATGATTATACCGCCGATATTCCGCAAGCGCAGCTGATAGGCAATCTCTTTTACGGCCTCCAAATTAGTTCGTAAAATAGTATCTTCCAAATTCCTTTTGCCTACGTAGCGTCCGGTATTTACATCGATAACGGTGAGAGCTTCGGTTTGGTCGATAATGATATAGCCGCCAGATTTTAGCCATACCTTCCGGCCCAAAGCCCGGCTGATTTCCATTTCAATCCCGAAATAATCAAAGAGGGGCTCTTCTTTGTCGTAAAGCTCCACGGCCGATTTTAACTGGGGCATGAAGGTATCGCAGAATTCCAGGATTTTACGGTATTCTTCTTCAGAGTCAATGATGGCTCTTTCTACATCTTGGGTAAAAAGGTCGCGGATGGCCCTTAATGTAATATCCAGATCCTTATGAATTAAACTGGGTACGGGATTGTTAGCCTTGCGCTTTTGGATGTTGTTCCACATCTTGAGCAAAAAATCTAAGTCTTGCCGTAATTCCGCTTCTCCTTTTCCTTCAGAGGCCGTGCGCACAATTAAGCCAAATCCGGGAGGCTTGATACTCTGCACAATATCTCTTAAACGCCGGCGTTCAGTTTCATTCTCAATCCGCCGCGAGACTCCTATTTGATCAACCATGGGCATAAGAACTAAGTGGCGGCCGGGAAGAGAAATATGTGAGGTAATGCGCGCGCCCTTCGAACCTAAAGGTTCCTTAGAGACTTGCACTAATATTTCCTGCCCTTCGTGCAAGAGATCTTCTATTTGGAATGGGGTATCCAAATTTAGAATTTCTTCTTCTTCCACAAGATACCCATCCCCATCTTCTTCCCGCGCCCGCATTAAGAGCTCTAAATCTTCAAAGTCCTGATGGACATCAGAGACATAGAGAAAGGCAGCCTTTTCTAACCCTATATCGACAAAAGCGGCTTGCATGCCTGGGAGCACCCGCACCACCCGGCCTTTATAGATATTTCCGGATAGCCCTTGCTCGGAGTTCCTTTCTATATAGAGCTCAACCAAGATCCCATTTTCCAAAAGGGCTACTCTGGTTTCCCCGGAATTGATATTTATTAAGATCTCGTTGCCCATTACTCTTCTTTAAATTGCATCTCAATTTTTTTAACTTCTACTCCCGACTGTTCACTCTCTTGCCCATTAAAAATAAGCGGCAAAATCTCCTCCGGGCGAATAAATTTCCCCTCTTCCCCATTTACGGCTAAAGATAAAGTATTATCATTAAGCACTTCGACAAATTTAAGTACGTTCCTTAAAGGTAAAGATTTATTCTTGCGTGGCCAAAGGAAACGCTCTCCAGTCCTCAGCAGTTGAGCAATTTTTTCTTTGGGCCATTGCTGGCCGGAGGCCAACTTAATTTCGTATCTAATATAAAGTATATTATCAAAAATTGAGGGGGATTTCAAGGAAATTTCATAGATTTTCGATATTTGAACGTCAGCTGGCAGAGTTTGATTTAAGCAGGTTAAAATATACGTTACGTGTATCTTGGCGTTAGTCAAGAAATCGAGGAATTCGGCTGAGCTTTCATAGCCCACTGGCAGGGGGGGACCGAAAGATATTTTGGGCGAAGGATGAAAACCTTGAGAAAAAACAAGAGGAATTTGGACGCGCCGAAACGCCCTCAAGATTAAGCGCGTAAGTTCTAAGTGACTAAGTAACTTCGCCGCGCCTAATTTACTATATTGCATGCGGTAACGATAGATGTTAGAGGAGTTTGGCGGCGCTTGGAAGAGGGGATACTCTACTGAAGAAGAGATAGTTAACGCCGGCGCAAGGCGATTGGCTAATTGGCCATCTCCCGTACATACGCCGCATCCTTGACAGAAGTTATGGCGACAATCGTAAGTAGCAACAAGCTCCCAGGCTTTTCTTCTTTCCTCCAGCAAGAAATTTTTATCTGAGCGCATATCCAAATGGTCCCAAGGCATTACCTCTTGCTCATCTCGGAAGCGAGAAGTATAAAAAGCAGGATCAAGACCACCTTGGTTAAGAGCCTTTACCCAGAGGTCGTACCGGAAATGGTCTCCCCACCCATCGAGGCGACATCCCAAGGTGTAGGCCAGCTCCACAACTTTACTCAAACGCCGGTCTCCTCTGGCCAAAACCCCCTCTAAGAGACTCAGGTGCGGATCTGTCCATTTCAAATTTAATCCCCTGTGAGGGAGTCTCTGTTTTAAAAATTTTTGTTTGGCATAAATTTCATCAAGTTTTGCCTGGGGCTCCCATTGAAAGGGCGTATGCGGTTTAGGGATAAAAGTGGAGATACTAACATTGATTTGGGCGGAGCTTTTTACCTGGCGAGCTTCCTTTAAAGCGCGTTGACAGAGAGAGACAATCCCGGCCAGATCTTCTTCTGTTTCTGAGGGCAGGCCGATCATAAAATAAAGCTTGATCAGACGCCAATGGGCCGCAAAAACGGCTCTTATAGTCGAAATCAAATCTTCTTCGGTGTTATTTTTATTTATAAAACGGCGCAAACGGTCAGTGCCTGCTTCGGGCGCCAACGTGAAACCAGTCTTCCTGATTTGGCGAATCTTTTCAATAAGCAGAGGAGATAAGGTCTCCACGCGCAGAGAGGGTAAGGATACAGCAATTTTTTTATCTTGGTAAAGATTGATTATCATGGGCAGAACTTTTTCAATTTGCGAGTAATCTCCTGTGCTCAAAGAGAGGAGAGATACTTCATCGTGGCCCGTACTTTTAAGGCCAGACTCTACCAATTGGAGAATCTTTTGCGGCGATCGTTCCCGTAAAGGGCGATAAATCATGCCTGCTTGACAGAAACGGCAGCCCCTGGTGCATCCCCGGGCGATTTCAATATTTAGACGGTCGTGGATTATTTCCATATAAGGGAGGAGGGGTTGAAGAGGAAAATCCCCTTGATCTAAATCAGCAAGCACGCGCCTCTTAGCTCGGTAATAGCCTTCCTGCAAAGGAATAATCTGGTCTATCCGACCATCAGGACAATAGGTGACTTTAAAGAAAGAAGGAATATAAATCCCTTCCATGTGAGAAAGGCGTTGGAAAAGCTCGAGTTTAGTCTCTCTCTTCTCTTTATAAGCAATGACTTCCCGACAAACTTCTAAGATTACTTCTTCACCATCGCCCAGAACGAAGAAGTCAAAGAAATCGGCTACTGGTTCAGGGTTGGCGGTTAGCGGACCTCCGCCAATGATGAGCGGGTATTTTTCTCCGCGATCCCGCGCGTAAAAAGGAATACCAGCCAGATCGAGGATACTCAAGACTCCAGTATAATTGAGTTCATATTGAAGGGAAAAACCAATGACGTCAAAATATTTTAAGGGGTAAGCTGATTCCAGAGAGGATAAAGGAATACGGCGGGTGCGCAGCAAATTTTCCATGTCTGGCCAGGGCGCAAAGGCCCGTTCGCAGGCAACATCGGGCTGTTTATTGAGGATGTAATAAAGGATTTGCAACCCGAGATGGGACATACCTACTTCGTAGACATCAGGGAAAGCCAGGCAAAACCTGAGACGAACCTGATTCCAATCTTTTTTAATAGAGTTAATCTCTCCGCCTAGGTAACGGGAAGGTTTGGCGACAGAGAGTAATTCATCTTTGTTCATCATATAGAAATATTAACATTGGTTAAAAAAGCAAGCAAATAATTTAAAGAAAAATTACCGCAGATAAACCCCCCGGGAAAGTTCGGGATTTGTAGGGCAAGCCCTTATGGCTTGCCGAATACGGCAAGGGACAAGCCCTTGCCCTATGTTTAAATTTTTTGTGGCTTGCCTCATTAGGCTTTTCTATCCCTTTTCTGTAGAAGGGTAGGAGGGATTACAACATAACCAGGCTGCGCAGGCGATTGATCGCGGCGGCAATTTCATAAATCCTGGGCAAAGCATAATCTCCCCTGCGGAAGGGGGAGATAATGTCCAATCCTTTCTCTTCTACTTCTTTCAATGCTTGCCGCAGTCCCGCGGCCAGGGTAACATTTCCTTTAAAAAACCGGGTAGCGGCGAAATGAATTAAGTCACCAATGGCCCTAGTTTGACTTTCATCGACTACTTGGGCAACTTGGGAAAGATCTATGAGCGTACGTCCATAAATAATCGTGCGCAATCCTTTGGCCTCAATCTTTACTTCTTTTTTGCCCCGTTGGGGATTAAAACTTTCGGGCAAGGGGATGCGTTTCCGAATTTGGCCAAAAGAATTTCCTCCTTCACTCTGCCGGCGCGTGGGAAACTGTTGCCTAATTTCCTTAGCCCTTTGGGTAACATCTCGCGGGAGATAGTTTTCCATCATGATGATGCAGTCGGCCACTTCAAAATAATCACCTGAACCCCCCATTACTAAAATGGTAGAAACGCCTAATTCATCATAAAGTTGGCGTACTTTGTCAATAAAAGGGGTAATAGGTTCTTTTTCTTTATTTACTAAAGCTTGCATGCGCTGATCCCGAATCATGAAGTTCGTGGCCGAGGTATCTTCGTCAATTAAAAGAACTTTGGCACCCATTTCCAGAGCTTCTATTATATTGGCGGCCTGGGAGGTACTGCCCGAGGCATTTTGCGTAGAAAAAGGGGAGGTGCTTTGGCCAAAAGGCAAATTATTGATGAAGGCACTGATATCTACTTTTTCTACAAACCTACCATCTTCTGCTCTGATCTTTACTGCTCCTTGATGAGTGACGACCAATTCGCGGCCATCTCCGGGAATATGTGGGTAAACTCCCTTCTCTAAGGCATTGAGTAAGGTTGACTTTCCGTGAAAACCGCCACCCACGATAAGAATAACTCCCTCGGGGATGGCCATTCCCCTGATCACTCCCTGGTTTTTAGTTTCTACCTGGCCGGCGAGCTCAGGGGGAGTTTGCCAGAATACTATCTTATGGTGATCAGTATACTCACTGCTTAGGGGGCGGTCATCTACGCCGCTTCGGCGGGGAAGGAGAGAGCCATCTGCCAGAAAACAGACCCATTTTTTCTCCTCAAGTTGCGCGCGAATATATTCTTGGTCTTCCACCACTTCCACATGGCGTTTAATTTCCTGGGGGGAGAGATGGTCATAATATAAGGCTTTTTCCACTAAACGGGGGAGCTCTCCGAAAAACATTTCTTCCGCCTGCCGGCCTAAAATTGTGCGTCCGGCTGCTGGCAGACCTAAAGTGAAGCGCATTTCTACCCCATCTTTGTCTACAAAACAGGAAGTTCTCTCCAAGACTTCTTGGCCAGGTAAATCAATGGAGATTCGGCCGCTATGCCCAATTCCACGATTTCCTTTGACCTCGGTTTTAATGGCTGAATGAAACTTGCGCGTTAAATAATCTCTTAGAGCCATTGCTCGAACTTTGTTTAGGAATAGATCGTAGGGGAATTTAGCCACCTTTTGGGGAACTTTGAGGCGTAAACGACTTGGGCTGGCAAAGGGGTCTCCTTGGACATGATCAATGAATAAAAGAAAATGGCCAAAGTCGTAACAGCCTTCTATTTCTTTATAGGCCTTGTAACCACGCCCATCAATGCGGGTTAGGATTTTTTTTAAATTTTCTTTATTGAGCATTTACTCCTCGCCTGATTTAATTTTTTTTTGCTGCGAATTTGAATTTATTGAATTATAACCCGTTTTCAAAATCCACAAAACATTTATCCTCCCACCTCCCACCTTCAACCTTCAACCTCCAACCTCCAACCTCCAACCTTCCTCCCTGCCCCGCGCTTTTTTAATATTTGACTTTTACCTCGATCTTTACTATCTTTGTAAAAATTCAGTTATTACTCGGAGCAATTAATTTGTTACATTTATGCCCCTCACCCAATGCCTGGGGAGAGGGGTAGGGAGAGGGGTTCAGACTGGCAGATGTTGCTTATTTAATGCTCCCATTAATAATTGGCTCTCGTTTGCTTCATCCCTTTTGTTCGCTATTTTCTATTTAGTCTTAATCCGGAAGGGAAGAAGTAATTTAAAAAAGAGCCAGAGCCAGATAAAAATTTGTAGGGCAAAGCCCTTGGGGATTGCCGAATATGGCAAGGGACAAGCCCTTGTCCTACGTTTCGCTCCCTTCCTCTCCCACAAGGAGATAGGGAAGAAAAATTTTGATAATGCGAAACTCTTGCGAAGGAGGAGAGATATAAAGAAAAAGCGAAAGATTTTAGCTGCAGAAGCAGTAAAAATTATTAAAAAACCTCTCAAAAAAGTACCCACCTATATCAATGGCTTAGATGAAATCTTAAATGGCGGACTTCCGGCGAGCAGAACTTCTCTGGTCGTGGGCAATCCGGGTAGTGGGAAGACCATTCTGGGCATGGAGTTCCTTTATCGAGGTGCCCTTAACGGAGAGCCAGGCATTTTTTTGGGATTCGAAGAACCTGTGGCGGCGCTGCGGGAAAATGCGCTTACTTTAGGCTGGGACTTCCGTTCTTTAGAGAAAAATAATTCCCTCTTTTTAATGAGAGGGAGTTTAGATCCCGAGCTGGTAGTGAGTGGCCGGTTCTCTTTGAAACCTATGCTGGCGGTTATTTCGGGAAAGGCTAAAGAGATGGGAGCCAAAAGGATTGTCTTGGATGCTTTAGATGTCCTGCTGGGACTTTTTGAAAATCCTTTGCACGTGCGGGCAGAGCTGCACCAGTTGAACAATTGGTTAACCGATTCAGGTCTGACCTCTCTCATTACTCTAAAACCAAGAGATACTGCTCCGGCCAGTTTTTTTCAGGATTTCTTCTATTCCGTAGCTGATTGCGTTATCGACCTTGATGTAAGAGTTGAAAATCAAATTTCTACTCGCCGGCTACGCGTGGTGAAGTACCGAGGCTCCGGTTTCGGCAGAAATGAGTACCCCTTCATCATCTCCGAAAAGGGCATCCGCACTATTCCTATTACCAGATTTGAATTAAGACATAAGCCTTTTGGTGAAAAGATTTCTTCGGGAATTCCTCGCCTCGATGCTATGCTTGGGGGTGGTTATTATCGTGCTTCTTGTATCCTCCTCGCTGGCGAGCCCGGTGCTGGAAAAACATTGCTGGCCTCTACGTTTGTCCAAGATGTCTGTAAACGGGGAGAAAAAGTATTATACCTCAGTTTTGAGGAATCACCTCAGGCTTTGGTAAATAATATAAAAAGTGCGGGGATTAATTTAGAGCCATATCTTAAAAGTGGAAAGCTCCACCTCTTGGGCTCTATGCCTGAAGCGACTGTGGTCGAAGAACATTTAGTGAGGTTAATGGATATTGTTGAAGAGTTTAAACCGCAGCATGTAATTATAGATGCCATTTCCGCCTGTGAGCGAATGGGCGGGAAACAAGCATCTTTTGAATACTTAATGAGACTCTTAAATTTCCTCAAAGAAAGAGCAATCACCATCATTCTTACAAATCAAACTACAGGTACTAAAGCCCATATAGAAATATCTGGGAATGGCATTTCTTCGATGGTGGACGCGGTTATTTTTATCTCCTATATCCAGGGAGAAGGCGAGACCAATAGGACTATTCAAATTCTCAAAGCTCGCGGCTCAAAGCATATGAATCAAGTTAGAGAATTTAGAATAGAAGACGAAGGTATTCAAATCAGTGACCAGAAATTGAAGAGCCGAACTTAAAACATATTCAATATATTTCTGAGACAATACAATACGAAGTAAAATATAATTTGCTCTCATTAATAAAAGAGTGGGTGGAAGAAGCAAGTTTAATTGATAAAGAAAAAGCCTCTTTTCTCATAAAAAAAGAAGGAGGAAAAAATGAAAAAGGATTTAGAAAGTAAAAAGAGTCCTCCTAACTATTATTTCCTGCTTTATATTGCCGGAAATGAACCAAACTCGCAAAACGCCTTGCAAATCTTGAAAAAGGTTGGCGAAAAATATCTTCAAGGAAAATATATCTTGGAAGTTGTCGATGTATTTAAGGACTATGAAGCAGCTCTAAAGAATAATATCTTCTTTGCCCCCACCTTAGTAATAAAATCTCCACCTCCCGAAACAAAGGTAGTAGGCTCTCTAAATAATATCAAAAGATTTCTGGAAATCTTTAGATTACCCGTGGCCGAAGAGGATTTATGAAAGAAAAGAGACCTAATTATGAGGAACTGGAAGCTCGCTTAACCCAAGCAGAAGAGATTTTAAGGGCTATTCGGGCAGGGGAGATAGATATTATTATTGGCGAAAAGTGCCCTTTTATCATCAAAGCCAAAGAAGTAGAAGATACTCTCCAAGAAACTAAAGAAAAGCTGGAATTGGCCTTGGCTGGGGCAGATGCGGGATTCTGGGATCTACAATTTAACCCGGAAGAACCAGATAAAATACCTGATGAGATCTTTATTTCTGCCCGCCTAAAAAATTTTATTGGCTTTAGTGAGGATGAATTTCCCAACTCTATCTCGGCTTGGCACAGGCACATTCATCCAGAAGATTTAGAATTGGTCAAGGAAGTTGCGCAAGAGCACTTCGAGGGACGCCGAGATATTCATGAAGTAGAATATCGCATCTTCCATAAAGATGGCAGTATTCGCTGGATCCACTCCCGCGGAAAGATTCTAAGAGATGAAAAAGGAAGGCCCAAGCGGTGGACAGGTATTGATTGGGATGTTACGGGAAAAAAGAAAATAGAAGAAAGTTTAAGAGCAAGTGAAGAGAAATATAAGGCTTTAGTAGAAAGGTCCCTCCAGGGCTTGTTAGTCGTTCAAGACTTCCGAATCATTTATGCTAATGAAAAATGTGGAGAAATTACCGGTTACGCTATTGAAGAGTTATTATCGCTTTCCCCTGAAAAAGTAATTGCCCTCGTCTACGCTGATGATCAGCCCTTGGTTTGGGGGAGATTTCGAGAGCGCATAGCAGGAAGAGATGTTCCGGCTCGCTACGAATACCGAGCGATAAGAAAAAATGGTGAAGTAAGATGGGTAGAAATGTATTCCAGTTTAATTGAATTTGAGGGAAAACCAGCGGTGCAAGCAGCAATAGTTGATATTACGGAGAGGAAGCAAGCCAGAGAAATCCTTGAAGAAGCTTATCAAATAATAAACCAAAGTCCAGCGGTGGTTTTTCTTTGGAAGAATAAAGAAGGATGGCCCGTGGAGTTTGTGTCTGATAATGTGCAAAAAGTTTACGGTTATACCGCCGAGGAATTTAAAAATGGTGATGTGAGCTATGCCCAAGTTATCCACCCCGAAGATATAGAAAGGGTTAAACAAGAAGTGGCCAGGTTTTCAAAAGAAGTTGGACGGGCTGAGTTTATGCATGAGCCTTATAGAATATTAGATAGGAAAGGTGAAGTAAAATGGGTTGATGATCGCACCTACATTCGCCGGAATGAGCAAAATGAAATAAATTATTACCAAGGTATCGTCTTAGATATTACTGCGAGAAAAAAGGCAGAGGAGGAGATAAGCACTTTGCAGGACCAGCTTCAGCAAGCGCAGAAGATGGAGGCGGTGGGTAGGTTAGCTGGTGGGGTAGCGCATGATTTTAATAATATGCTTACGGTAATTAAGTCGCATAGTGAGTTGATGTTGATGCAGTTAATGGAGGGTGATCCTTTATTTGATAGTTTAAAAGAGGTGGAGAAGGCGGCTGATCGGGCAGCGGCTTTGACGCGGCAGTTATTGGCTTTTAGTAGAAGGCAGGTGATGGAGTTTCGGGTATTGGATTTGAATGAGGTGGTTAGGGGAATGGAGAAGATGTTGCGGCGGGTGTTGGGGGAGGATATTGAGTTAATGATTTATTGTGCGGATGATTTAGGGAGGGTTAAGGCTGATGTAGGGCAGATGGAGCAGGTTTTGATGAATTTAGTGGTGAATGCGCGGGATGCGATGCCCAAGGGTGGGAAGTTGGTTATTGAGACGGCGAATGTGGAGCTGGGTGAGGATTATGTGCGGAGGCATGTAGGGGTTAAGGCTGGTTCGTATGTGATGTTAGCGGTTACGGATACGGGAGTAGGGATGTCGGCGGAGGTGAAGGAGCGGATATTTGAGCCTTTTTTTACGACCAAGGAGAGGGGTAAGGGTACTGGTTTAGGATTATCTACGGTTTATGGGATAGTGAAGCAGAGTGGGGGAAATATATGGGTTTATAGTGAGTTAGGGAAGGGGACGACGTTTAAGGTTTATTTGCCGCGGTGTGAGGAGGAGGCTGAGGAGATAGTGAGGAGGGAGGAGGTTGGGGAGGTGCCGCGGGGGCGGGAAGTTATTTTGGTGGTGGAGGATGATGAGACGGTGCGGAAGTTAGCGGTGGGGATTTTGCGGCGTTTTGGGTATGAGGTTTTGGAGGCGGGTTTACCTTATGAGGCTTTGTTTTTGGTTGAGGGGCGGAAGGAGCGGATAGATTTATTGGTGACGGATGTCGTGATGCCGCAGATGAGTGGGAAGGAGTTAGCGGAGAAGATTAAGAAGTGGCATCCGGAGGTGAAGGTATTATATATGTCGGGATATACGGATAATGCGATAGTGCATCATGGGGTATTGGAGCCCGGGATAGATTTTATGCAGAAGCCTTTTACTGTACAAGGATTAACTAAGAAGGTGCGGGAGGTAATTGATAA
>FWPU01005945.1_pt1 | contig 25364 bp, 42 predicted proteins | sample 2228361 | NCBI WGS metagenome assembly FWPU01 (sample SAMEA103939777, study PRJEB20133) | metagenome | reverse complement strand
TCACGGTTGGCGCAAAACGCGGCTTATTTTCTGTAAAACGCCGGCATCACGCGTCGGGCAGGTTTCTCGATGCATACGAAAGTGTCAGCCTCAGCCGGTTACTGAACCATCCCCAAGATGAGACAGTTACCGAGGCTTGTCACATCTACGCCGGCTCCCAGCGCCACCGGTGCAGCGAAGGGAGGGACAAGATGAGACAGTTACCGAGGCTTGTCACCGCCATTGGTTTATTGAGCCTTCTGGTCCTGGGAACGATGTGTGGTTCCCCGCCGGCACCCGACCCGGCCTACCCGGGGCCTGAACATTTCGGAACAGCCACCTTGGTAGATGGGCAAACTGTTGTGACGATTGATCCTCTCTTCGCCGAGACGGTCAATCTGAAGGTGGACTACCACGTCTTTGTTACTGCGTTGAGTGACGAACCGGTACTGCTCTTTGTTTCTGCCAAGGAATCCGGGAGCTTTACCGTACATGGAGTGACACTGGATGGCCGTCCGGCCAACATCTCCTTCGACTACCGTATTGTAGCCAAGCGGCAGGGTTATGAGACACTACGGATGGAACCAGCGCCGCTTGAGGCTCCCTTGCCAAAGAAGCCTGCGGAACAGGGGGAGGAACGCCCACCGGAAAAGGGACCAATTGTGAAGCCGTAGTAGGAGGGGGACAATGTCTGCATCGGAAACGGAATCTCAGCCGACTTCGGCACCGCCTGTTCGGTTCCGACACATTCGCTGGGTACTGCTCGTCGCCTTGGTCAGTGTCCTTGCTGCGGCCGTAGCCTTGGCTCAAAGCGGCAGCATCTACATACTGCGTCGGAGTGTACTCAGCGGGGGCGGGTCCCAGGCAGAAGGCAGCCAGTACCGCATCAACTATTCCTTTGGCCAGCCCTCAACGGTGGACAACTCTGCCGGCGGCACCTACCGGCTGAGGCAGGGGTACTGGCGAGGCTTGGCCACGCCGACGGCAACTCCGACACCGACCCCGATGCCCACCTGTGCGCCAATCAATCCTACCTGCAAGCAGCAGCGACTCTATGGCTACCAGCCCAATCGCTACGAGACGGTGCGGCCTATTCTCGACGCCGCCGCCAGCAACAGCCTGGGAACGACGCTCGCGCCGGTCTATCCGACGATCCGTTCGGGCCGGCCTCCACAGGATACGGAGGTTTCCCCCGGTCAGCCCATCCCTCATATTATTCTGCGGGGGATAGCCTGGCAAGAGGCCCGCTGGAAGCAGTTTGCCGACAACAAGGACGAAAACCCTGACGACTCCTCCTACTGTACTCTGATGAGCGAAAAAGTCGAGGAAGGAGACTGTGGCTATGGCATTATGCAGGTAACTTCTTGCATGAGTTATGCCGATCCCTATCCTTGCGACTGGCCTCACCCGGAGCGGATAGTCGGCGAGCTCGTCTACAATCTCGGACAAGGGGTGTTCATTCTTCTGGAAAAGTGGAACGGCAGATCGTATTATTACCTCATTGCCGACAACAATCACACCATACCGGGGAGCTGGTACTATGCCATTACAGCGTACAATGGATGGGATGAGTCTAACAGTCCCAACCTCGCTGATCCCTGGCGTCCACCGTATTACGACGAGGCTGCCTTCCCTAAACCCTTCTATCCTTACCAGGAAATAATCTGGAGCCAGATGGCGCATCCCAAGGACCCCACCAGGACGCAGACTATCGTCCGTACCTGCTGTGGCGATTGACGCGAATCCCGTGGGTGCCGCGGGGTATTTGGGGTCCGTCAGCGGCGAACTGGGAGCCCGAATCGTCCACCGCGAAACCAGTTTTCTACATAATCTGGGGAATTCGTGTAGACGACGGTATTACTGGGCCTACCATCGTAGTACAAAATACCACGGCAGAGACGGCGGCCGTGGATGTAGCCCTTTATAACGACGACCATTCCTTCAACCGTCAGTGGCTAGGCGTCCCTCCAGGTGCAACGCCTGGCCCTACTCCTTTTATCCGGCTTGAAGACACAAACCCCCACTCGTTAGCTCTGGCCGACGCTTTCATAGATAGTCCTCTGGAAGACTTCAGGGGCTACGTCGTCATCAATGCCAGCGAAGGGGTGGAAGTCACACTACAACCCCTACCGCCGCAGCCGCCGCCGCCCGGCTTCCACGTCTTTCTGCCCGTAGTATTCAAGCACGCCATCGGGAACCCGGAAAACTGCTACGATGCCTTCCAGGTGCCCAACGATCTAAATGGCGACTTTGAAACGCTGCTTGGGTATGGCCGCCCGGCATCCTGGGTATCTTCCTCGGCCAACAACTACCCGCTGGTTGACAGCACCTGGTTTCATGACGGCCACTACGGTGCGTACCTCGGCGGATACAATGACTCGGATGACCAGTACGGCGACGTCGACGACGATCTGCGGCAAGAACAGGCGATCTTCATCCCGGCCGGGTACTCTGCCTATCTGGTTTACGACTGGTACATGCATACCGAGGAGCCTCCCCGCTACGACGCCTGGGACTTTTTCTATGTCCGCCTGCGAGATAGCCTCGGCAACGAAGTGGATATGCTAAAGGCGGAGAGCAACTGGGGCTTGCAGGACACCTGGCAAAACCACTGGATCAGCCTATCAGACCACGCGGGCCAATCAGGACTACACCTCCATTTCGAGACTGATTTGGACCGCTCCTATCCGACCAGCTTCTTTGTGGACAACGTGAAGCTATGGGTTTGTGGACCATGAACGACCCGAGGGCAGCAGGGGCGCAATGTAAATGTCCATAAATACGAGCAAGTATCAACCGCTTTTTGAGCGTCTGCGTTCTAACCGGCAACAGGCGGTAACGTTCACCTTCGGAGAGATCGAATCCCTACTCAGTGACAGCCTTCCCCCGTCGGCCCGAATCGTACCAGGGTGGTGGAGCAACCGCCGCCACGGTTCGCCCCAGGCTGCGGCCTGGATCGATGCCGGTTATCGCGTTGAAAGACTCAACCTCGACCGGCAAATCGTTACCTTTCGCCGGCCCAAGATACGGTGTAAGGGAAAGTACCCGGACTGGACCGGCGACTCGATCAGGGCACTGCGCTTGCAACTTGGTCTTACCCAGTCGCAATTGGCGAACGAACTCGGTGTGCGCCAGCAGACTATCAGCGAGTGGGAAAACGAGGCGTACACTCCAAGTCGGGCTTTGTTGCGCTCTCTGCAAAGAGTGGCCGAACAGTACGGCATAGGCGAAGTGGAGAAAAGGGAACAAGAACCAGGAAGTTAGTCGCCAGGATCGTTCATCAGTGATTGTCCACTCAGTGGTGGGAACCGCGCCGGCTGAAGCCGGCCTCCGGAGGGCCTGCGGCCGGCCGCCGGCCTACGCCGGCGGCAGCGTCGGCGCAGGCCGACGCCCGGCGCGTAGCGCCCCTGGTAGGCCGACTTCCAGTCGGCGTAGGAGGTAGACACAGCGCGGAGATCTGCTATCATGGCATTTGGCCTAACGACGCGACCAGGAGAGCCCGATGCGTTTACGAGTGCAGATTCCGCAGGTGCAACCGACAGCCTACCAACCTTGGCCGGAGCGTTGCCCACACTGTGGCAACGCGACGTTCCACAGTCACGGTTTTGTGGACAAGCCGATCCGGGACACGCGGTTCGAGCAGGTGCGGCCCCGGCGGATCCAGTGTACGGCGTGCGGGCGTACGCTGCGGGTATATCCGCAGGGGATCACTGCCCGCGACCAGAGCGAGCGCCTGCGTAGTTAGTATCTTCCTGTGGTTGTTGGGGGTGAGCTATCGTGGGGTCGCGGATGTGCTCACCGGGTTGAGCGCTAACCTGCAGAAGAGCCAGATTTACAACAACGTGCAGCAGGTGGGGGAAAAGGTGCGGCAGTTGCAGGAGAAACGGCTCCCGCAACGGCGGGTGCGGGTCTTGGCCGCGGATTGTACGCACGCGCGGGTCAAAGGGCAGGATACGGTGGTGCTGCAGTTGAGCGATGGCGAAAACGAGCTGACCCTGGGGATCGAGGTGCTGGAAAGCGAGGATACCGCCAACCTGCAGGCGGCCCTGGCCGCCGTGGCGCATGCGGTCGGGGCCGAGGTCCTGGTCAGCGATGACGCCGATGCCTACAAGACGGTGGCCGATGAGTTGGGGCTGGCGCACCAGGTGTGCCAGCAGCATGTGGTGCCGAACACCTTGACGCTGCTGGTCGCGATTGCCGACCAGCTGGAAAAACGCGCGGAAAGCGCGGCCGGGGCGGAGGCGGCTAAGCTTGGGCAGGCGCGCGCCGACATCCTGGAGCTGGAAGAGATCATTCTGTGGCGTTGTCCGGGGAGCCAGGCCCGCCTGGATGCCTTGGCCGGGCGCTACGAGCAAGAGGTTTTGCCCAAGAAAGGCCAACGCGCGACACCCTTCGCCCGCCTGAAGCTGCTGACGATGGACTTGGCGGCTGACTGGCCCCGGCTGACCCTCACGGAGTGCTTGCGCGACCGGGACCCCCGGCGGTTTGTCCCGCGGACGAACAACATCAGCGAGCAAAGGATCGGCCTGAATATCAAGGAGCGCTATCGGACCATGCGCGGCTACAAGTCGGCGGTCAGCCTGGTGCGCGTCGCGACGCTGACCGCCTATCTACGGGAGGAGGGCGATCAGGCGCTGATCCAGGCCCTGGCCGCCTGAGCACCGCAGCAAGCAGGGGCAAAAAATCCCCTGCGCCTTTTTCCAAAGTCCACCGCCGAGTGGACAGTCACGTTCATCAATGCCGCTTGACAACTACACGGTCAGCGTGTATAATGTAAGTACATTAGTTCCAATCCATACACGCATCGGTGCAGGTCAAGGGGTAATTGATGAGCGATCCGGTTGTTGATAACCTTCAAGCACGCCGCTCCTCCCCCCGCAGCGGCAGCTCTTCTTCCGGCCAGCGCACGGCCGATGCGCCTGCCGGTGGCTTTTTCCCCACCGTTTGTCCTCACCCTTGCGATCACAAGCAGGCGACCCGCCCGGTTCGGGGTCCCGGAGGTCCCCATGCGCAACGAAAACGAGCTGGTCGTGCTTTATGAACGGCTGGGCCTCTCCCGGCAGGCCCGGTTCGTCATCGAACAGGTGCGTTCCTCTCCACCCTCGCGCCGGATGCGCAGCGGCATCAAGAACGTCAGCGTCCGCTACCCCAGCCGCAAAATGAGCCTGACCATCTAGGCCGAAAGCCACCGCAACGAACTCGCGGGAATCTACGAGATGGAGCACGATCCCGCCGTGCTGGAATTTTACGACCAGCCACCGCCGATCAAACTGACCTACGCCGCCAGGAATGGACGGCTCACGGGCTTCCTGCACACCCCCGACTTCGTCATCCGCGCGGACTCGGTGGGCTGGGAAGAGTGGAAGACGGAAGAGGAATTGGGCCACCTGGCCGAGAAGATGCCGAACCGCTATGTGCGGGCAGAGAACGGCCGCTGGCGCTGTCCACCGGGCGAGCAGTACGCCGGGCAGTTTGGCTTCTATTACCGGGTCCGGTCATCTGTTGAGATCGACTGGACCTTTCAGCGCAACATGATCTTCCTGGAGGATTACCTGCGCGATGATTGTCCCCCTGTCAGCGAAGAAGCGCGCCGGGAGGTACTCGCCCTCATTGCCGGCCAACCCGGGATGACGCTGGACGCGCTGCTCGGGCACACCGCGGGATTCACCAGCGACGACATCTACAAGCTGATCGCCGCGGAACAAATCCACGTAGATTTGTACGCCGCGCCGCTGGCCGAACCCGGGCGCGTGGCCGTCTTTCAGAACGCCGCGACCGCCCGCGCCTATGGGCTCATGGCAGAAACGGCGGCCTTGGTGGACAACCCCGGCCCCCAGGTAGTCAACGTCACCGTCGGAGCCGGGATTGCCTGGGATGGCCGGCCCTGGAAGATCGCCAACGTGGGCGAGACGACGACGTAGCTGCTGGCGGAGGACGGCAGGCCCTTCGAGATGCCCAACGCTACCTTCGAGGCTCTGGTCCGGCAGGGCAAGCTGGCCGGCGCTGTGGCCCAAGAGCAGCAGAGAATTAGCCCGGAAGCCCAGGAGATGTTCGCCCAGGCCGGTATCGCAGACCTGGCCGAGGCCAATCGACGCTACGCGATTATTGCGCCCTTTCTTTCCGGGGGACAAGCCGACGGCGCGCCCCTGTCGCGGGCCGGGCGACGTTGGAGGCGCAAGTACCGGGAAGCCCAACGAGTCCACGGCTGCGGGTACGTCGGTCTCCTCCCGCGCTGGCGGCAGCGCGGCAATCGCCGCGCCAAGCTGCCGGAAGCCACCGCCGCGCTGACAAAGGAGTTCATCGAGAATGACTACGAGACGCACAAGCAGAAAAGGAAATTCGAGGTCTACGGGCTGCTCGTGCGCGCGTGCCAGGAGCGCGGCGTCACGCCGCCGAGCTACAAGACCTTTGCCGCCGCGGTCGACCGGCGGCCCCGCTATGAGCAAGTCCACAAGCGCCGGGGCCGCCGCGCGGCCTACAAGGACGAGCCCTTCTACTGGGAATTGGAGCAGACCACACCCCGGCACGGGGACCGGCCCTTCGAGATCGTGCACCTTGACCACACCCAACTGGACATTGAGCTGCGCTGCCCCCGCACCGGGCGCAACCTCGGCAAACCTTAGGTGTCCTTCGCCACCTGCGCCTTCTCCCGGCGCATCCTCGTTGTCTACCCGACCTCGGCACGCCGGGCGTGGAGAGTCTGACCGGCTACGTCGCCCGGCTGGCCGAAGCGCACTGCCTCCTCACCGCAACGCTTGTCAGGCAAGAGATCATACCCGTTTGTGGAAAATCATACTTCGCCATCCCTGGCCGCCTGCACAACTTCTGGAAAAGCACCCAGTCGCTGAACGGAACCCTGGCCTGGGCTGAAGCCTGGGTACAAACCCTGGAAGCCTTGACCCTGCGCAACGACTTGCGCTTCCTGACGCTGCTGACCTGGACTGAAGTGCTGCCTTCACGGAACCTGCTGCGTCCCACACGGGCCTGGTGTCCGGTATGTTACGAGGAGTGGCGACGAGCTGAACAAGTTGTCTACGAACCACTTCTTTGGACCCTGGAGGTCGTCGAAGCGTGCCCCCGCCACCACCGGCGGCTACAAACGCGCTGTCCCTACAAAGACTGCCAGAAGGTCCTCCCGCTACTTGATGAAAAGGCCCGGCCGGGATATTGCTCACACTGCGGACGCTGGCTGGGCATCCCGCAGGGGATGCCACTGCAAGGCGACCAGGACCTGGAGGAAGCGGACTGGGAATGGCAGACGTGGGTAACACACGCTGTCGGTGAGCTGCTTGCTGCCGCACCCAGTCTTTCGTCGCCCCCGCAAGGGGACCAATTGACCGCGACGATCTCGGCATGCGTGGAACAGGCTGCGGCAGGAAATGCGAGCAACCTGGCGCGTCTGCTTCGGCAGCCATCGAGCACGGTGCGGCAATGGCGGCGGGGGCAAGTTCCGCGGCTCAGAACAATGCTGCAAATATGCTACTGCCTGGGAATGTCGCTGCTTGCCCCTCTTACGGAAAGTCCAGGAGCCATTGATCCCGTACAAATCAGGCCACTCCACTCTTAGTCCTGAAAGTGCCCCACGGTGGACACCCAAGCCGTTCGACGCAGACAAGATACGATTCGCCTTGGAAGAAGCCCTGACGGAGGACCCGCCGCCAACCATAAGCGAGGTCGCCAAGCGCATGCAACGCGATCACTCCCACCTACTCAAGCATTTTCCCGCATTGTGCCGGGCAATCTCGGCCCGGCACCGGGCCTACGCCGGGGAAAGGAAGCTCCGCAGCAGGCAGCAGATTTGCACCGAAACCCAGCGCGTGACGCGAGAAATAGATGCCCAGGGGCTCTACCCCAGCCAGAAGCGGGTGAGAAAAGCTCTCAGCAAACACGGCCACATGCAGTTGCCGGAAGTGCGGGCCGCTTGGCGCGAAACGCTACGAGAACTGGGGTGGGAATTATGAAACAGTGGATGTGATATGGCACAATTGCACTCCCAGAGAGATACTGGAAGCATAAAGTGACCGTAACAAACTGGAAGCATAAAGCGTCCGCGACGGCCACTTTATGCTTCCAGTCACACTGTGGACAATATGCACATATGAAATGGTCGGGGCGGCCCGATTTGAACGGGCGACCACCTGAACCCCATTCAGGTGCGCTACCAGACTGCGCTACGCCCCGACAACCTTCATTATAGCAGAAAGCCCCCGTCCGCGCAAATCGCCAAGGCTTTCGGAACACCTTACCGCTTGGTGTAGGTCGGGCGCTTGCGGGCACGCTTGAGGCCCGGCTTTTTGCGCTCCTTGACGCGGGGGTCTCGGGTCAACAGGCCCGCCTTTTTCAGCGGAAGGCGCAGATTCTCATCCATGTGCAGGAGGGCCCGGGCCAGGCCGTGCCGAATCGCCCCCGCCTGGCCCGAGACGCCCCCTCCCCGCACCAAGACCGAGACGTTCAGTTGCGTCTCCATGTTGACCAGGCGCAGCGGTTCGCGGACAAGCCGCTCATAGAGCGGGCGCGGGCCGAAATAGTCCGGCAGCGTGCGGCCATTGATCAGAATCTCGCCTTCGCCGCCGGGGTAGATGCGCACCCGGGCGACTGCCGCCTTACGCCGGCCGGTCCCTTGATAGTAGCGTGCGTCCATAACAACCTCCGTCACAGGTCCAACGGCCTGGGGTTCTGGGCCTGATGAGGGTGCTCCGGGCCCACATAGACCTTGAGTTTCTTGAGCAGCGCCCGTCCCAGGCGGTTGTGGGGCAACATCCCCCGTACGGCGTGCCGAATCACCCGCTCGGGATGGGTGGCGATCATTCGCTCGAAGGGGATCTCTTTCAGCCCACCGAAATAGCCCGAGTGGCGATAATAGACCTTCTGCTGACGCTTCCGGCCGGTCAGCACCACCTTTTCCGCATTGACGACAATCACATAGTCCCCCAGATCAAGGTGCGGCGTGTAGCGGGCTTTGTGTTTGCCCCGCAAGATTCGCGCGATCTGCGTCGCCAGCCGCCCCAGGGTTTTGCCGGCTGCATCCACGACGTACCAGTCCCGCTCAATTTCTGCAGCCCTGGGCATGTCGGTCCTCATCGTTCGATCTCCTTACAATATGCCACGCTCATACTCCACCCTGACCAGGCAAAGGCCCTCTGGGGGGGCCGGAGGAGCGGCCCTCCGGCGGTCCCGGGCCAGCCAGATCTCCCGAAACTCCTCCAGGGTACAGTGCCCCTGGCCCAGTTGCACCAGTTGCCCCACGATATTCCGCACCATCCGCCGGAGAAAGGCGTTGGCCGTCAGGGAGAAATAGACCCAAGCCTCCTGCCGCCAGCAGCGGGCCTCCTCGATTCGGCGGACGGTCATTCGGGGGCGATCCCCGGAACCGCCGCCGGCAAAGGAAGCCAAGTCGTGCTCCCCGATGAGGAGGTCCAGGCCGGCCTGCATCCGCTCCACATCGAGCGGTTCGGGGAGGTGCCAGGAATAGCGCCGGGCCAACGGCGAACGGAGCGGCGCGTTATAGATGGTGTAGCGGTAGGTCCGCCGCTGCGCAGCAAAGCGTGCCTGAAACGATTCCGGCACTTCCTGCGCCCTTCGCACCGCGATATCCGGTGGCAACAAGGCGTTCAACCCCCGAACAAAGGTCTCCAGCGACAGCATCGAGGCGGTGGTAAAGTTCGCCCGCTGGCCTTCGGCGTGCACGCCGGCATCGGTCCGGCCGGCCAGGGTCACCCGCGTCTGCTGCTGCGTCAGCCGATAGAGGGCCGCTTCCAGTTCCCCCTGAACGGTCCTGCCGCGTGCCTGGCTCTGCGAACCCCGCAGGTCCGTTCCATCGTACTCCAGGTCCAGCAGGATATTCCGCATCGGTCTCGCCCGCACCTCCGTCGCTAGACCAATTCCAACTGCACCATCATCGCCGCGTCGCCCTGCCGCTGGCCCAGGCGAACGATGCGGGTATAGCCGCCCGCTCGCTCCTTATACTCCGGCCCGATCTCGGTAAAGAGATGTTCCACCACCCGCTTGTTCGGCAGTTGAGCCATCGCCAGGCGGCGACGGTGCTCGGTGTCCTCCTTGGCCAGGGTGATCAGCCGTTCGACCTGGGGGCGGACCGCCTTGGCCTTGGCCTCCGTGGTCACAATCTTGCCGTGCCAGAGCAGTGCGCCCAGCAAACTCCGATAGAGCGCGCGCCGCTGGCCCGAGTTTCGGTTGAGTTTCCGTCCAGATTTTCGATGTCGCATCGTCAACTCTCCGCAACCTCAGGTTCTTCTTCCGGCCCCTCTTCCGCCCCCTCCCCGATGAACACCGCGCCACCGGAAAGAATGGGCGCCGGGGCCTCCGTTTCTTCTTCGATCAGACCTTCCTCCAGGATCGCCTCGACCGTCTCGTCGGCAGCCAGTTCCTCCGTCTCCTCGATGAGGACGCCGGGGACCTGCACCTGGGGCAGGTAGTTATGCTCGAGCAGGCTCTGTTTGATCTCTTCTAACGACTTGCCCCCCAGGTTCCGGACGGCCAGGAGGTCATTCTCGTCCATCTCCAGGATTTGTCCCACATTGGTCAGACCGGCCCGCTTGAGACAGTTGTAGGTGCGGGTGGAAAGTTCCAGGGCATCAATCGGGACCTGATAGAGGTGCGCGGGGACGACCATCCCGGCCGCCTCGACCTCCTCGACCTCCTCGACCCGGCTGAACTCGGCAATGAGGGAACAGTACTGCACCAGCACCTGGGCGGCGTAACTGAGGGCATCGCCCGGCGAGATCGTCCCGTCGGTCCAGATCTCCATGATCAGCCGGTCAAAGTCGGTCATCTGGCCCACGCGGGTCCGTTCGACGACATAGTTGACCTTGGTCACCGGGGAAAAGACGGCATCCACCGGAATCTGCCCGATCGGCAGGTTCTCCTGGGCCTCGGCCGGCTGATAGCCCCGCCCCCGGTCTACGATCAACTCCATATCCAGGTAGGCCTCGTCCGATTCCAGCGTGGCGATCACCTGTTCCGGGTTGACAATCTCGACCGTGCTGGGACACTCGATATCACCGGCCCGGACGACACCCTGCCCGCGGGCCTGCAACCACAGCCGCACCGGCCGCTCCGCGTAGGAGCGCAGGCGGATGCGCTTGACATTGAGCACGATCTGGGTGACGTCCTCGCGCACGTGGGGAATCGTGGAGAACTCGTGATAGACTCCCTCGATGCGAATCCCGGTCACCGCCACCCCGGGCAGAGAGGACAGCAGGACCCGCCGCAAGGCGTTGCCCAGGGTCGTCCCATACCCCGGCTCCAGCGGCTCGATCTTGTATTGACCGAACGAGTCGGTACTGGAGACACATTCAATCTTTGGTGTTGCGATCTCCAGCAACAGGACACCTCCTCCCCATGGTCCGCCCACGGGTTGACTAACGGCTATAGAACTCGACGACAAACTGCGGCTGGAGGTTCTGGTCGCACTCTTCGACGTTCGGTTCCCGCAGCACCTCCGCCCGCATCTCTTCCGCGTTCAAAGCGAGCCATTCCGGCACGGTCTCGGCGTCCAACCTCTCGGCCAAATCCTTAAAGTAGGTCCGCCGCCGACTTTCCGGCCGAACGGCGATCTTGTCGCCCTTTCGGACCAGGAAAGAGGGGACGTTGGTCTTGCGGCCGTTGACGACGATGTGGCCGTGGCGGACCAACTGACGGGCGTGGGCCCGCGAGGAGGCCAACCCAAGGCGAAAGGCCACATTATCGAGACGTCGCTCCAACAGTCGGAGCAGGTTTTCGGCGGTGTTTCCCGGTTCGCGGGTTGCCTCCTCAAAAAGCCGCCGGAACTGCCGCTCCATGACCCCATACATCCGCCGGGTCTGCTGTTTGGCCCGCAGGCGCAGGCCATAGTCAGAGATGCGCTTGCGCTGCCGAATCGCGCCGTGCTGCCCCGGCGGGTAGTTCCGCCGGTCGAGGGCGCACTTGCCGGTGTAGCACCGCTCTCCCTTGAGAAAAAGTTTCAGCCCCTCTCGACGACACAGTTTACAAACCGGTCCGCTATATCGTGCCATACGACCTCCTCAACCTCGACCTGCCGACGGGCCGACAGGGCCCATCCGGCCAAGGGTGCTTGCTCCTTACACCCGACGGCGCTTGGGCGGCCGGCAACCGTTGTGCGGAATCGGGGTCACATCGGTGATCGAGGTGACCTGCAGGCCGGCCCCCTGCAATGCCCGAATCGCGGCCTCCCGACCGGACCCGGGCCCTTTGACAAAGACATCCACCTGCCGCACCCCATGCTCCTGCGCCCTGGTTGCCGCCGTCTCGGCAGCGATCTGGGCCGCATAGGGGGTGCTCTTGCGCGACCCCTTGAACCCACAGGACCCTGCGCTGCTCCAGGCGAGCACATTGCCCTGCGGGTCGGAGATCGTCACCATCGTGTTGTTGAAGGTGGCCAGAATGTAGGCATGGGCCCGGGGAACATTCTTCCGTTCCCGACGCGGTCCTCGACGACGTCTGCCTCTCGTCATGGTCATACCCCCCGCTATTTCTTCTTGCCCTTTTTCTTGATTCCGATCGGCGCGCTCTTGCGACCCCGCCGGGTACGGGCGTTGGTCCGGGTGCGCTGACCGCGCACCGGCATGTTCCGGCGATGCCGGATGCCCCGATAGCAACCGATCTCCATCAGCCGCTTGATATTTTGAGCAATATCCCGCCGCAGATCGCCCTCCACGCGATAGGTCCGTTCAATCGTCTCGCGCAACCGGGCGACCTCCTCATCGGTCAGTTCACGCACCCGGGTCGCCGGATCGATCTGGGTCTGGGCCAGGATCTCCTTGCTGCGGGTCCAGCCCACGCCGTAGATGTAGGTCAGGGCCACATCAATCCGTTTGTCCCGAGGCAGGTCTACTCCGACGATACGTGCCATCAACCATCCTCCTGCCATCATCCCTGGCGCTGCTTGTGCCGGGGGTTCTTGCAGATCACCCGCAGGACCCCCTTGCGCTTGATCACCCGACAGTGCTCACAACGTCGCTTAATCGAAGCCGACACTTTCATCCGATTCCTCCCTACAGGCGGGTCAGAACCTCTGGCCCGTCCTCTCGCACCGCTACCGTATGTTCGAAATGGACCGACAGCCGCCCATCGGCCGTGACGACGGTCCAGCCGTCCCCCCGCGCCTGGTCGTCCACCTGGTAGGCCCCGGCGCAGAGCATCGGCTCGATGGCCAAGGTCATCCCCGGTTGCAGGACGGCGCCCCGGCCCGGCGGCCCATAGTTGGGCAGTTGGGGGTCTTCGTGCATCTGCCGGCCGATGCCGTGGCTGATATACTGCCGCACGACGGCCGCTCCCCGCTCTTCCGCATAGGACTGAATCGCCCAGGAGATGTCGCTGAGATGGTTTCCCGGCCGCACATGTTCAATCGCATAGGCCAGCGTCTCCCGGCCGACCTGCAGGAGCCATGCCGCCTCCTCCGAGACCGGCTCCAGGGCAAAGGTCACCGCGGCATCGCCATGAAAGCCGCGATAGATCACGCCCACATCCACGCTGACCAGGTCCCCTGCGCGCAGGACCCGCGGGCCGGGGATGCCATGGACCACCTCCTCGTTGACCGAGATGCAGGTACTGGCGGGAAACCCTCGATACCCCTTGAAGGAGGGCACCGCGTCGTGACTGCGGATATACTCCTCGGCCAGGGCGTCCAGTTCGGCAGTGGTGATGCCCGGGCGGGCCCGCTCCTGGAGCAGGGCCAGCACTCCGGCGACGATCCGGCCGGCCTGGCGCATCAGGGCCAGTTCCTCCGCCGTCTTGACGGTAATCCCCATCTCAGGCTGCCTCCAATGCCTGCAACAACCGCTCGGTCACCATGTCCACCGAACCGTTCCCGTCCACCTCGCGCAAGAGACCGCGCTCTCGATAGTACGCCTCCAGCGGCGCGGTCTGTTCCCGGTACACCTCGATGCGCCGGCGGACCGTCTCCTCACGGTCGTCCTCGCGCTGATAGAGTTCCCCGCCGCAGAGGTCGCAGACCCCCTCGCGGGCCGGCGGCCGGAAGCGCACATGGTAGGGCGCCTGGCAGTTCCGGCAGACCCGCCGGCCGGTCAGCCGCTCCAGGACTACCGGGTCGGGCACGACAACCTTGAGCACAGCGGTGACGGCCCGGCCCCCCGCAGCCAGGGCGGTATCGAGGGCCTCAGCCTGGGCCGACGTCCGGGGAAACCCGTCCAGGACGACGCCCCCGGCGCAGTCCGGCCGGCCGATCCGCTCCAGCACCATCCTGACAACGATCTCGTCCGGAACCAGATCGCCCCGCTCCATATAGGCCTGCGCCTGCAGGCCCAGCGGCGTCCCCTCGGCCAGGGCCTCGCGAAAGAGGTCTCCACTGGCCACATGGGCAAGGCCCAGCCTCTCGGCCAACCGCGCCGCCTGTGTCCCTTTTCCTGCGCCGGGCAACCCCAGCAAAACGACGACCATCGGACCCATCCTAGAGAAAGCCCTCGTAGCGGCGAATCAACAGTTGCGACTCCAACTGCTTCATCGTGTCCACCGCCACACCGACGACGATCAGCATCGCCGTGCTTTGGAGGGTCAGACCGGGAATCCCCGTGACCTTGGCCACAAAGAAAGGCAGGACGGCCACCACCGCCAAAAAGATCGCCCCCAGGAGGGTAATCCGGTTGACGATGTTGGTCAGGAGCCGATCCGTCTGCGGGCCCGGCCGATACCCAGGGACAAACCCCCCGCTCTTTTTCAGGTTCTCGGCCATGTTGGTCTGGCTAAAGACGACCATGGTGTAAAAGTAGGTAAAGGCGATTACCATAAAAAAGAGCAGCAGCCAATAGAAATACGATTCCTGGGCGTTAAAGACGTTATAGAACCAGTTGGCCGCCCGCTGCACCCAGGTCCAGGTGGCATCGTCGGGGTTGGAGGGAAGGAAATAGGAGGCCACCGTACCCGGAAAGACCATGATGCTCTGGGCAAAGATGAGCGGAATCATCCCGGCCATATTGACCCGCAACGGCAGGGTCGTGCTGCCCCCACCGTAGAGCTTGGTCCCCCGCACGCGGCGGGAGTACTGCACCCGCAGTTCGCGCCGGCCCTCCTGCACCAGCACAATCCCCACGATCGTCAGCAGCGCAATCACCACAAAGAGGCCCACCCCCAGCCAGCCGGCGGCAGCCGTCTGCCCACCGGCGATCATCTGGCCGAGCATCGTGGGCATGTCGGCGACGATTCCGCCAAAGATGATCATCGAGAGGCCGTTGCCCACCCCCTGTTCGGTGATCAGGTCGCCGATCCAGATTAGGAGCATCGTCCCGGCGACTATGGAGGCGAGCACCGACAGGGTGGGAAGGATCTGCGGCCCCTCCAGGAGGGTAAAGCGAAACCCTGGTTGAAATATTTGGACGTTGCTCTGCTCCATCTGCCGGGTCAACAAGGTAACCTGGCCGTACCCCTGCAGGAGGGCCAGCGGAATCGTCAGCCAGTAGGAGTAGCGGTTGATCTTTTGCTGGCCCTGCTCGCCCTGTTTGGAGAGTTCCTCCAATTTCGGGATAATCGGGACGAGTAGTTGCAGCACGATTGTGGCGGTAATGTAGGGATAGACCCCCATCATGGCGATCGAAAACTGCTCCAGCGCGCCGCCGGAAAAGATGGCCATCAACTGCAGGAGCATATTCTCCTGCATCGCCTGGGCCTGTTCCGGTTGGCCCAGGACGGCCGGATTGGCCATCGGCACGGGAATGCTTGAGATGAAGCGAAAGGCGACCAGCATCAGGAGCGTAAAGAGGATCTTTCGCCTCAAGTCCGGTATCTTGACCGCATTGACCAGTGCTTTGAGCATCGTACCGTCCTCACCTCATCGGCCGGGGCTCCGGCCGTCTCTAGATGACCGCCGTCCTAGGACGCCGCCTCCTCGGTTGGTGTCTCTCCGGCGAGCACTTTGGGAGGCAGGTCGGTCAGTTCCGGGTCCAGCACCGTGCAGGAACCGCCGGCCGCCTCGATCTTGGCCCGGGCCTGGGAGGAGAAGGCGTGGGCATACACATGCAACGGGCGGTCCAACTCGCCCTCGCCCAGGACCTTGACCGGCATCTTCAAATTGCGCAGCACGCGGGTTTCGCGCAACCGCTGGGGGGTCACCACCGCGCCGGCTGCAAAGACCTCGGCCAGGCGGCCGACGTTGACCGGTCGGTAGGCGATCCGAAAGATATTGGTAAAGCCGCGCTTGGTCGGCAGTCGCTGCACCAGGGGTCGCTGGCCGCCCTCGAAGGTGGGGCGGATGCCGTGCCCGGAGCGGGAGCGTTGCCCCATCATGCCCCGGCCGGCGGTCTTGCCCCGTCCGGAGCCATAGCCTCGACCGACCCGCTTGCGCCGCTTGCGTGCACCTCGGGGAGGGCGCAGTTCGTGTTGTTTCACGCCTCCACCTCCTCCACCTGGACCAGGTGTTTGACCTTGAAGATCATTCCGCGAATCACCGGCGTGTCCTCGTGAATCACGCTCTGGTGCAGGCGTCGCAGGCCCAGGGCGCGGATGGTGCCCCGCTGCTCCTGCTTGCGCCCGATCGTGCTCTTGACCCAGGTAATCCGCAGTTGCTTGCTCTTTTTCCGAGGGGCCATCTTACTTTACCTCCTGCCGCCGCCGGCTCGGGCGCATCCGTCGCCGCAACAGGTAGGCGACCGATTTGCCCCGCCGCTCGGCTTCCTGCTCCACGGAGGTCAGGCGGTCCAGGGCCATCCAGGTTGCCCGGCAGAGGTTCACCGGATTGCTGTTTCCCTGCGACTTGGTCAGGATATCCCGGATGCCGGCCAGTTCGACGACGGCGCGGACCGCGCTGCTGGCGATCACGCCTGCACCGGGGGCGGCCGGCCGGAGCATAATCCGGGCCGCCTTGAAATCCTGCGTGATCTCGTGGGGAATCGTCGTCCCCACGATCGGCACCCGAATCAGGTTCCGCTTGGCCCGCTCCACCCCTTTGCGAATCGCCTCGGGGACCTCGTTGGCCTTGCCCACACCGACCCCGACGTGGCCCTGGCGGTCGCCGACCACCACGACGGTGCGAAAGGCCATCCGCCGGCCTCCCTTCTGCACCTTGGCCACACGGTTAATCCCGACGACCCGCTCTTCCAGTTCCAACTCATTCGGGTCCACAGTTGCCTTCACCGTTCCTCCTCACATTGCGCGAACATTTCGGTAGGCAGAAACCTGCCTAAACCCTCACCGTTCGCCATCTCCTAGAACTCCAGGCCGGCCTGGCGGGCCCCCTCGGCCAGAGCCTTGACCCGACCGTGGTACTTGTAGCCTCCCCGGTCCAAGATCACCCGCCGGATGCCTCGCTCCTGCGCGCGCCGGCCAACCAGTTCGCCAACCAGGCGGGCCTTGTCCGTCTTGCTCCCGGCGGCCTCCTTGACCCCCGCCTCCAGGCTGGAGGCAGCGGCCAGGGTATGCCCTGCCGTATCGTCAATCACCTGCGCATAGATGTGGTTCAAACTCCGAAAGACGTTCAGACGGGGCCGCTCGGGGGTTCCCTGAATGCGAATGCGCACCCGCTGATGGCGCTTTCGGTGTCGCTGCTTCGACGTTGTCCGGTTGATCATTGTCCACACTCCTCTCTGGCCGGAACCAGGCGATGCCCTGCCTAGATCTTGCCGGCCTTGCCGGCCTTGCGGCGCACCTGCTCGTCCCGATAGCGAACCCCCTTGCCCTTGTACGGTTCCGGCTTGCGCAGGGCTCGAATGTCGGCGGCCTGCTGGCCCACCTGCACCTTGTCAATCCCCGCGACAACGATCACATCGTTCCGCGCCCCGGCAATCTCGAAGGTGATCCCCTCGGGCGGCGAGACCCGAATCGGGTGGGAGTAGCCCAGGTGCAGGAGCAGGTCCCGGCCCTCCAGTTGAGCCCGATACCCGGTGCCCACGACCTGCAACTCTTTGCGGTACCCTTCGGTCACCCCGAGGACCATGTTGGCGATCAGGGTCCGCATCAGGCCGTGGCGTTCCCGGTGCGGCTTGGCGTCGGACTGCCGCCGCACCCAAATCTGCCCCTCTTCCAACGACACCTCAATCCCCGGAAGGAGCGGCCGGCGCAACTCCCCTTTGGGGCCGCTCACGACCACCTCCATGGGTCCTATCTCCACCCGCACCCCTTCCGGGACGGGAATCGGTTTCTTACCTATACGCGACACGGCAACGCCTCCTCAATCGTCCGGCCTGTGGCCGCTACCAGATATAGCAGAGCACTTCGCCACCGACCCCAGCCCGCCAGGCATCCTCGCCGGTCATCACTCCTTTCGAGGTGGAGAGGATGGCAAAGCCCAACCCGCCCCGGACGCGCGGAATCTTGTCCCGCGTGGTATAGAGCCGCCGCCCCGGCTTGCTCACCCGCTTCAGTCCGCCCAAGACCGGCCGTTTGTCCGGCGTGTACTTGAGGCGGATGCAGATGATTCGGCGCGGGCCCTCGGTCAGGACCTCATAGCCGTGGACAAAGCCCTCTTCCCGCAGGATGCGGGCGATCTCTTCCTTAAGTCGGGAATGGGGCACATTCACCGTCTCATGGCGCACCATCAGGGCGTTCCGGATGCGGGTCAACATATCGGCAATCGGATCGGTCAAAGTCACCTTGTTTCCTCCTCAACCAACCGGGGAGCACCCGGCTCGGCCATTCCGTCCTACCAACTGGCCTTCTTCACACCGGGGAGCATTCCCCGCGAGGCCTGTTCCCGAAAGCAGATGCGGCAGAGCCCAAACTTGCGGATATAGCCGCGCGGGCGTCCGCACAGTTTACAGCGGTGGTACTCGCGAACGCGGTACTTTTGTGGACGGTTGGCCTTTTCAATCAACGCTTTTCGAGCCAATGGTATCCTCCTGCGTTTAGCCGGCTCAGTCCCGGAAAGGCATTCCCATCCGGGCGAGCAGGGCCTTGCCCTCCTCATCGGTCCTAGCGGTGGTGACGATTGTCACCTCCATCCCGCGAATCTTGTCAATCTCGTCATAATCAATCTCGGGAAAGACCAGTTGCTCGCGCAGACCGAGGGTATAGTTTCCTCGACCGTCGAAGGAACGGGCCGAGACACCGCGAAAGTCGCGGATGCGGGGCAGGGCGATATTGACCAAGCGGTCGTAAAACTCGTACATCTGGCGACCGCGCAAGGTCACGCTGACCCCGATCGGCATACCGGTGCGCACCTTGAAGGCGGCGACCGAGCGTCTGGCCCGGCGAATGACCGGGTGTTGGCCGGTAATGATGCGGAGATCGTTCACGGCTGCGTCCAGGGCGCGGGCGTTCTGAATGGCCTCACCCACCCCGACGTTCACCACGATCTTGTGAATGCGGGGCACCTGCATCAGATTTTTGTAGCCAAACTCTTTCCGCAAGGCGGGGACGACTTCCCGCCGGTAATAGTCCCAAAGACGGCTCATCGCTGCCTCCCGCTCAATCCAACGCCTCGCCACAGGCGCGGCAGATGCGGACCTTTTCCCCTTCCGGTAAAAAGTCATAGCCAATGCGGACCGGTTCCCGGCAGTGGGGGCAGATCACCATCACGTTAGAGAGGTGGATCGGGGCCTCCATCTGGATGATGCCGCCCTGCTCCATCCGGCTGCGGGGCCGGCGGTGTCGCTTGATCAAATTGACCCCCTCGACGATCACCCGGTGGCGGTTGGGGTCGTGCCGGTCGAGGACGACCTCGCGCACCCGACCGCGCTTACCCCGGTCTTTGCCGGAAATCACCAGGACCTGGTCACCTTTACGAACCTTCATCGTCATTCCTCCCGACGACCTGTTCTCGCCGCTCAATAGACTTCCGGGGCCAGGGAAACGATCTTGGCAAAGTTCTCACGCAGTTCCCGGGCCACCGGGCCAAAGATGCGCGTGCCCCGGGGGTTGCCGGCCGGCGTGATCAGAACGGCGGCGTTCTCGTCAAAGCGGATGTGCGACCCATCCGAGCGGCGGAACCCCTTGGCCGTGCGCACAATGACGGCCCGGACGATCTCGCTCCTTTTCACCGCACCATCCGGAGTGGCCTGCTTGACTGCGGCCACGATAATGTCGCCAACACCGGCATAGCGCCGGTTCGACCCGCCCAGGACGCGGATGCACATGATCTCCTTGGCTCCGGTGTTGTCGGCCACCTTCAATCGCGACATTGGCTGGATCACGATACTCCTCCTTCGGTCATCCGGCCTGTTCCAGGATTTCGGCCACCCGCCAGCGCTTGTGCCGGCTCAGGGGACGGGTTTCGACGATGCGCACCAGGTCCCCTTCCCGGCAGGTGTTCTCCTCATCGTGGGCCATGAAGCGGCGGCGGATGTGGATGATCTTCTTGTAGAGCGGATGGCGACGGCGGTACTCGACCTCGACCACGACCGTCTTGTGCATCTTGTTGCTGACCACCCGACCAACCTGTTCTTTGCGCCCGGTGCTCATGCTATCGTCTCCTCCACCTGAGGTTGCTGCGCGGCCAGCAGGCGGCGGCGCCGTTGTTCGGTTTTGACGCGGGCGATATCCCGCCGCACCTGGGAGATGCGCTTATAGTTCCGCAGACGCCCGATGGACAACTGGAAACGGAGGTTGAACAGTTCCTGGTAGAGTTCCTCCAGTTGCTCGTCCAACTCGTCCTCGGTCAGTTCGACCAACTCGCTGCTTTTCATCGTTGCTCCACCCTTACCTGTCCTCCCGGGCCACAAAGCGGCACTTGATCGGGAGTTTATGGGAGGCCAGTCGCATGGCCTCCTCGGCGGCCTCGCGGCTGACGCCCGAGATCTCGAAGAGGATACGGCCGGGCTTGACCACGGCGACCCAGTGGTCCAGCGCTCCTTTGCCGCTGCCCATGCGGGTCTCGGCCGGCTTTTTGCTGATCGGCTTGTCCGGAAAGATGCGGATCCAGACCTTGCCGCCGCGACGGACGTGGCGGGTGATGGCCCGTCGGGCCGCCTCGATCTGCCGGCTGGTGATCCAGGAGGGCTCCAGCGCCTGCAGGCCATAGTCACCAAAGGCGACCGTGGCGCCCCGTCGGGCCCGCCCCTTCAGGCGGCCTCGCCGCACCTTGCGATATCTGTACCGTTTCGGCATCAACATCGTTTTCCTCCGACCTGGCTACTGTGCCGCTTCCGACCCCAGCGGGGAGCGACGACGCGGGAGGACTTGGCCTTTATAGATCCACACCTTGACCCCGATGCGGCCATAGATGGTGTGGGCGTGGACCATGGCATAGTCAATATCGGCGCGAACTGTATGGAGGGGCACCCGACCGCGCATCTCGATCACGCTGCGGGCCATCTCCGCCCCGGCCAGTCGGCCGCTGCAGCGGATTTTGACCCCTTTGGCCCCCAGACGCATCGCCCGGCTGACGGCCTGCTTCATCGCCCGCCGGTGGGAGATGCGCTTACCCAATTGCTCGGCGATGCTCTCGGCGACCAGTCGCGCGTCCAGTTCGGGCTGCCGCACTTCCTCAATATTCAGGCGCACCTTCTTGCCGGTGGCCTCTTCCAACTCGGCACGCAGTGCGTTCACACTGGCGCCGCGCTTTCCGATGACGATTCCCGGTCGGGCCGTGTGAATCGTCATCTCGATCTTGTTTGCCGCACGCTGAATCTCGATCCGGGCGACTGCTGCTCCCTTGAGCCTCTCCCGCACCAGTTCGCGCAGGGCAAAGTCCTCGTGGAGCAGGTCGGTATAGTCCCGTTCGGAAAACCACCGCGAACGCCAGTCGGTAACAGTTCCCAGACGAAACCCGATCGGATGAATTTTACGTCCCAACAGGCCCTCCTTCTGCCCGTGCCCAACCCCTCAACGGGGGTGCTGCCGGGCCACCGGTCTAGTCCTCTTCTTCAAAGAGGCCTTCTTCCTCATACTCGTCCAGCACGACCGAGATATGGCAGGTCCGTTTCCGAATCATATCGGCCCGGCCACGCGCTCGTGGGCGCCAGCGTTTCAGGGTCGGCCCGGCATCGGCCGAGACCTCGGCCACATAGAGGTCCTCACGGGAGAGCATAAAGTTGTTCTCCGCATTGGCGATGGCCGATTCAAGCACTTCACGGACGGGGCGAGCCGCGGCCTGGGGCGTAAAGCGCAGGATGGTCAGGGCCTCGTCCACCTGTCGGCCCCGAATCAGATCCACGACCAGCCGCACCTTTTGCGGAGACATGCGCACAAACCGATAGACTGCCTGGACTTGCATCGTTAGCTCCTCGCTCCGGCCGGCTACTTTTTGCGCATGCGGGCCATACGGGCCTTTTTGCCCCCATGTCCCCGGAAGAGGCGGGACGGGGCAAACTCGCCCAGTTTGTGGCCGACCATGTTCTCGCTGATATAGACCGGGATATGGCGACGCCCATCATAGACGGCGATTGTGTGGCCGACCATCTGGGGAAAGATGGTCGAATCGCGGGACCAGGTTCGAATGACCCGTCGCTCGCCGGACCGGTTCAGGTCTTCGATCTTTTTCAGCAGTTTGGGGTCCACATAGGGCCCCTTTTTCTGCGAACGCGACATCCCCAACCTCCACAGGTTCCAGGGCCGCTGCGGATCAGCGGCGTTTTCCTCGTCGGCGCACGATAAAGCGGTCGGTGCGCTTGTTCCGGCGCGTCCGACAGCCCCGTGTGGGCTTGCCCCAGGGCGACTTGGGGCCGGCCATGCCCACAGGGGACTTGCCCTCGCCCCCACCGTGGGGGTGCGCCTCCGGCGTCATCGCCGTGCCCCGGTTATGGGGTCGCCGGCCGAGGTAGCGCTTGCGGCCGGCCTTGCCCAGTTTGACCAAGGCGTGCTCGGCATTGCCCACCACCCCCAGCGTGGCCATGCAATCGAGGTGAATCAGGCGCACCTCACCCGAGGGCAGGCGAACGTGGGCGTAATGCCCCTCCTTGGCCATCAGGCGGGCCGCCGTGCCGGCCGCGCGCACCAACTGTCCTCCCCGGCCGATCTGCAGTTCGATATTGTGAATCTGCGTGCCCAGGGGGATGTGGCGCAACGGCATGGCATTGCCCACCCGCACCTCCACCTCCGCGCGGTCCGAGATGACCATATCCCCCACCCGCAGGCCGTCCGGGGCCAGGATATAGCGCTTCTCCCCATCCACATAATGGAGCAGGGCGATGCGCGCCGAACGGTTGGGATCGTACTCGATCGTGGCCACCCGTGCCGGAATGCCGAACTTGTTCCGCCTAAAGTCAACCTCCCGGTAGCGTCGTTTGGCCCCTCCGCCACGATAGCGAATCGCGATGCGGCCTTGGTTGTCCCGGCCGGCCTTTTGCTTCCAGGGCCGCAAGAGGGACTTTTCCGGTCTGCCGCGGGTAATCTCCTCAAAGATAGACCCGCTCATCCACCGCCGGCCTGGCGACGTCGGCTTGTACTTTTTAATCCCCATCGTTCACTCCTGCCCGCAGGCCGCTAGATGCCCTCAAAGATGTCAATCCGGTCCCCAGGGGCGAGGGTTACGACCGCCTTTTTCCAGACGGAACTTCGCCCCACCGTCCGCCCGCGTCGGCGAGGCTTGGCCGGAACGATCACCGTTCGTACCTTGAGCACGGTGACCCCAAAGGCCTGTTCCACCGCCTCCCGGATCTGGACTTTGTTCGCCCGACGGGCGACCTCAAAGGTGTACTGGTTCTCTTCCATCAGACGGGTGTTCTTTTCGGTCAGAATCGGGCGAAGAATCACCTCGTACGGATTCATCTCAGGCCTCCCGCTGCCCCCAGATCCGCCCGATAACTTCCAGGCTGGACAGGGGCAGCACCACCATGTCATAGTCGAGCAGATCGGCCACATTCAGGTATGCGGCCAGCAAGGTCTTGACCCCAGGGATGTTTCGGGCCGAGAGGGAGACCGCTTCATCCTTTTCCGGCAGGACGATCAGGGTCTTGATCCCCTCCAGGTCCAGGTCCTGCAGCACCCGCAACATCTCTTTGGTGCGAATCTCTTCCAGGGCCAGTTGGTCCAGGAAGAGGATCTGCTCGTCGGCATATTTCAGAGAAAGGGCCGAACGCACGGCCAACCGGCGCATCTTGCGGGGCATCGCCTGGCGATACCTGCGCGGATGGGGGCCAAAGACCGTTGCGCCCCCCCGCCAGTGCGGTGCCCGACGGCTGCCCTGCCGGGAACGACCGGTGCCCTTTTGCCGCCACGGCTTGCGCCCACCGCCCCGGACCATGCCGCGGGTGCGTGTCTGATGGGTTCCCAGGCGGGCATTGGCCAGTTGCCGGCGCAGGGCCTGGTGCATCACGGCCAGGTTCGGCTCAATCCCAAAGACATAGGGGTCCAGTTCGACCGTACCGACCTGTTCGCCGGCCATATTGTAGATGGGGGTCTCCACCATCGTACCTCCTGCGATCATCTCTGCCACGATCTCCCTCACCGCCGCCTCTTCCGCTTGACCGACTTGCGCACCTGCAAGAGACCGCCGTTGTGACCGGGAACGCTTCCCTTGACCAGGAGGAGGTTGCGCTCCACATCCACCTCCACGACCTGGAGTTTCTGTACCGTCACCCGGCGGCCGCCCATGCGGCCGGCCATGCGCAGGCCCTTGCGCACCCGCCCCGGGGTGGTTCCGGAGCCGATCGAACCAGGGGCCCGGCCGCGATCGCTCTGCCCGTGCGTGCGGGGGCCTCCCCGAAAGCCGTAGCGCTTCATCCCGCCGGCAAAGCCCCGCCCCTTCGAATGGCCGGTCACATCCACATACTCCCCGACCCGGAAGAGGCTGACATCCACCCGTTCACCGACCCGGTGCCCGCCGGGATCGTCCACCCGGATCTCGCGAAGGACCCGCATGGGCGGGAGATTTCCCAGGTGCCCCAACAAGGGCCGGTTCAGCCGCCTGCGATTCACCTCCTCATAGCCGAGTTGCACCGCCGCATAGCCATCGCGCTCCGGCACTTTGACCTGTGTGACGACGCAGGGGCCGGCCTCGATAATCGTCACCGGGACCACCTCCCCGGCAGAGTCGAACACCTGCGTCATCCCGATCTTCCGACCAAGAATTTCCTCGATCATGGCTTACCCACCCGTCTTTGCTGCTAGATCTTGATCTCGATATCCACGCCCGCCGGCAGGGTCAGCCGCATCAACGAGTTGATCGCCTGAGGGGTCGGATCAATGATGTCAATCAACCGCTTATGCGTGCGAATCTCAAAGTGTTCCTGAGAGTCCTTGTCAATAAAGGGCGAGCGGATCACACAGTAGCGCTCGATCCTGGTAGGGAGCGGGATCGGCCCGGCCACCTTCGCACCGGTATGTTCGGCCGTTTCGACAATCTGTCGGGCCGACTCGTCCAAAATCCGATGATCGTACGCCTTGAGACGAATCCGTATCCTTTGCTTCGCCACCCTGTACCTCCTCCGGAGGGCCTTGCCACCGCCGGGCAGACCCCGCCTACTCGATCAGGTGGGTAACCACACCGGCCCCCACCGTCCGGCCGCCCTCGCGAATCGCAAAGCGCAGGCCTTCCTCAATCGCGA